>FUIF01016418.1_pt1 | contig 16115 bp, 18 predicted proteins | sample 1003461 | NCBI WGS metagenome assembly FUIF01 (sample SAMEA80401918, study PRJEB19352) | marine metagenome | reverse complement strand
AGAGAACCAGACCGGTGAGAACGCAAGGACCATTCAGTTTGTACGGGACGCGGACCTCGACATCAAGAACCGGTGGCGTGATTGGAAGTTTCACTGGGTGGGTGACCAGACCTCTACGACTACCATTAATGGCCACACCCTGACAGATCCGACGCCCGCCGACCTGGGTGAATACGACCTTAATTCTTTCTTCATCGACAAGGCCACTGATGATTGGATACACCTGGACTACATCACCTATCAGGAGTTCAGGGACACCAAGATCACCGGGGTGCAGACCTACGGTGTACCGACACTGTTCACTATCGCGCCGGACGACACCATACGGGTATGGCCCGGTGCAGATACCGGCTATACGGTGACGTTCGATTACTGGAAGCGACCGACGACGTTGACCACCGATGGCCAGATATCCGACATACCTGAACGGTATCACAGGTTGATTGTGGTGCGGGCCAAGATCATGTATGCGGAAAGCGAGGACGCCCCGGAGATCCTGGCCGGCGCAGCAGCCGAGCATGACGACATTCTACCCAGGCTGGAGTCAGACCAGCTGACCAATCAAGCCAACCGTAATATCTCCCAGGCTCAGACCGGGCAGCAGATCGAGCCCACCCGGAGGGTTATCGTTAGATGACGGCGACCGCCATCGGGGTCAGGCGACCAAGTCCCACGCCATCCAGAATCAGGGAGACCTACTTCAGCATGGATGGTGGTGTGGATCTGTCGGTCGCGCCCAACCAAGCCACCCCAGGTTTGCTGCGTAACTCCATGAATTACGAGCGGGATGAGGACCAGGGCTATCGCCGGATAGACGGCTACGAACGGTTCGACGGCCAAGCACTGCCATCTTCCTCCACCTACAGCACACTGAATTTTGATTCCGGGCTAACCGAGCCCACGGTCGGTGACACCATTACGGGCGTCGACAGCGGGGCAACCGGCAAGCTCCTGACCTATGTCCTGGAGAGCGGATCATGGGGGAGTGATGCCGCCGGGTATCTGGTGCTGGGGTCTACATCGGGAGAGTTTCAGGACAACGAGAGCATCACGATCGCCACTGTTGATGGGATGCTGAATATCAACGGTGCCAATACTCCGATGCTGCACAACACCTACACCGGGCTGGCCGTCGAGGATCAACGCGCCAAGATAGGTCCGGTCCCAGGCATAGGGCCAGTGCGCGGGGTGTGGACCTACAACGGTGATGTGTACGCTTACCGGGATGCGGACGCCTCTACCGCCAAAAAGTTCAAGGCCACCACCGCAGGCTGGGTGGAGCAGGACCTCGGTCATTCGTGGAATTCAAGAACGGCATCCGGGATATCGATCTGGTCAGCAATGGTGACTTTGCCAGTGATACGGTCTGGACCAAAGGTACGGGCTGGACCATTGCAGCCGGGACTGCCAGCTGTGATGGTACGCAGGAGATTGAATCACCCCTCGGTCAGGACGTGGGGGCTGTGCAGGGCACGGACTACAGGCTGGTGTACACGCTGTCCAGTGTTACGGCGGGCACTATTGCCCCCCGTATAGGGGGAGAGAGCGGCCCCTCCAGGTCGGCCAACGGCACCTATACCGACATCATTATCGGTGGACAGGACAATGCCCTGCTGGAGTTTGTGGCGGACCCTGACTTTGTTGGGGGCGTGGATGATGTAAAGCTGTACAAGGTGATGCCCTTCGAGGAGGGCGATGTCATCACGGGTGGCACGTCGGGCGCGACCGCTACGATCAGACGCATCGTTGTACGCTCCGGTGACTTCAGCACCGACAATGCCGCTGGTCATTTCACCATCACGGACATCAACGACACCTTCGAGGTGGACGAGGCGCTGGGGTTTAATGATGTGGTGAATGGTACGTTCGATACCGACACGGATTGGGCCAAAGGCACCGGGTGGACGATCTCCGGTGGCACCGCCAGTTCTGATGGTACACAGGCCGGCGATGCGGACCTGACCCAGGACATTAGTGTTGCGTCAGGCGCAACATACGTGGTGACCTTCACCGTATCCAACATCAGCGCGGGCAACGTCACAGCTGTAGTGGGGGACACAGAGGGGACCGACCGCAGTGCAAACGGGACGTACACTGAAGAAATTACGGCAGGCTCCGGTACAGATATTGACATCAGGGCGGATCTTGATTTTGTGGGGGATATAGACGATGTCATCGCTGTTCGTAAGGTTGCGGAGGCGGATTCTGCCCAGACGGCGAATACGATTGGGTCGGAAGGGACGTTTTCGTTTGACAATTATGCTTTTACTGGTTCTCCTGATTCTTTCCGCATGTACGGCTGCAACGGTAAATCGAACGCCTTCGAGTGGGATGGAAACTACTACACAAAGGTCATCACCGGTACAGAAACGGACACACCTAAATTTGTTATCGCACACAAAAAGCACCTGTTCCTTGCGTTTCCAGGCGGGTCGCTCCAGCACTCCTCTCTTGGGTTTCCACTGCAGTTCAGGGCTATTACAGGAGCAGCTGAACTTACCACCGGAGATGAAATCACAGGCGTTGCAACAGAGGTAGGCAACGTACTGGCGATAGGCACCCGCAACAACGTATTCATGTTGTACGGATCATCGGTGCTGGATTGGGATATGCGTGAGTTCGACAACGGCGCTGGCGTCATAGAGGGGTCCATGCAAAGGATGGGCGTACTGTGGGGGTACGATGATCGGGGTATTATCACCCTGGCGGCGGTGGAAGCTTACGGGGACTTCGCCCAGGCCACGGTATCCGACCGCATAGAACCTTACCTGCGACCCAGGCAGGAGCTGTTCACGGCATCACTGCGTGTCAGACAGAAGAACCAATACCGGCTGTATTTCTCCGATAACACGGGCGTGTACTGCACGGTAAAGGAAACGTCATCGCCGGTTTTATGCCGGTTAAGTTCGAGCATGACGTGGTTTGCACGGTATCGGGGGAAGATGGAGAACGGCAACGAGGTGCTGTATTTCGGAAGTTCGGATGGGTATGTGTACCGGCTGGATTCCGGCAACTCGTTCGATGATCAACCGATGGATTGGTATTTACGCACACACTACCACCACTACATGGCCCCAGGGCGGATCAAACGATTCAGGGGCGTGGTGTTCGAGGGCAAGTCAGATGATCTGGTGACCGTAAACGTACAGCCTGAGTTTGATTTCGGTGACGTTGCCAGACCTACACAAAACCCGGAACAGTTTACGATGCTGTCGAGCGCGGGGTTCTGGGATGTAGACAACTGGAATGAATTTTACTGGTCAGCACCAGAGGCGTCGTTAAGTCGGGTCCGGTTATCCGGGTCCGGTTTGAATATGGGGCTGTATATCTACGGCACTTCACAGTACGAGTCCTCACACAACCTGCATGGTGCAACAGTTCACTTCTCCTACAGGAGATTACAAAGATGACCTATTACACCCCAGATAAAGAGTTCGAGGCCCGCAGTTTAGCCAAGGGGTCGGACGTACTACAGGAGCTGAATGCCGTAGCGGCTGCATTCAACTTGGCTGCTGTGGATCTGACCGAGTTGCAGGGCGAAGTAGCAGTACTGCAGGCCGGGAGCCCTATCAACTTTGGTGCATCACTGGATATCAGATATGCGCTGACTTCTGTTTCGGGAACGAACACGATTACGGCCACGGCGGCAACTGCCCCGGCTGGTACGGACAACTTAGCCGAGGGCCACTACTACTGGCTGCAACCGGCGAACGACAACACCGGGAATGTAACGCTGGACATAGGCACTGCCGATGGGGCGGTGTCAATCAAGCAGCTCAGTTCCGGCAGTTATGCAGAGCTGGCCTCCGGTGACCTGCAGAGCGGCGGCTGGTATCTGATTATTTATGACGCTTCTGAATCGGCTTGGCTGTTAATGGGTACCTCTGGGTCGGCGGTGCAGGGGTATTTCACAACGCAATTCTTCGACGTACAAAATTATTGAGGTTGACTCATGGCAACAGGTAAACATTTGTCTGGTTCTACAGACGGTCTGCCGATCAAAATCACCGCAACGTCTGGTGGGGGATCGGGCAACACCATCCACACCTCGGTGTCCGGGACAACCCAGGTGGATTCAGTGACGCTGTTCTGTCACAACAACCACACTGCCCCAGTGGAATTAAACCTGGAGCTGGGCGGCACAACCGCCGATGAGCTGACGCAGGTAACCATTCCGCAGGGCTCCGGCAGGGTTAAGGTGTTGAGTAATTTCATCATAAACAACTCCAAGGTAATCACGGCGTATGCAACGACCACAGCAAACGTGTTGTTTGTTTCTGGTGTAGCGATTACTGCGACGACAGGTGAAACGACTTAATGCCAACAGAACGGGCCACATTGTTTCTGCCATTCGGGCCGGAAGCTATGCCCGAGGCATCCTATACGCACAACATCATACATGTGTGCAGTGCGGTGAAATGGGTAAAGCAGGGCGGGGTCCCCAACAATTCCTGGACGAAGTGCGAGTGGGAAGGTGCGGAGCATGATCCGTTTGGTGCGTTCGACGGCTCCAACAACAGGATCAACGTCCCGTGGGACGGGGTATATCTTGTTGCAAGCTCCCTGCGTATTAATGAAAACAGGGATCAGGATTGTTCCAAGGAGTCCGCGTTGTATGTGAACGGTGCAGCGGCAGCATGGGGGGCTGGTGCCATCGCCCCCGAGGGGACCGCGACAGATAAAGATGGGGGGTAAGGGGTCGGAGGGTTTTTGCGAGGCCGGACCATTATCAGCCGGGGACTACATAGAGGTGTTCTGCCGCATTAACAATGGAGATATTGGAAGCCGTGGAATACTTGAGAATTCAGGGGGGCAGACAATTTCCGGCATGACAAACTCGGCACAGGGTAGATCCAGGCTTGATCTGTTCTGGCTGGCATCAGAGAGCGTTGCAACCTGATGGCTACCACATACGAGGTTCCAGTGTTTACGTCACAGCGTGTTGACGGCATGCCGGAACAGTCCAATGCAATACTGCTCGGGGCTGCTGTCAAGACTTCAGACCAGAACGCTATTACAAATAACACCTGGACCAAGTGTGCGTGGGATGCGGCGATTGTGAATCCGTTCAATCTCGTTGACCTGACCAACGACAGGATCTACACACCGTGGTCAGGCAATCACTACATTGCTGCGTCGTACAGGTTGGCGAACAGCGCGGACACAACTACAAACAAGGCCGCGTGCTTTTATGTTAACGGCACCGTGTATGACCCTGTGGACGACGGGCTTAATGATGGAATTACCCTCGGCAACGATATGAACAACACTCACTTCAGCGCCATGTGCGGCAGGATTGATTTAACTGCCGGGGACTACGTGGAGCTGTTTTGCATTATTAATTCGGGCGGGACGAATGACATCGAAGCTGAATTGCAGGGCACCGATTCTTTCTTTTCACAAATATGGTTGATATACCTGGGTCCAGCGACAACGGACCTGGGATTATCGTGAGGATAAGTTAATGCCTTTAGTAGACGGTAAATGGGTCAGCGAAGCCAACATGGAGGGGAAGTACAATCCGAGCGCCCTGCGGCAGGAGGGCTATGAATACAGCGACGGTAACTGGACGAAACCCGCGCCCAAGCCTGATAAACCCAAGCCAGCGCCCAGAGGCTGTGCGCCCAAGCGTGGTTGTGGTGATAGCGGGGGAGGCACTTTTACACCGCAGTATCAGGTTGGGTCCATCAAACCCAAGACCAGGAAGGTGGACGAGGCGACCGAGACCGTGTCCGGTAGATTGGAAACGATCCTGAATGAGGATAACCCCTATCTGCAGCGCGCACAGCTGCGTGGCAGACAGATCGCCAACCAGCGTGGTCTGTTAAACACTTCACTTGCTGCGGAAGCGGGAGAAGCGGCGGCGATAGATGCCGCGTTACCGATCGCGCAGCAGGACGCGAACACATTCTTTTCGCAGTCGATCAACAACCAGAACGCGACCAACACCTTCAGGTTGCAGGACATGCAGTTCCTGCAGAATTTGGATCTGGCAGAACAGGGGTTCGGTCATCAACAGGCCCTGCAGGCCGCAGGGTTTGGGCATCAGATGGCGCTGTTCAATAAAGAGATGCAGGCCCGGTTGGATGCGGAGTATCGGAATAGTGTTCTGTCGGCACTGACTAACCCCAACGCAACCCCGGAGCAGCAATCACAGGCGTTTGGTTTTGTGAACGATGTGTACAGCACCTCCGGTGCCAGGACACTCAACTATGGTGACCTGTCGTCAGGTCAGGGTAGGTACGGATTCGCATGATCAGGGAGGCTGAATACAAAGACATCCCCAAGCTGGTCGAGTACCTGCGTGGCGTTCACCAGGAGTATGCACGCAAGGCCAAGTTCTCCGACGACGCGGTGCGTAAGGTTTTGGGGATAGCGGTGAGCAATAAGAAACTGCACAACGCCTGGGTGGCAGACATAGATGGTGAGATAGAAGGCATCCTGATCGGTGTATCGCACCAGCTCTGGTATTCGACACAGAAGGAAGTGGTGGATCTTATCTTCCATGTGTCGGAGAAGGCCAGGGGGTCGGGTTTTTACATGGCACGCAAATTTCAAAAGTGGGCGGCACGGGTGCCTGGGGTGGCTGAGATTTATCTCAGTGAAACCACTGGTCCGAATGAACGATTACACAAGATGTACGACCGCATGGGTATGAAACATGTCGGTCACATGTTTTTGCAAGAGGTGGCGTAATGAGTAATCCGCTGAAGAAAATAGGTAAGGCCGTGGGTGGTATCGTGAAAGGGGCCTTCAGTTTTGTGAAGAAAGCATTGCCGTACATAGCGATTGGTGCGGCGATCTGGTTTACCGGTGGTCTGGCTGGAGCGTGGGCGATGCCTGCCTGGACGGGCATCGGCACTGCAGCAGGCGGTGCCGCGTTAGGTGGTGCCCCTGCCGGGTTGGGAGCAAGTCTGCATGGTACAGCTGGGTTATCAGCTGCCGGCACGGCTGTACCTGTCTCCGGGGCGATAGCCTCCGCGGCACCCGAGGTGGCGGCACCCATAGTAGGGCAATCCCTGACCGGGCCAGCGCCACATGGCATGGCGGCTGCACCCAGTGTTGCCCCCACTTACGCCTCCACACCCGGCGCAATGCACGCTACTAACATGAGCAGCGCAGGTGGATTTGCTGCCAGCCGTGCACCGGAAGAGGCCGCTTCGCAGATTGTGCATCACGCGGCTACCACCAAACAGCCCCCCAGCACCTGGGGCAACCTGATTGAGACTGAACTCAGCGGTACCGGATCTTTGTCCACCACGCCGGGGACCACTTCAACCATACCTGGAATGGATAAGGCCCTGCCCAACATACACGCCCCAACAACCGGGGTCACCGCCCCCTCTGCGGCCTCCGGCGGCGGCGGCGGTATCTTCAACAGTGCCTTCAAATGGATGCGCGACAACCCAGGCGCAACCCTGATAGGCGGCTCCATGTTAGCCAACGCATTCCAGAAAGGTCCGCAGAGACCGCCCGCGCCGAGGTCGTACTTTGGTGCTGACCCGAGCGGTAATGTGGCGGCTGGATTCCGGGACTACCGGCAGGAGTACATCAACAACGCCAGGGCCAAGACGCAGTCAGAGAACGCATCCAGGAATCCTGTGCCGATGCCTAAGATCACCACGTTCGGGGGGAACACATAATGCCAGACGAGAAACAAGGTGGTCTCCTTAAACAAGGCATGGCCGGAAAGAACCCAATGCCGCAGACGTTGCGGCAGTCGCCCGCTTCCGATGTATTGGGTAACGGGCAACCCGCTTCTTCACCGCCAGAACCATCTTCCGGTGATTCATTGGATGCCCCATCTCAGGGTGGGGCATCTCTTTCGGGTGAGAATCTTACACCAGACGAGCAGGCGATAGGTGAGAAGTACAAAGAGAACGTCACCTACTGGTTGTACGAAAAGGGCTGGGGATCATATCAACAGAGAGTTAGCCGAGGGCGACCCGGTCAAAAAGATAGGCCTGATCGCGGCCCACACCCTGTTGGATGAACAGAACTTCTCCGAGGCGGCGGGTGTACAGATCCCGCAGGAAATGTTGTTTGCCTTGGGCGAGTGGACGGTTGAGGAGCTGTACGAAATTGCAGACAAGCAGGGCATTTATCGTGCCGCTGATCCACAGCAGGAACAGGTGGACATGGGGTCCTCGTTGAACCATGCGGTCAGTGTGTATGTATCAGAAGCCAAGAACCGTGGCAGAGAGATTGACACACAGGCAGCGCAGCAACTGGGCCAGGAAATTGCCGGCGGTGCGTATGACAACATAGACATGATGGGAGGTCAGCAAGTTGGCGCTTAGTGATGTAATGCGAGGGCTGGGTGAGGGGTTGGTCGCCTATGGCACCTTCTCCCTGCGTGATAATGCACTGAAGGCGAGAGATGAACGTCTGTTCGCACAGCGCAGCAAGGAGAACGAACTCGACCGGGACCTGCGCCGCAGCGAGGGGGCGTTGGATCGTGCAGCAAGAACCGAGATAGAGACTGAGCGTACACGGCAGTTCGAGGTGCAGATGGAGAACCAGTGGAAAAGGCTGGAGGCCAGACTGAAGGCAGACCGTGAAAACCTGCAGAAGACCATAGACGCACAGGGAGCCAGAACAGATGCGGCATCCCGTCGTACCTTGGCTGTACCGCTACTGGAATCCATAGCCGAGGCAGAACAGTCCGTGTTTATAGACCCCAACAAGCCGATGGATGACCCCATGAATCAGCAGGGGCTGCAGAAACTGCAGGAGCTGAAACAGGAGCGGGAGAGTATTTTACGTTTTGTGGAAACAGGCGAGGGGTTATATGCCGATGTGCCGGGGAGTACCGGCAAGGAATATCATGTAGCCCGTGGGCCTGACGCAGCCCCCGAAGGCTTGCCGGCCTGGGTTAAGTACTTCAGTCCCAGTAGGGGCTGGGGTGGTAGCAGGGCGGAAGCGGGTAATGAGAAATCCGGCGGACCAAAGCGTTTAACTGAAATGGTTCGGGGGACGAAAGTGCACCGAGCGCCCGGAGATAAGACGACCGTAAAGTAATGGTATCCAGATACGATCAAGTCATAGCTGAATTTCAGAACCAGGACCAGGAAACCGAAGAGCCTGGACTGCTGGAGCTGGGCCGCAGGGGCCTTGAGGCTGGTTATCACCAGCTGAGTGCGGCGGGCTATGGCATGATGGGGGCGTCGGTTCCCTGGGGGAACAGACCATCGGCGTCGGGGAGGGACTGCGTGATTGGGCTATGGAGGGCTACGGCTCACAGATGGAGCAGGCGGCGGAAGCGACCGGTGACTTCGAGCCCGACATATTTCAAATAGAAAGCGCGTCCGACTTGAGCAAATGGGGGGCGTACACTTTGGGGAACCTTATCCCCACCATGGCCACCCTGGCCATACCCGGCGGGCTGGGTGCCAAGGCAGGGCAGCTGGCCCTTGGTAGCAGGCTGGGTACTGGTGCTGCAGCCCAGGCGGGCGGTGCAGCGGGTGCATGGGTTGGGTCTACCGCAATGGAAGGGGGCCATATTTATGGGGATCTGGCAGAGGAAGGACACGATCGTCCCCTTACTGCGTTAGGGTTCGGCACCATGGCGGGTGCCCTGGATGCGGTGCCCATGTTTCGGCTAATTGGTAAATTCAATCGCCGCATCGCAGAGAAGGCCGTGCATGATACTTTGGCCAGCGGCATACAGAAGGGCTTGATCAAAAAGGCAGTGAGCGATGTGGGTGACCAGATAGTTTGGGAAGGCACCACAGAAGGGCTACAGGAGTTTTTGAGTCAGTCCGCCATGACTTGGGTGGACAGCAACAAGGAACTGTTTACCCCTGAACACTGGGAAGAGATAGCCAACGCCATGGCTGCTGGTGCGCTGATGGGTGGTGTTATGGGTGGAGCTGGTGCCACGGTATCCAGCCTGAAGGCCCAGGAGGTCAGCCGCATGGAGATGGAGCGCGAACCCTCGGACGATCCCCAGTATGAAGGCAATTTCAACAGGCTGCTTAACCTGGAGAAACAACAATCCGCCCAGGGCGTCAGTGACGAACATGAGATGCTGCTGGCTTCACAGTTGTCCCCGGAAGAAGAAGCTCTGCAGATGCAGCAGGAGGAGGTTGACGCCACCAAACAAGAGATAGCGGACGTTAAAGAACTCAAGCAAAGCTCCGAGGCGGTGATGGATGTAGAGGTGGCTGAAGCGGAGGGTAAACAGCTACAGAGATTGGAAGAAGAAAGGTTTGAACAGTTGCATGGGTTCAAGCCTGTGGTAACTCCTGAAGAGGAGGTGCAAGATGCCGGAGAAAATATTGGACGAGATAGAAAGACTGCGACTGCAAAACCTGCGAAGGCTGAAGGAAAACGGGTGGCACCTGTTGAGGGGCGTACCGGAACCACCGGACGACCCGGCGGGAAACCCAAAACCGACACAGCTGTTCAAGGGCGAAAGAGAGAAACTAGGCCTGAGGAAGTAGTCGAGACCAAGGCCACGGTCAGAACGGGCGAGGTGCTGAAGAACAAAGATGGTTCATGGAGAAAGAACGCCAGGGGTGATATCTCTGGTGCGCCGGAGGGGGTAAAGGTAGACAAGGACATCGACCGCATCGTTGCCGACAGCGTCAAGAAGATGGAAGCCAAGGAGGCCGACATCGAGAACTCTGCCGGGTGGTATGAGAAATCCGGCAGCGAGATCCGTAGCATCTCTCACGGCAACAAGGACACTATGGAAAAGATGGTGCGCCTGATGGCTATACTGAGTGCGGCCAATGCTGTCGGACCCAACACTACGGGTGCCATCAAGGCCATGTACCAGTGGGCCAGGGGGGAAGAGATGGCCGCTGGCAGATTCCCCAACCAGTTTAAGAAGGTGGCCGAGCAGGCCATGACGGTCAAGGACTTCAATATGGAGACCGTCCCCAAGGTTGATAACAAGGTGATGAACTTCTACTACAACCTGCATGACGCCGCCTTCCAGGAAGACAAGTACGAGTTTGCCTCCACCATGGATATGTGGATGGCCAGACTGTTCGGGTACAAGACCGATGCATTAGGCCCCGCCCAGTACAAGTTTTCACACATGGTGACGCAGCGCATCGCGGACTCCTACAACAAGAAGCACGGCACCAAACTGAAACCCAGGCAGGTGCAGGCCGCGTTGTGGGTGTATGCGAAGAACACGCGCCTGATAGAGGAAGGCAAACAACCACAGTATCCATCACCTGACTTTGCTACCTACATTACCAGGGCAAAGCAGCACATCACCGCAGAGGCCGTGCCTTCAACGTCGTTGAGTCCTCTTATTTCCGAGGCATCCTATGCCACCAGGAAGAAGTACACGGAGGAGGCGACCCAGGTCCTGGTAGACGAGAAAGGCAATGACAAGATTCTGGAGATGCTGCAGGCCCCGCTGTACGAACAGAAACCTGGAGCGGGGACCTTTGAGGGCGTGGTCAGCCCCAACGTCGTCACCTCGGTGGTGGGCAGAAAGGCCAGCCCGGAGTTTTCCACTGATGTGCCTGACCTGTATGCCAGGATAGCGCAGTATGTGTTCTCCCAGGATGCCGTACCGTGGATGCAGTTTGATCCCACAGCCAAGGGTGCAACACAGGGTCATGTGGTGAGGTTCTCCAAGGCCCCGTCCGAGCAAGCCCAGGAGGCCTTTTATCAACATCTGCGTGAGTATCTGACCGATGGTGAGTTCACCGTGGTGGGTAACGACATCGTGGTGGCGAACTTCGCAGGAAACCAAAAAAAGCCCTAATTTACTCAAGCAGTTAAGGACGCAGCGGACACTTACGATCGGTCCCCAGAACGATGCTATAATTGAATTAGGAGATGTCAAGGTCACCGGCAACTATCTATCTGTCGAGGACCTTGGTGCTAATTGGAGCAAACCGAATGAAGCGATTAAGAGACTTGAAGCTGAAATCTCTTCCGGCGGAGGACAAGATCTACTCCGGGCCGCTCGTAGTTGGCGCAAGGACGTGGAGAAAGTCCGACAAAAATACGAAAAAGAACTCGCCCCAGAAGAAGTCCCACTAGCTTCCCGCTACGACCTCTCTAAGGAGGTCACCTACACTGCCACATTGGAGACCGGTGAAGAGTTCACCGTATCCGAGAAGGCATCCACCGCTATCCGTAGATTAGACAAACGCATTAACCAGCTTAATGCGTTGAAGAGGTGTATTGCGGCATGAGGTTGACCAAAGCGGAACTGCTGGAGATCGAACGCAAGGGCGGGAAGGTTACGCCGACCAAGAAGGTAAAGAAGAAGAGGGTTGTCAAGGCGCAACCATCACCAGATATAAAACCGGAACCTAAAGTAATACAAGCACAAACAGTGTTAGAGGTTCCGGCTGTCATAACCGATAATATGCAGAGGCAGGCCGAGCTGCTGGATAGCTTGGTCAAAAAAGTTGAGGGTATCGGAGACAGGAGGCCCAGCCCGTACCGGTTCACTGTTAACCGGGACAGGTTCGGGAACATGAAATCCGTAGACGCAGTCCCTGTGGACTCTTAACTTTGGGAACTAAGCTATGCCACTAATCACAGACCCTGACGACCTTAACCAAGGTACGTTAACCAATGTATCGGATCTGGTGTTCACTGGGGCCTCGGGGGCAACCGTGACCGTCACCAGCGCCGGTACCAATATCCCCACCCTGGCGGACAACGAATGGATTGAGATTCGTAGTGCGAACACCCCCGGTAACGATGGGTTATATCGTGTCGCTGACGCCACCCCGACCACTGGTTCGGTGGACCTGGAAAAGTTTACCGGCCCCAACCCGGCGAACGACGGTTCGTCCTCGACAGACGTGTTAGGTACCTCGGGTACCAGTGATGAGAAGTCTGTCATGTTCGATACCGCAGCCAAGGAAGTATGGCTGCTGGAACAGGGCAACCTCGACAGCGCGGGTGTAACCATGCTGGCCCTCCACTCCTTCATGAAGGACAGGTGGAAGGACGACGCCTTTCTCATTGCAGCTGCAGAGTTCCCGATGATCGGTATCTCGTTTGCTGCGGGTCAATGGCAGATAGGTGTTGACCCCTCGGGTAATAACTCCGGTTGGAAGTTTGCCGACGACAACGCTACCGAGTCTGCATACACCCGGCAGCTGATCAGAAACGCCGGCTGGGATGAGATAGACGCCAACGGCAACACTATCTCCAAGTACTTCAACGTCACCACCCTGGGTACGTTCGAGGACTCGGCCAACGACACCGCGTATTACTGGTTCGGTACGGACAACACCGATACCGGCGCGGCAACGGACTACAACTACGCTGGTCCTGTAAACGAGCCGGTGCGTTACTTCTTCGAGATCGGTAACCCGGACGGGTGTGATTTCGACACCACCAGTGAGATCGACCGTACTGCCGGATCGTTCATTACGGACGGTTTCCAGGTAGGCGGACAGGTTACGGTGCGTAATGCGGACACCACGGGTAACAACGGTACTTACACCCTAACCGCTGTATCTGCCCTTACTTTAACGGTGCAGGGCACGCCGTTTACTACCGGCGCGGACTCCAACGCACAGCTTGCTGTAGACAACGATAACGTGTTCAACACGGCCATTCGTATCAGGGACGCCGATCCAAACGGTAAGACGTTCCAGCAAGCGGACTTGAGTTCAGCGGGTGAAACAGCGGTAACGTCCAAGATTATTAAATTCCCTCTGGCGAATGCCACGGACCTGGACATCACCGAGACCGACGCCAACATAGATGCCAACTCTCCGTACACCCAGATCGACATCAAGTATTTCGATCAGGACTTCAACATCGACGTTGACGGCACCACCAACCGTGCGTTCGGCATCGTGGTGGACGTTGGCACGCACTCCGGTGTTGACGGCTCTACCTCGGGTGGTTCCGTGTTAACCACCACCGATGGTGGCATCACGGGCGCTACCTACACGGGTGGCACCATCACTATGTACGACGGGCCGGACGAAGGCACCACTTTCAATATCTCGGGTACACCTACGGCGACCACGGTAACCATCACGGGTACGTTTGGTACGGGCTCGAACCAGAGCTTCACCCTGCAGCGTGCCACGCCGGTTGTGGGTAGCAAGAACGAGATCTACGAGAAGGTGCATAGGGAGCTGCGGCGTGACGCCGACATCAACGGCTTCAGCCCTGGTCCGGTAGTCACCGGCAGAACCGCTGACGATCTGGCAGTGTTCGTTGGTCCCGACTTAAGAATGGGATCATTCACGCCGACCAACCCCGCCGGGGGTGGCAGCGGCGTTATCATCCAGGGGTTTGATGCGAACGATACGAACAACCTGTTTTTCTTCGACAACACCGGCACTTCGCGTAACTACCCGTTCGTGGCCGCTGGTACGTTCGTGTTCTCGCAGAACCTTGTGGACGACACGGATGGTGAGTACTGGTTGTTCTACGACTACACCAACCGTACCACCAACTCCGACATCGATACGGTGGGGCCGTCCGGTGATACCTACGACCTGGAAGGTACGCTTGGCACTTATTTGGTGGACGACTACCTGCAGATTTCCGGGTTTGCCCAGGCAGAGAACAACGGCCTGTTTATTGTGACTGTTGTTAACACCTCTGGGTCGGACTACACGGTACGCAAGGTGGACGGTTCTGCGGTCGGTACTGCGGAAACCAACCAGACCGTCAGTGTGGACGAGAATCCGTACCCTTCCCCGGATGCGATCATTGTCGATAACAACTCTGGGTCTGATCTGGCTGGCGACATCAACGCCACCTCGGTAGCCTGGGACTTCGACTATGAGAACAACGTCCAGGGCGGACGTACTGCGGATACCAACGCCAATGTGGTGCTGGTAGCTGCCGGGGCAGAGACTGCCCAGGTAGCGGTATCGTCCAACTTAACCATTACCAAGACGACCGGGCAGACGTTTGCTGTAACAGCAGCCCAAGAACGTAACTACAGCACGTAATGGGAACTAGATGGAACCAACAAGCATACATGGCTGGAAACAGTTCATGGAGGGTATGCGGCGTGGAGATGTAGGCCCGTTTGAATGGGTTAATTCGGTACGCGGAAAGGACTGCATTAGAGAATACCGCGATGACAGCGGTCGGGCCGTAGCCCGGATGGTCGTCGCGGACTCTAACACCGATAAACCATCTTACGAATGTGAGCGTGCCTATTTGGTACGCTCCGACCTACTTGAGCGTTGCGCGTACATCTATATTCCTTCCCAGGCAGAGTGGGATGCCTGGGATGATTTGAGTATAGATGATCCGCTGTTTGACCCCAGTGTTGATGGGGCTGGATCTATTGATCCAGGGTACCGCCAGTGACGTTCACCATTCCTACCGCAGTGCACCAGATGCAGGCCGATTGGGACGCGGATGCCCGTGCCAGGGGGGCGTGGGCCGGAACGGGGGAAGCACAGCCAGCCACCCGTAACACCAAGGCCCAGGGTTCCCTGCCTTTGACCGGTGCTAATGCGACCTCCTTTACCAGCACCTCGGCGGACGGTACCCGGCGTGGTGTGTACTGGGAGTTTCTTGCCACGGGCGGGTATGACGTGTCGTCCGACACCAGGGTATGCATCATCAATTACCAGAACAACGCCCCCAACCGGGTGGAGTGCGATACCGTGGCTAATGGGGGGTATGAGTTCAGGCTGGGGTCCGGGACGGGATCTCCCCCGACCGACTACCGCCGGTTCTATGTAACTGGCAACGACACCATAGCGGGCCAGGCCAGGGAGGCACACTGGATGCTGGTGATAGACTTGAACTCAGACTCGCATGATGCAGTGGTGGGGACATACGACAACACCGATGTGGAGTGTTTTGGGTTTGGCAACATGAGGGCAGACATTGGTGGTTCAACACCGATGTGGTTTTTCTCCAGGTGTTTTGTGTTCGAGACCACCAAGGGGGCGACCAACATCCCGAGGTTCACTGGCAGCAATTCTGATTGGGATGACATTATCACCGCCATGGGGGAGGGCCACAGCAGTAAAACCACCAATGAGTGGATCAAGCGAGAGGGGACTATTTTTGCGTATGCGGCACCGTTCGAGATCGGGGATAACTCGACCGCCACCACATTCAACGACAACGGTGCCTCTGTGTCTGGCCCAACCATAATGACTCGGCGGACCCCAGGGTCAGGGTTACCAGCC
>FUIF01001106.1_pt1 | contig 16128 bp, 12 predicted proteins | sample 1003461 | NCBI WGS metagenome assembly FUIF01 (sample SAMEA80401918, study PRJEB19352) | marine metagenome | reverse complement strand
GTCTAAAAAAATCTTTAAGCTTCTGTAACGTAGAGTCATTAAACTCTATATCTCCATCAGCAAGCATTTCAGAGGCTATAGTTAGTATTTCTTCACCTCTCATATCAGCTTTATAGCCACTTATTCTTTTATTAAATAAAGCATCTTTTCCAGGTTTAAACCTAACACCATCACCGCTGAGTATATCTATAACTCTATCGCCCAAAGCATTTCTAACACCTGGATCATTTTTCATTGTGTTGTATAACACAGCGTGTACAAACTCGTGAGCACGCGTACTGAACTTACCATTTTCATCTATAGCTTCTCTATTGAGATCTATTTGAAAGCCGGTTAGTTTCATATCTTTGCCTTCACCGGTAAAAGTAGGTATCATACCACCGTAAGTCTTAGTGTTTTTAAGCATTTGTAAAGCATCAGCACTTTGATCAGAGCTTTCTTCAGCTTGCTTCAAAATTTCTTTAGCTTCAGCTATGTCTTCAGGTGTAGAGTTAGGATCGTTTATTACATCATTAGCAGCTTCTTTAAGACCATCTTGAAACATACTAAACTCTTCTACAGACTGTACGCTTCTACCAAACTCATCTTTAGATACTATATCTCTCATCTCGCTGTCAGTTCTTTCTTTGACAGAAATTTGTAAAGGACTTCCGAACTTTTTAAGCTGAGCATTTGTTTTGTCTATTAAAAGCTGTTGTTGCTGTTGGTGCTTTTTAACGTCAGAAGGAGGATATTTATCTATTATTTCTTGCTTAGCTTTTTCGTTCTTTTTATATCTTTCGTTAAGTCTATCAATATCTCTTTGCTTGACATCGTCTGGTATAGACTTATCGTTTATTATTCTGTTATATTCTGCTTGTAGTTTAGAGTTGTTTTTATTTAGCTTTAATAGTTGAGACTTTTCAGAGTCACTAAGCATATCAACTCTGTTAACGTCTATTTCTATAAGCTCTTTATTTTTATGTAGTATATCACCAACCTCAGCCTGTAGATCTGCTATCTCTTCTTGAGACATAGTGTTTTTACCTTCGTGTAGCTGTCTGTTTATTTCTTGCAGTCTTTGGTTGTTAGCTGCCATAGCGTCGCTAGCAGAAACAGATTTAAAAGGAGCTATCATGTGTTTAAATAACACCGGCGATTTAATACTACCAGATATAGCCACACCAGAGACAAAAGACTCTGGAACATCATCAAAAATAGTTACACCTTCTTTACCAGAAGCCATATCAAGTAGATTACCGCTCATGGTAGCAATACTTTCAGATCCACCTTCTTCAATAAAATCTTTACCTGTGGCTAGTAGTGCTCTTCTATTAAACACATTTTGTCGAAGGTATCTAGACGCACCTTCAATACCAGCTTCTCTAGCCGTAGCTATAGTGCCTCTAAGCGCGCCTTTTACATATTTAATTTGGCCAAGCGTAACTCTTTCTGATAATCCTTCAGCTGCACCACTAAGCATTGAGTTTGTATACATGTTCCAAAAACCGTAGTCAGTTCCTTGCTCACCGCCCGTCTCACGATAAAGATTTCTTTCTTGCTCTAGTTGATCAAACTTATTTCCAGCAGCAGACCCTCCCATTAGCACTAAACCAGCTGTACCTCCGGTTACAGCCATAGCTGCAAGTTGAGGTAATTGACCACCTAGCATTGTCATAAACCATTCGCCTGCGTCTGAAGCGTTTTGTATATCTCCAAAAGCTACTGGATCTTGTACTTTCTGCCTAAAGTTAGTTTGCCACTCTGCTAACGCTTTTTTACCTTCATCTCTCATTGTAGGCGTTGCTGGATCATTATCCCAGTCTATACTGTGTGCGGCTCCAGTGGTAAGCTTTCCAATGTTTATAAAATCTTTTATATATGGATTTGTAATTAAACCTTCTTCTATAGCCCAATCAGATATTTCTCCAAATGGATTTACCATGTAAGCAACTTGCTCTAAACCTTTAACTAAATCTACAGCACCCATAGCTAAAGCATTACCAGCCTGTGTACCAAGCTGGTGGTTCTTTTCAATAAGAGTAGAGTACATGTCAAGCTGACCTTGGTCTAAACTAATCTCTTGCATTTGTCTGTACGCTGAGTCTATAGCTGCTGATATATTTTTGTTATCAGAAACGTATGTGTTATACGCTTCTACATTACTTTGATACTCATCTTTTAATCTTTGTATTTCAGCGTTAGCAGCATCAACCTCTTCTTGAGTTTTGTATTCTTTGCTTTGTATTTCTTCTATTTTCTTTCTAATAGGAGCTGGATCAATCTTAGATTTTAAAGCTTCAGTGTCTTTTATACTATTAGAAAAAGCTTCGTTGAGCCTGTCTATTCTTGAAATAACTTCCTGCTCTTGTTTGCTTAACGTTGCTAGATGATTTTCTGTTTGATCTTCAAATAATTCTTGAGTTTTAGCTTCTCTAAACCAACCACCATCAAGATCTTCTATGTTTTGACTAATGTTTTTCTTTAGTGTTTGTTGGTTTTTTTGAGTTGTTAGTATTGAATTAGCTAACTCATTTACTTCTTCATCATCATCGCCTATACTATTATATATATCTTTTAAATTAACTACCTCTCCATTAGGTGCCGTGCCTTTTTGCACGTCCATATTTATAAAGTCAAGATTGTGGTCAGCTGCTAAAAACTTATTTAAGTCTTCTCCTTTGAAACCCATAGCTTCAGCATATCTTTCTTTAGCTATTCTAATTTTAGCGTTTGTATCTGCAAAGCCAATTAAACCGTTTTCTTGGGTTTTTAACTTTTCTTTCAAAACGCTAGGTCTAGTAGAAGGGTCCAAGCCTCTTCTTCTATACTCGCCGTCAATATATTCGTTAGTATATTTATTAAAATCTACTTGATAATTTCCTCTCGCTTGCAGTTGAGCCGCTCGGTATTTTTCATACGCTTCGGATTGTATTTCTCTTTCTAAAGCTTCTTCTTCGCTAGTTATATTTTCAACCTGAACTTTTAATACTTTGTTTTGCTGCAGCTCTGTTTTAGCGTTTTGTTTGTTTTCTGCTTTTTGATCGTTAGTTACACGTGTGGTTGTTGCATTACCTTCTGCGGCTGTATTACCTCCTCTAGTAGCGTGTCTTTTCATAAAGTCATCAACAACTTTCGCGATTCTTCTGTCTTTGCTACCTACCCAACTGTCTACATCGAAAGTCAAGCTAGCTCCATTCAAGGCTGTAACAGTTATTGAATCAGTAGTGCTACTTGGATTACTAAAACTAAAACCATATTCAGAGTAATCTGCTACAAATCTATCTAACGATGATTCTCCAAAACCAAAAAACCAACCACCATCATCTGTACCTATTAAATCTTCTGTAACCGTAGGCATTTCGTTTCTAGCCCACTCGTTATCTTTAATTCTTTTTTCTTCAAGAATCTTAGACATTTCATCGTTAACCTTTTCAGGTTTTCCGTCTTCACCAGGTATAGTCCAACCTAACTTGTGATCGTATTGATAATCTTCTGGATTTATTATAGGCTCGTTGTTCTTTACTCTAGCCTTATTTAACTCCTGTATTTTTACTAAATGAAAATTTTCCTCGTCAAATTTTTCCCCTGCTTCTATGTCAGCTTTGGTTTGCTCACTTACGTTCGACGCCGAAGAACCATCTTCCGAAGTGGATGCCGTACCGTCTTCCGTCACAGCGGCATCCGTCTGTGTCTTGGCTTTTTTTGGCGCATACTCTGGAAAAAACTCTGGAAAAGCTTTGTTAACTTTTTCGTAGTCAAATTTATTATTAACAGCGGTAGTTACATAGTCTTTTATAACATCCGTGTCTACACCCTCTAGCTCTGGAAATGCAGCTAAAACTTTATCGTAATCGTAGTCGTTAGCTACAGAAGTTGTAACTAAATCTTTTAAAACTTGTTGATCCATATTATTATCCTAATCTGTTGCTTCCTCCTGCTTGAGTAGAGCCTTTAATATTTGCAGTTTTACCTTCGAGGGTAGCTGTTTCTACAGCTACTTCTTCTCTCGCTTTAGAATACTTCGTGTCTTGTTGCTGTACGAATCTAAAAAAATAATTTTCTAATACAGATCTACCTAAGTTTTCGTCTTCTTGTATTTGCCGCATTATAAACTCTTTGTCTTGTTCAGATATATTGTCGTACCAATTTTCCTCTCCTTCATCTCTCTCTATATTAAACTGTTTAAGCTCATCTTCGTCTAGCAAGTCGTTATACGTTGCGTTAGCTAAATCTTCTTCAATGTCTTGTAAAACGTTTCTACCAGTGCTTTCAAGCTTATCATTAAACAAAGCTTTAAAATCTTTTGTATCTAAGTTATTACTTATCTGTCTTCTAACATCTGCTTCATCAAAAAATCCTCCAGATCCAGCGTTGTCTTTTACGGCCTTAGCATATTACCTATAGTCAAATCAAACTCTGAAGCTTTAGGTATAACCATTTCTTCTAGCTCAGCTCTTGTTCCTTCAAAAATATCAGGTGGTCCTGCAGCGCCAGGTTGTGGTGGTAATTGTATTCTATATTTCTTTTCTCCTGTTGCTTCATCTTTAAATATTTCCGCTTCTCCAGAGTAAAACTTTTCTAAAAGCGAAACTGTTCTTTGATCGGTAGCGCCACTTATGTTTGATTTATTTTTATTCATGTCCATGCTGAAGCCTTGCAGTCCAGTAGCAGACTCAATGTCGCTAGCTGTTTGTGTTTTTATGTCTGCAATATACGTGTTAAACTCACGTATCAAATCAGCTCGTTCTTTTTCGTCTGTAGTTTCTAGTATCTGATCTCTAATACCTTGAAGTTTATCAAAACCAAAGTTGTACTCGTTAGTGTTAGAGCCAGAATTAATAAACTCGTCTAGCTTAGTGTTGAGGCTAGTTTCTAATCTGTCTTGCTCTGCCTTCTGCTCTTTTTCTAAAGCCTCTTTTTCTGCAGCAGCATCGTCTAATAATTCAGTTCCTTTTTCAACAGCTAAATTTCCTAGCGTTTCGCCAAAAGTATCAGCTTTAAAAGTACCAACTCCAGCAGCCGCTTGTGAAGCCCTGTTTAATCTGTTAAGTTCGTTTCCACTTAATCCTAAATTTATACCCGCGCTTTTCTTTGCCATATCTTTATTAGTTAGGATCTAAGAAAGATCCTGTTAAATCTGCGCCTCCTGTAGCCATTTTCATACCAGCGCCAGCAATATCGCCAATACCAGACATCATCATGTTTTGAGCATCTGTTACAGCTTGCTGCCTGTTAGCGTAGTCGTCAGCCGCCATACCCATCAGCGCTTTTGTTTTATCAGCTTCCATTTGTCTAGACATAATATCACCTTCTCTTTCTAAACCTTGAAGTCTAGAAGCTTCTTTACGTTCAGCTAGCTGATTAGCTTGTTCTTGCTTACCTATAGATATAGCTGCTTTACGAGCGTTCTCAGATCCTTGATTAGCTAACGTTTGAGCTAGAGCGGCAATACCAGATCCACCGGCCGCGCCTCTCATATCTGCTAATATATTCGCTTGTGATTGTGCTTGTTTCTCAGCAACAAACTGAGCTTCTTCCTGGTTAACCGTTAGGTCTTCCATAGTATTTTCCATGTTCTGATATGGGTTGGAAGTGTCTAAGTTTTTAAAAGCTTGCTTCTGAGCTTCTAACTCTGCTTGAGCTGCTGCTGCCGCTGCTTTAGCTTTCTTCTTTTGAACACCGCCTGATATAGCTTTAGCTGCACCACCTGCAACCGCTAAGCCTAATCCTACTGCTACAAATGACATATTATTTCTTTTTAGTTAATTCAACGTTTAAACCTAACTTTTTAGTTAAGCTTTGTATTTCATCTAAACAAATAGCTTCGTCGTTAAAGCTTTTTGCTATTACCTCTTCTTCTACTTCTTCTGGAGTTTTCTTGTCTGTAGCGTGAACCGTTACAAACGTGCAAGGTTCATGAGTGTATATAACTCTTTTTGTACCCGCTTTAGTAACTCCATGATGAGGAGCTTCGATGTCTACTATACCGTCTTCTGTTAGTATAGACATTTTGCCACTCATTAAAAAGTATGGGTGGTCAACTTTATGTATCTTAGTTACTAGCAGCATGTTAGCAGGATTATATATTTCTCTTACGTAACACCCACCAGCAAACGTATGTTTAGTTGGATTTGCTTTGTGTAGCTCTTCACCAACCATACCACCTTCATCTTCAAGTTGCTTATGCAACTCTGTTATTTGTCTTCTATACTCTTGCTTCTTTCTTATTTCTTGAGCTATCTCCCAAGCTTCGTCAAAAGTAAAAGTATGTTTTAGACCCAGCTTTTCTGTTTGTTCTATAAATTGTTTCCTTAAATCTTCTTTTGATAGTGGATTATTTATAGCTTGATCGTCTATATGCTTCATTAAATTAAATTTACTATAATATAGTTACACTTAATTGCTACTTTCAAAAGTGTCAACAGTGATATTAAATAACTCTGCAAACTTGTTAGAGCTATTTTTAAATCTAAACATACCATAGTATCCTAACATCGACCCATATTCGTGACAGTTATCTTTGCTAAATAGTATAAATAAAACTTCAGGTCTTTCTGGATCAGGGCTAGGCTCTGGTAGTTGATTAACATATAGGTCTGTAGTGACTGTTATAGTGTTGTTAACCCTGTCTATAGCTGTTATTTCTCCTAATTTAGTTATGTTTTGATCGTTAACGTTAAAACCGCTGTTTGGTACAGCAACTACCGCGTAAGCAATATCACCTACAGACACTGAGTCTTGTATAGTGTATTCAAATTGTAATGTTAGTGTAAATGGAGGAGGCATATTATGATAGTGTTATTAAATTATCTATATCTATAGTGAAGTTTTCGTTAAAAGTTCCAAATCTATCTACTTTAAACAAGCCTTTTATAGTTAAAACATTGGCAGAAAAAGTAGTTGTTAAATCATATAATCTAGCTAAAGATACTATATCATCTTCTTTTGTACCTACAGTTGGCACTGAAAGACTACCTGAACTTGCGTCAAAACTTTTTGAAGCAGACTTAGCGCTACCACCACCACTAGCTGAAAACGTAGCTGTTAAATTAAAATACTTGTAACCAGGCTGACCGTCCATTAAGTCAGAGGTTAGCAAAGGATTGTTTTTAGCATCTCTAGGCCAAACAAGTCTAGATGTAGCTTTTGGATATTTACCAGGTCTATCTGTAAATGTTACATCGCTAGAAGCTATAGTCCACCAGCCAGAATAGCTAGAGCTAGTTAAAGCTAAAGTTATTGTAGTATCTACTCTTCTTGTAAACTTAAAAGGATTTAGTTGTGTAGGAACGCTTGAAGCTAGTTTAGTTTGGTTAGACTTAGGCTCTATATAAAATTCATACTCTGTGTTAGAGCTTACTTTAGGAAAATTAACAAACAGCAAGTCTTTAGGTATATTACTGTAACCTGAACTTCTTTGCTCAATAGACCTTTTAGCATCAGACCTAGCTTTAGATTCAGCGTTAAAACTACCGCTCATAAAGTCATATTTTTTACCAGCTGTTTTATCAAAAAGAACAACATCAAACAAAGCGTTAGAACCATGTGAAACAACTACGTCGCCTAACAAAGGATCGTTTTCTTTTGGTACCTCTACTTCAGCGCCGTGTACATTATCATCGTGATTTTCTTCTATGTCACCTATGTTTCCAACCGGATCATTAACAAAGAAACAAGAACCATCGTCAGCCACGGCTAACGGATTGTAATTTACAGCGTTTGGATCTGTACACCCTATTATTGAAACATCATGATCTTTATCTGACTTTTTTCTATCAATATCAATGCGAACTTCCATAAAGTTGTTAACAACAAAAGCGTTATGATGAACAGCTGCGTTTACAGTGCCGTCTCCGTTGTTTGTAAAAACCACCTTTGTTATTTGAGGATCAACATTACCACCAACCCAACCACCTTGAGCAAAACCAGCGCCGCCAATAGAAAACTCTGTGAAGTCTAGTACAGCTCCATCAAGATCAGATATAGTTAAGTTAGCTATCCCAGCTGGAACAATGTCTCCTTCAAAAACATCATAATAAAATTGTGTTACATTGCAATTGTCTACAGCCATATTAATCCCAGTTTTGTCCTGACGAGCTTTCGTTAAAATCTTTTACTACAGCTCTCACCGGCTCTGGAGCCAGCTCGTTAGGGCTGCTGTGCTCTATAGTAGCTTGACCTATACCTTGTACAGTAAACTCTTGCTCGTCTAAGTTATTAAAATCTGTGCAAGCTCCTCTTATGTAGTTAAACCATTTACCTTCTTTGTTTAAAAACTCTGGAACTTTACCGTCTTGAAGATCAGTGTTAGCGTATTCAACATACCAACCTTCTTTTGAATTTAAGTTATAGTATTGATCATCACCTAAGTGCTGATTTATTCTAGCCTGCGTACCTTCATATTTTATAGTTTGAAAGTTTTTAACAGAACTAGGTGCATCGTTAAACAATACTTCTACATAAGATGGAACAAACGAGCTACCATGAAAAGTGTTTCTAGAATTATTAATATGGTGCTTCCATAAAGAACCATTTTTAAATGTATAATAATCATTATTAACACCTACCCCTGTCTCAGGGTAAAAGCTTTTAAAGCTAGTCCAACCTTTAACCTGCTCATTGTAAGTTACTGTTGTTGTTGCAAAAGTGCTGTCAAACTTATCTTCAAGTCTACTCCCTCTAGGCTGAGGCTTTTCAGACATAGTTAAGTTGTAGTTATCTTTTCTTTGATCAAAAGTACCTATAAGTCTAAAGTTTTTTATAGTGTTGAAAGTGTCTGTAAAATAATCTTTCATACCATAATCTGATATAGGTGTCATACCATCTTTCGATAATCTAAGTACCGCTCCTCTCTGCGTGTCAGTAAAGTAACATCTGTATTTGTCCGCCGCAAAAGACTCAGGGTTTTTAGATATACCGTAATCACCAGCAAAAGCTATAGCTTGACCAAGAACTTTATTAGCTGCTGTAAGCTGAGCATTACCGCCAGACTCAAATAAAGCATCTTTGTCAGATAAAACCTTTAATACTTTGTCTTCACAGAAAGTTACTATGTCGGTATCTCTTGTAAATAGCTTTTGTATACTACCGTTGTCAGGGTCAAGATCTTTTGTTATTGCTTCAGCTTGTATAAACTGATTTAATCTATTAACACCAGATAAGCTGTTAAATATGCCTGAGAATATAAAACTTTGTAATCTTCTTTCTTCTTTGTATTGCTCCGCTATAGTTGTAGAGGCTTTAACACCGTTAGCTATTTGAGGTTGATTAAAGTCGTCTCTAATTCTGTCTGACTCAACACCGTTACCAAACACAAAGCAATTGTGCCAAGGTAGAGATATTTGAGTGAAGCTAGAGTGAAATTTATTGTTTACGTATATAACGTCATCATTGATAGTGGCTAAAGCTACAACTAAAGTTATTGTACCACCATATCCATCGTTAAACAAAAGCACATCACCAACAGCTGTTGTAACGTTGTTTTCAATACTCATGCCCACTATTTGCTCTTCTTTAATAGACTCTATAGTTTTAACTCTGTTTATAGCAGCTCTAAAACGCCACCAATAGAAACTAAGTCTGAATAACCTGGTATAAGAACAGTCTCAGTATTGTCTTTTGTTATTACTATAGGATAAGCTCTACTTATCTCGTAGTATATATCTAAACCAACGTCTTCTTTAGGTTTTGTTTCCCATACAGCTGGGTTTTCAGTTGGAGCGCTGTCTTCGCCTGGCACTGGGCCCATTATATCTAAAACAGTCCCACCAGTTCCGTCGTGCGGAGCGTGTCTTCTAGCGTCGTATATTGTTTGATTTGCTCTAATAGTATATTTTTCTCTTCTATTCCAGCTATACCAATAATCTTTATCGCCAGCAAAATCTGTTTTTTGAGCATTAACAATACCAAAGTGCTTATAGTGATCTACGGTTTCGCATATAGTTTGATCTGGATCTTCTCTCCACATCCACTTACAACCAGGTGTTGTTAATAGATTCATAAACTCTATTAAGTTGTCATGAGCTCCTGTTTGGTGTGTTAAATATAAAGGATCACTAAAGCTTAAATACCTACCATTGTTTAATTCTGTTTTCCAGTCTAAACCTCCACCACCATATTCGGCTTCAGTATCAGGCCCTAAAAATCCTCCAGTAATAGAAATATCCATTTGATTTCCATAAATACCTCTAGATCCATTTATCGCCCAGTTAGGCGCTTGTGGATAATCTGGCGCTGTGTGATTAACAGTTAGCGCTGAATTGCCAGCGTTTGAAACCCACTCTGTACACTCTAAGTTAGCACCAGCAGTATTAGTAACTATTTGGCCAGGGGCGCTGTGGTAGTCTGTGTTGTCGTTGCTTAATCCTGAAGCTCGCATGTCTGGAAGCACAGCCCAAGAAACAGCCCAAGCATCATCTATAAACGCTGTAGCACGGCCTCGACAAAAATAGTTTGCCCAGAAAGAAAACGCTTGATTATTGCTTGATAAAGTTGCTAATTCAACAAACACGTTCCAAGGTAGCAATAAAGCGGCAATTATATCGGTGTTAGAACCGTCTTGCGTTCCGTTTCCATTAGCCCAAGTACCTTTGTATATACCCCAGTCTCCTCCGTAGTTTGCGCCAAAAAAATCGCTTATGTTGCCGTCCTCTGTCGACAAAGGCCCGCCGTCTACACCGTCGTCACCTGCAGAATCATTGTCTTGATTAGTTACGTTTAATAAGCTTGTGGTTAAAGGGCCACCTGGTAAAGCTCCAAACTCAGGATCAACATCGTCGTTATCTCCCCACGTGTAACCAGAATTATATGGGTGTACATGATCTCTACCAGCTATAGATCTTATGTATTCGTTTAAAACATTGCCAAAAATCCCACCGATTCCACTAGTATCATTATCAGTATTTCTTAAGCTACTACTACCACCAGTGTGCAAGTCGTATGTGTGTAAATATCTAAAGTTAAAAGATCTAACAGGTATTAAATCTTCATCACTAGTTACCATTATGAACTGCTCTATAATAGCGTCTTTGTATATTTTAACAAAAAACTTACCATCAAACTCTGGTTTATCTTCGTACTCGTCATGAGTTATAACGACCTGAATACCATTGTTTCTATTTGCAAAGTTAGGTCCGTATACAGCTTCTACATCTGAGTCAAACGTTCCTTCTATAGTAATCTTATAACCATCTGTATTGTTTATTCCAAAGTGGTTACCTAGCTCAATACTTAATATTTTATAAAACTTTGACCTAGATCCAGTTATAGTTTGAAATCTAATACTACATTCGCCAGCTCTAGCTAAAACGTTGGTAGCATCAGGATTTCCGTTGTTATCTTCACCTACAGGAAACGCGTTGTTAAAGGCGTCTGATCTAATTATACAATGTGCCAAACCTTCTGATACAGGATTCGCTGTGTTACCTATTTGGTTATTTAAAGTGTTTAAAAAAGCACTGTTTGTTAATATACCTTGAACGTCTCTATCTAGCTTTATGTCTTCTGGAGCTTCGTTTTCAATAGCTATTATCTTATATCTAGCAGGTTGCTCTACAGCGGTGTCTGTAGTGTGTGCTTTTTTAAGCTCTATAAAAGTTTCTTCATCAACTTTATTTCTATCAGATGAGTTAAAAGATAACCATATATTACCATCTTCAGCATTGTACCAGCGATCCATCGCTAAGTTGTAATATTCATTAGAAGTTTCTTTAATGAAAAACTTAAACGACTTAGCCCATACAGCGCGTCGTTCAAAACACTTGCCATAAAAGAAGAAGAGTCATCACAAAACTCTTTTGGAATTATCAGTGATCCACCTACTTTGTCTGCCAACACTGGTGTTTCTCTACCAAACTCGTCTTTATAAATAACACCTAGCTGATATGTTCTTTGCGTTTTTATAGATTTGTGAGGTGTATTTATACTAGCCCCGATGTCAGCATAGCTTCTAGGATTAAACGTAAATTCTACTTCAGGTGTTATCAGTTTATTTGTATTGCTTACTAGATTATAGTTCTGTAAGTAGTTAGCGTATATCAACCTATTAGCTGAAACCTCTTGAGCTTTAGCTTTTCTAGGAACGTTATCCCAAGGTCTTAATAATTGATTAGCTGGAACTACAGCGTGTATTAACTCTGACTCTATCTTCAAGCTACCTCTATTTACTAAAAAGTTGTTGGCAGGTTGAGCGCCAGCCAGTGTATATGAGTCAGTTCCGATCATTACTTCTGTTGGCCAAAGAGGAGCGCCGTCTGAAGGCTTAATAGTTTTTACAGTATAAACAGTTGTTGATTTATCTTCTTTGTATAAAACGTCTATCTCTACTATATCTTTTGGTCTATTATCAGGAGTTGGCGCATAGTTTTCTACTTTTAAGCTTCTAAGCCTGTTAGCCATAGCCAAGTTATAACCTTCTTTAGGATAATACTCGTAAGGCCCAGGTAGAAAAGCTATTTCAGAAAACGGTGCAAACGGAGAGTATTGACCATCTGTGTATTTGTATCTATAAGAAAATCTTGGAAACTTAAATTCAAACAAAGCGTCTTCTTGCTCTAGTATAACAAAGAAACTTGCAACGTTCGCAAGATCTGGGTTTATAGAATTTATCTGTATTGTGTATGTATTACCACTCCCGCTTAATACCTGCGCTCTTATATCAAAGTCTGTGAAAGATAAAGGGTTTTGTGAAAGATCAGATGTTATTAATATAAAATCCCCTGCTTCAAACGACACGTCAAAGTCTAATTGTATTTCAACTGTAGCCCCTGTACCTATTGAAGAAGTAGGAAATTGAGTAGAGCCTTGACCAAAAGGGCCGATTAAATCTATAAAAGGATTGTTAAGTGTAACGCTAGCTCCACCACCTGGCGTTACTACTTCTGGCGTTGGATTGAAAGGTGAATCAACTCTAAGGGGTCTATTATCTGATGTTGACGACATCTTAAGAGTTGGTGGGGTTAAAGGACTTTTTCTTATTGTAGTATTATTTTCTAACTCTGAATACACAGGTGTATCATCGTCAAATAAACTAAAGTTTGTAACTATCTCAAAACCATCGTTAGCAAACCCACCGTCTTTTCTTCTGCTAACTAATCTAGTGTGATGCTCTGAAGAGTTGTTTGCTCCAGCAACATTTAAAGCATTGTCATTAAAACCAGTACCTAGTATAGATCTTTTTATGTTTATAGTTTTAGGCTCGTTTTGATCATCTGTATACATTAATAAATCTTCAACAATATTTATTGCTGTTATATCTGTATACTTGTTAAAGCCCAAAACAGATTCTTTTAAAAACGTGTACGTGCCTGGCACTACGTTTGTGTTTATACTATTGTCGTGTCCAACTCTAGGTAGTCCTGTTTGATCTATATATGAAATCTCATAACCTCCGTTAAACGACATACCTGGTCTAAGTCCGTACAAATCAGAAACTTCAACAAACGGAATAGGAATTCCTTGATAAACACCGCTGCTATAATATCTGTAGTAACACTATATATATCTACAAATACAAACGTAAAATCATCTTTATCTATATCGTATTTTACTATATAGTTTTTTGTTATTATGTTTCCACTACTGTGCTCAAACTCATTACCAGCGACTAAGTAATATATGCAGTTAACCTCGTTGTCTACTATAGATCCAACGCAGTAACCTCCTTCTGGTATTAGATTTGTAGATAGCTCTACATTACCTAATATATTTTCTAGTGAACCCACGTTGCTACCATCTGAGGTAGAAACTTGTACGTTCATAGCGTCTCTATATTGACCAGCTGGAACAAGGCGCTCGTCAAGGTCCTTGTTCATTTTACCTTGTGCAAAATTTCTATTAAATTCTGGCATATCTTATTTTATCCATTTAGATTTGTTTCTCATCACCTGCATAAACTCTGTTATCTTATAGTTAGATAATCTTAGTTTAGCTTTTCTAAGCTCAGCAAATCTTTCTTTTTTTAACATCTGTATTGTTGCAGGACTATAGTTTGATCCTGTTGAAACTATATAGTATGCTACACACTTGTACCAAGCTTCTTCAGCAAACTTGTGTATAACACTATCTTTTACTTTATCAGGATCTCCAGAATCGTTGCCTGTACCATCTGTAACATAGTCTAATATTATGTTTGCTCCAACTAAGCCTGATCCAAAATATAGTCTTCCTCTAGCGTGATCAAAGTAATAGCTACCATTTATCTGCGCGTGTTCAGGTGATAATCCAAATCTTTGCCCTAAAGCAAACTCAGAGTGGCCGTCGTTATAGTTGAAGTCAGCCACTTGATCTTCGTGACTAGCTGTGTTTTGAAAATTACTAGTAACGACAGGATCTTCTTCTGGTATCTCTTGAGGATACTCTTGTCCGTTGAAGTCTATACCGTTTACATCCCACCATAAATCATTTTCTTTTGGACTATCTGTTTTGGTAGCCGGTCTGTAAGGATTTTGAGTTTCTCTAACAGGATATAACGGGTGCTTAATACCAGAGCCGTCGCTGTAGAAAACGTTTGTATAACCTACAAAGTCGTGAGGCAAAGGTATATACATGCGATTATCTAACTCAAACTCCCAAGTTTTTTTAGATCTAAGTATATCATAATTCATTTCTTGCATAGCTCTACGGCCAAAAAAGAAAACGTCTGATCTATCAGCTTTAGGTATTATTTTGTTTTCACCAACATACATAGCTAAAAACGTATTTACCAAAGCGCTAAGGTTTTGATATTGAAAAGTTCCGTAGTTAGCTGGATTGTTGTAGTAGTTAGCTACTTGTTGTGGAGTATGCTGCGCCATTATGATTTTTCATTATTGCTCTGCTCTACTACCTCAGCTTTAGCTAAGCTAGCAAGACCAGGCTTGTTAATAGTTATACCACCTAGCTGCAATATTCTATACACTAAGTTAGTTTCTTCAGATGGATGTAAGTCAAAGTTTACAGCTCCATTAGCGTTGTATAAAGCTTTTTCGTTTACGACAACGTAATCCCAGTGAACTTTCTTAGGCATTCGTATAAAATCTATTTGTATTACGCCCGTGAAAAGTCCAGACTGATTGTAACATCTAATAAAATTATCTGATCCTGCATTTGGCGAAACAACGTTGAATCCTACGGGAGGATTAACGCCGTCTAAAGTGGGCCCAAAAGATCTAACGTAAACTGATGATCCAGCGTGAACTTGAGCGGCATAAACACTTCTTAATTGATCGTCGTATTTTTGAGATGTAGTTTGTTGGGCCGTCGCATTGTTAAACTCTACTCTAGTTAACCTGTACATCGTTTCGTCACTAGGTAAAATGTGACCATACGGAAGGGTAGGGTTAAGCGGTGGCTTGCTATTGACATAATAAGCCGCAGGAACAGGGTGGCTATGAACTTCAAACCTACTTATCTTGTCCTCTATATAATCTACTGAATCTGAAAAATTTGATTGATTTCCAGGATTTCTAAGGTATTGATTTAAGTGATGGAAATACTCTTCAAAGATTTCCATCTGAGCTTGGTTAGCAAACAGGTTGTATTCCTGTGGAGTTATGTAACCTCGTTGCTCTTTATTTGCTAATGCTAGTACACGTTGATATACTGTATCTACACTTACCATTTAATTATCTTTTATAGTTAAGTAACCACCCCGAAGAGTGGTTACTCTTCTATAAAGTAATTACATACTTAGTTGCTTTTCTATATTAGAATACACCTCCATACCTTCGTCTGTTTTAAACCAAGCGGCTAAAGCAGAATACGGATGCTCATCAAAAGGAACGGTCATTAGTTTTCTACCGTTTGATCCCCACATAAAGTATCTTTGATCAGATGATAGTTTTATAATTCCTAGTTCAGTAGCTTTAATACCAAAGTTTCTAAGCTCTACGTTTTCATCTTGAACTAACTCTAAGAACAAACCTGGGTTTCTTCTTGCAAACACTAGACAATCTCGTTTAAGCTCCTTAGAACTCATCTCTGATACTTTAGAACCTAATTCTACTCGCATAATAGCTTCCATCTTATCAATGTCTAACGTTCTAGCTAATACTAAAGCGTCAGCTTCCATTTCTAAGTAGTCTAACTCGTTAGCGGCTATTTCTACAGGTTTGTGCTCATAAAATAATTTGTCGCGCATTGGGTGGTACAAAGATAAAAGTTTTTGTA
>FUIF01001946.1_pt1 | contig 16133 bp, 20 predicted proteins | sample 1003461 | NCBI WGS metagenome assembly FUIF01 (sample SAMEA80401918, study PRJEB19352) | marine metagenome | reverse complement strand
TGTACCCACTTCCGGCAGACTATATGGAGCTGTCGGAAGAAGGGCAACGTCAAGCCCGAACAAATGCATGCAGACAGTTTCTGGTTCCCGGTCTTACCGACCGGCAGAAGGCAGACGCGTATGTCGCATCATTGAACTTCTTCGACTTCTACTACCTCCATCCAGACTTGGATGTTGAGTTCGACCCGATGTTCTATGACGACACGCCACTACCAACACCGGAGATGCACTACGACATCGCACGACAATGGGCAAGCCAAAGACTTTCTATCGCAATCGCGCCGCGAGGCTCCGCAAAATCAAGTCTCGTAAAAAAATCAATTCTGCTAGAAACGTTGGCTCGTCCAAAGTTCAGCGTGCTCTACGCAACGTCGACAGGAGACAACACCAAAGGCGTTGGGCAGAGCATCAAGGACCAGTACACTTTCAACGAAAGAATAAACGACGACTTTGGGCCAGAAACGCCCTCAGGTCGTCTGGTCCCAAAGCGGGGCGAGGCGCCATACGGCAATACTCACATGCAACTCATGAACGGAAGTTGGCTAAGGTGCATCAGCGCAGAGTCGAAGCAGCGCGGTGGCCGTCCAAGGCTGTACATCCTAGACGACCCTGAATATGACCCGAAGGCCTCTACCTCTATGTCGCTGGTCCGTGAGTATATGGACCAACTTCTATTCAAAGTTGTTCTTCCCATGGTTATGCGTGCGGGTTGTGGCGCGCGATGGCTTGCCACCTTCGTGTCTCGTCGACACTTTGCATGGCACGCTATGGATGTGAACGACGGCAAGGCCCGCGACCCTCGCTTTAACAAGTGGGACCGCATCATTATTAGGTCAGAGTATGAAGACTCCCAAGGACGAAAGCGAAGTTGCTGGCCCGACATGTGGCCAGCCACCAAACAAGAACGCCTTGAACTGGCAAAAACAAATAGCCGTTTCGAAAAGTGCGTGTCTCTCGACGAAATCAAAGAGACCATCGGCACTGCCAACTATCTCTCTGAATACATGGCAAAGCTGGGTCAGGGGATGAAGTCTTCTTCCCAAACCTAGACGAAGACGCACACGGCTACCACTTCGAAGCCCCCGACCTTGCGTTCGAGCAGGACCCTCGCAACTCCAACACCACAGTTGTATACCACACCCAGCAAGACGGTGAGTGGGTGCAGGTCAAAAAGTCTCTTGGCTCTCTGCTTGCAAGCACGCGTCAGTTCATGACGGTCGACACCTCGTACACCGCAACTAAAGACTCAGACTCCAAGGTCTGCACGCTGATGGCGGTTGACGGGGACAACAACCTTTTTGTACTAGACATGTGGTCGGCGCAGTGTCAGCAGCAGAAACTTGTAAACGCAATCCTGCAGATGGCTGACCGGTGGCGTTGCCCTACTGTGCACATTGAAGCAATCAAAGAAGGTATCAGTGTGTACGACGACTTGATGTCGATCGTTACCACTAAGTCTGCAGACATGGCGGAAGTAGACTTCTTGCCCCGCATTCGTAAGTTCAATCCGGGCATGACGGCAAAGACCGCGAAGATTGCATCGCTGCTGAGACGCTTTGACTACGGTCGCATCAAGATGCCTATGCGTGAGCGGTATCAGAAGCATGGCGGTCCCTTTTCGATCAGATTGAGCAGTTCAACCCCGAGGCCCGTGATGGTGGTCTGCAGCACGACGACGAACTCGATACCGTATCTATGTCGATGTACATCATCCGAGGGCGCACCATGAAGCGTATCGAGGAAGAGACTGAGATAGATCCTGTTGACCGTCTGCGTCAGGGTGAGTATTACGACAGTTTCGGTAATCCGATTGCGTTTGGTCTAGATATAAATAAACTGACGGCAGAGGACATCCAGATGCTTATGGAAAGGAGGCAAGATGATGCAGGAGGATCTTCCAAAGTTTGAACTGGGAACCGAGCACGTTGTCGTGCCAGTGCGGTTTTTCAACCAGATTATGGAGGTGTACTACCACCACACCGCAGGACGTTTGGTGAAAGAAGAACCGCCCCCTACAGAAAGTCCCGCCTCTCAGCGGATTCCAATAGATTTGAATCTAAATGATGTGACCTTGCAGTCTCGTGGTGTCCCGCCGGGATACGTCCCACGAGGAGCGGCTGCACCTAAGGAAGAGTCTGACGACAGTGGCACTTGATAAATACAAACTGACCAAGAACCCACAGGCACTCTGTGACCTCATCAACACCCACGTTGACCGAGAGGAGAGTCGCCTCCAGTACCGATACACCACCTGGGCTTTGGCTTGGTACTACCTCAACGGTGCTCGTCGCTTTGACCTGTTCGACCCTACCAGCGGTATGGTGCAACCGCACTACCTAGACGAGAACGGCAACATGGAGTACCAGAGCCAGGAACTCCTGTCCGCTATTGACCGGGTGTCTGGCATCATCAACTCTATGGACATTCGGCCCAAGATCAACCGAACAGGGTCGGCTCTTACCCACATTCGTGACCGTGCGATCGGGCAGGTTATCGCAGATGCGATCACGAAACAGGATCACCTAGATGATGTCCTATCCCAGTTTGCCCACATCTTTGTCACGTTGGGCTCTTGTGGTATTGCAGGCCACATCACTGACCACCCCACGGTTGGTCTCACCACTGATTACGAAGTTGTCCACCCGCGAGAACTCTATCCTTTCCCTTCGCTCGGGCACGATTACACCAAACAGCGTGGTCTAATCCGCGAGCGTGTCGTCCCCTTGTCCTACCTCGAAGAGATCTTCGGTCGTCGAGTACGTTCTAACCTCGAGAAGATGTACTACTTCGAGGTGGAGGCAGGCGAAGAGATCGACCCCTACGACGGCGACGATGCCCCAGGCGCATCCTTCGGCCCCCGATACAACACCAACAAGGTGGGGTACGGTGGGGACAACAAGAAGGAAACCACACAGAAACTTGTACGCATCCGTGAACTGTGGTTGTTCAGCACCCACGACATGGTGGACCGTTACGTTGTGACCTCCGGCGACTACGTACTGGACGACAAGGAGTTTGACGGACTAGAGGTGTACTGCCCTATCGGCTTTGCTCGCTTTATGGAGACCGGCACGTTCCACGGCAACGGCCTCTTTGATCTCTTGTTCTCCGTGAACCGAGAGATGGAGAAGTTGCTCAAGTCTCTGTTTAACAACATTCGAGACATCGACCAGTATGGCATCCTCGTGATGCTCAGGGTCAGTTCAACGAGCGTGCTGCCTTGCGTGATGTAGGTCGTGGTCTCCGAGTCCTGCCCTACGAACCAGATGCAGTTGACCCCGGCTTCCGACCGTTCAACATCGCACCGTTTAGTTCTGGCGAGATCCCCGGCAAGACAGCCGCTTTTGCTAAGGACTTGATGGACAAGATCAACCCGTTCCGCGATCTTGCTGCCAGCAAGGGGCGTATCGACAGTGCTGCAGGTCTTGGCTTCCTTGATGAGAAGAACAAGCAACTCATGACCAATGCAGCCCGGTCATGCGAACGAGCGTGGTCACAGGCCCACCGGGCCGCTCTGTCGGGTGCAGCCCGCACGATTGCTAAGTCTCGTCGTGCGGTGCCCGTCAACAAGTTGACCCTTGACTTGGCTGGTGCAATCATCGACCCGCAAACCAGCAAGGTCTCCTTCGAGCAGAACCCAATCCCAGTCATTTCAGACCTGGGCGTCACTATTCGTGAGACCAACCCACGGTCTGAGATTGCTCGCAAGCAAGAAGCCCTGCAACTCTACAACATGCCGGGAATGCAGGATCCTGTCCGATTCATGCTGCTTGCCCTTGAGGAAGGTCTTGACTTTGCCTTGTACATGGGCGAGGAGCAGGCTGCATATGAGAGCGTAGTTCGGAATATCCTGATGCTGTACGGTGACGGTGAAGAGCCTGGTCGCATTATCGTTACCCCCCAAACCGCACTACCCAAACTGCAGGCAGAGTCCTGACAGCATTCATGGGTAGCCCGATGATGGGCATGGCCTCCCCCACAGTGCAGGATGAGTTCAAGAAGTATCGAGAGTTTCTGATGATGTCAATGGGCACAGTCCTCCCTGAGGGTGTACCATCTCCAGAAGAGATGCCTATGGCTCCTCAACAACCACAGCAGGGACAAATGATTCAGGTGTGACATGACCGATGAAGTTCCACAAGTTGAAAACCCTGTTCCTGAACCTCAGCAGCCCGATGCTCCTGAGGCTCCGCAGGCTGAAACTCCCGCTAGCGATTCTCCAGCCATCAACCTGGATTCGAAAATTTCTGTTGATGGGCAAGATGTAAGTGTCAACGACCTACTCAAGGCCAAACAGGACAACGAGTTCCTGCTTGAGTACCAGCGACACGCAAGCAAATTGATGCGTTCTGAGGGTGTACCTTCCGATGAACGCGAACAATCCGTACGTTGGGTGATGACCGCAGAAGGCTACACCCCTGAACAAATCAACGAGTATGTGGGGTATATGAACCAAATGGGACAAGAACAGCAACCAGCACCAGAGCAGCCTCAGGCCGAGCAGCCACAACAGCAGCAGCCTGAGAACCAGCACGACGACACCCGCGCTCGTGAGATGGAAGAGCGTATGGCTCAACAAGAGCACGCCCTCCGTCAACAGCAGGTTGCTCAAATGCGCCGAAACTTGGAGTCATCCGTCGACCAGACGATGGGCTCATCTACTGATATTCAATCTCTTGTCGAAGCCGCAAAACGGCTTGGCGGAGATGATAACGCATCCTCTTCAAAGGCTGCTCTTCGTGCCGATCTTGAGCGCGAAACAGTATCCGAACTGAAAAGGATGCGCGCTTCGGGAGTCAACGTAGACGACCGGAGTTTCGCTGAAGCAGCGAACAAAGCAGCCGAAGTGGTTGCTAATCGTTATCGAGCGGTAATCGGAGACCCGAACCTCGTGCGTCGGGCGCCGGAAACAGACTCGGGGCAGGACACATTCGTGTCCAACAAGCCAATCGAAACACCTCAGTTCCAACAGGGAAAGGATACTTTCGCTACCGCACAAGACAAAGTGCGTAAGTTTACGGAAGATAGCCTGAACAAATTGGCATCTGAGATTGATTCGGGCGGCAAATCTCGTATCTGATTAAAGGAATCTCCTCATGGCAACAGCCAATCTTTTCAGCACCCATGCTGACCGGATCGAAGAGGTTATCAACAAGAACATCGACGTCATGCTCCCAGGGGTTGATCCCGTTTGGGAAAACATGGTCACTTCCTCGCAAGGGGTGGGACCGGCTGACGCCCTCGGTAAGGATTACAAGATCCTCCGCGTGTTCCAAACCGGTATGACTGGTATCTTGGAATCGGGCAAGCCAGTAGACGACTTCGGTCTCTTCGGTGATGACTCTACGACCATCGGTTCTCGTCTGCACCGCCAGACGCTTTCTCAAACCTTCCCTGACCCCATCAACGGGCCCAACCAGTTGCCTTACCGACTGGGTATCCCAATGCGTTCGATGGTGTCGAACATCATGTTCACCCTCGGGGAACTCCAAGCCGAAGCCACCCCATCCTTCATCGGTCAAATCATTGCACCGAAGTTGGAAGGCTTCGCTCGTAACATCGCGCAGACTCTCTGCAACACCTGGTACCAAAACCAAAACGAGACCTACCGTCTCGCCAAGGTGGGCTCAGTCACCGCATCTGGTAGCGGCCCATATAAGGCTGTTGTGACCCTTGATAACAACGCTGTTGACCGCTTCTATGTTGGTCAGCGCATCCTGATTATCGAAGGCACTGCAACCGCTGATATCGCTAGTGGCACAGGTGCAAATGATGCCTTTATCGTTCGTACCGCTGCTGGTGGTACTGGTGCTTCTGCTGTTGTGGATGTGTTCGTCGAAAGCGTTGATGAATTGACTGGTCAAGTCACCTTCATCTCCGAGTCAGACGTCTTCTCATCCAGCAACTCCTCCGGTGTTGCAGTTTCGGTGGGCGACCAGATCCTTATGGCTGGCTCGGCTACCATCTCAACCACCGGCTCTGACGGTACTTTTAACCAGCGCGCTTGTGTTGCTGTTGCTTCGGCTACCAGCAACTTGACGGGTATTGCTGGTGTTAACCACTGGCTCAAGGTGACCGGTAACCTTCTTGGCGACGACGCTGTTACTGGCGAAGAAGTCTCCGTGACCGAGCACCCTGAGCACCGTTCGTTCAAGTACTCCAACTCCAACTCGCTCCTTACCGAGCACACTCTCCGTCAGTTGCTTCGACGCTTCCACGCAGCCAAGCACAAGTACGGTTACTACATCGACACCCTCGTGGCGTCTGATGGGTGTGTGGTTGGGTTACGAATCCACCAAGATCGGTCGTGAAATGATCGACCGTACTGGTCGTCTGTCCAGCCTCTCCACCCAAGGCTCCGAAGGTGGCGAAGGTTACGACAGCGGATTCTCCTTCACCTGTGACGGTAAGACCTACAAGGGCCATACCTCGACCTACGTCGAAGGTAACACTCTCTACGGTCTCCGTCTCGGCGGTCAGAACTGGAAGAAGTACGTTCCACCGGAATACGCCGGACTGTCCAATATGGACGGCGCTCCTGGATACGCACCCTTCAAGTTTGTCGCTGGCGCTCTGACTGGTACCTCCACCAGCCAGTTGCCAATCTACGACTCCTCGGCTTCGGGCAACCGAAACCGTGTGACCGAAGGTTCGCAAATGCCCGGTATGCTTCGTATGCAGGTTGTTCCAGAACAATTCAGCGCTATGAAGATCACCGACATTGCGGAAGATCGCATCTACATGGCGACCGACATCGCCAACTAATAGGGCCTACCTCCCTCCTCGGCAACCCTCCATCGTTCGCGGTGGGGGGTTGTTTTTTCGATACTTGTAGTACACTGAAACCATGTTGGATATCGAGATCACATACGACCCCATTGAGGATGCAGTCCTGACTGGTTCTGTCCTAGACGAGAACTTCAAACTGATGCCGGACGGAGACTGGATTCGACATGCGAGACGCGTCACGAACCGTGACGATCTTGTCATGTGCCACCACCTGCAGAACAATACCTTTGTTCTGTGCCAGATGCAGTTTGATGGAGACATCAAGGTGGTAAACGAACTCAGTGCGTTTGACAAAGCACCTGACCGGGGGGGTTGGATGTCAGACGAGATTTTGATTATGCAGTGCCGTCCCGACTACATCAAGATCCGTGAGATTCAAGAAGCACGACGGGCCAAAAAGTATGAAGAGAAGAGGCTAAAGAACGAATCCGAACTCCAGCGTCGAGACATTCTGAAACACCTGAAACAGAATGGTAATGGATCCAGGGCAGGCTGACTTGGCAATGTCTCAGCAGTACATCGGGGATGAAGAAGGTGGCGATAGTCTTGCTGAGCAGCGAGAGCGTCTGATTGAAGGGTCCAAGAATAAGGTGTCCGTAATTGCACAGTAGTAACTCTTATCTCTACAGCATTCTCGAGCGAGTACGTGGCTACCTTGATGAGCCCTCCTCCAAGTACAGCAACGACTTCATTGTTCGGCATGTCATCATGCCTGAGTTTGTTAACTGTGTATCTCGCTGTCTTTGACCTTCGACAACCCTGTCGTGGTGCGCACAGCCCTGAGCATCGTGAAGGACACAGAGCATTACCAGTTGCCGCCTAACGTAGGTGAACTGATGCGGGTGGCTGAGTACGACGACAACAAGCGAATGATCTCAGAGATTATCCCGCGTAGCGAGTACAACCCGCACGGTCCCAACTGGATGATCGAAGGCAACATGCTGACCTTCCGACCCACACCGGAATACAACCGCAGCATGGAAATCGTGTATATCCCAAACGGTGACTTCCTCCCCCACTACAGTGCGATGGTGGTGAAATCGTGGATGCCAGCACGTTTACGCTTGAGTCCACAGGAACGCCAGACCTAGGCGCTCTTGACCGCAGACCCAACTCGTACGTAGGCGCAACTCTCCGCATCCTGCTGCAAAGCACCAACACCGTTGTGCAGGAGCGAATCATCGACACCCACACTGTCTCCACTAACGGACAGTCAGATCAGGTTACAGTCGCGGTTCCGTTTACGGCACCGTACAACACAAACCTAGCGTCAGTTCGATACGAAATTGTGCCCATGGGGTTGCAGTCTTTGATCCAGTGCGTAGCCGCCGCCTCCGCCATGAATCTGGGTGTGATGAAGAACGTATCCGCTAAGCAGATGCAGTTCCTTACACAGGAATATCGCAAGGCAATCAAGACTGCAGGCGACAACCTGTCCCATATGCAGATGCGCAAGCCTAAGTCCTTTATCAAAGATACGGTCGACAACGACGACCGAAGGATGTTCTATATCCGATGAGTCTTACCGCAACATCATCACTGCAGTCCTTTGTTGTTGGTCGCGGGCAACCCGGTGTTACCCGTCCTCCCATCGAGCCCAACCCGGGCTACTCAACTATTGACGCATCTCGTTGGATGATCCGTGAAGGAGGGCCTGGTGTTCCACCAAACTTCTCTACTTCCTACGGCTACAACCCCAACGCAGCCAGCCCTTCCAACTCAACCTTTGGTAATGGATTGAATCTTGGTGGTGGCGGAATCCCTGGACCTCCCGGACCTCCAGGTGCACCCGGTGCGCCAGGTCCTCCCGGAACCCCTGGAGCACCCGGACAGGATGGGCAGGACGGACAGCCTGGCGCGCCCGGTCAAGACGGACAAGACGGCACCACCGCCACCCCGTTTCCCATTACCTACATAGAGTCTCTTTCGCTGACCTCTAGCAAACTCATAGGCACTAGAAAAACTATTCAAGTGTACGCAGTGGCCGGTGCGTCCGGTGCGGGGGACACAGATGTTGATGTGGCGGAGTGCTCTTGATCTATGCCGCTGCAGTACCAAACTCAAGGAGGGGTGGAGAAACTGTTGATACACAGCAGTTCTACCAACCTCAAGCAGTTGGAGACTTACAGGGTGAGTGCTGCTGTCTTGGTTACGTGCGTTTAACGCAGTGCATCGACACAGGTTTTGATTGTGGTACCTGCCCTACCTCAGGAACAGAATCTGGGTGTGACGAGGATGAGGACGGTAGTGAAGACTACGCAAACGTCATCTACATAGACCAAGGTATTTGGGAGCAGAAGGCAAAGACCTTTAGCCTAACAACTGCACCGGAGGAGGCAATTGGACTTCAGTAGCCACATCAGGAGCAGTCCTTGTTACCTCAGGTGCATGTACGGGCTATCAAACTGCAGGCACCATTTCCAACCTGCCTAATGTCTGTCAAAGCAACATCCGAAGCCTGGATATGTTTAAAGAGTTTGAGGGGGATCAAGTACCTCCAGGTATTCCCTCTAACCCAGGCGGTTCAGGTGCAAAGAATCTGATTGTCTACTCTGGCTGTGAGACGGCATGCGAAGACGACTACTATGAAGTCAAGTCATGTGAGGACGGGAGTTGTGGCCTTGCAACCTCAGAGTTGGGTTGCCCCACAGACGGAAAAAAGTATTACATCCCGTGCACGATGTTGGAAGCATTTTTTGGTGCAGGCCAAGTAGACAACAACATTGGCAAGGTCATTAAACTCAACAGCGAGATTGACGGGCCTTGTGTGAAACTAACAAACACGAAAGTGTGCGGTGCATTTTTGCCATACGACTGTGTTAGTGGTACGTGGACCAAAGGCGCTATCGATGGAGAAGCCGTATTGCAAGCGGCATTGTTGGTACTGCATCAGACGACTGCTGTACTTGTCAAGCCGTTACATGTACATGTGCCCGTGCTTGCAAGGATGACCTCTCTAGCACCTACTCAATATCAATAACAGGTGTTGCGTCAGACGGCAATCCAACTACTTGCGCTTGCGGAAGCGGAGATGAATTTAATAAGGTTTGCGATGCTGTGGAGGACAGTGGGGGTAGTTTTTCAGGACAACCTGATGGGGGTTGTACATTTACAGATTCGGATTGCTGTCAAAACCAAGGAATCTGCGCAATCAGCGGTTTTCCGTCTGTCACCGTAGAGCATGTCACCGGCCCTACTTCTTGTTACGCAGGTGAGTTTACTTCTGATGGTCTTGCTGGGAATCCGGCATCGCGCTCAGGTTGCCCCCGATTTAGTGATGGCTCCGGAATTGGAGATAACCCGCCTTGCAGAAACCTTGGCACGTTTATGACTACACCTGTTGTTGCCTTTAAGTGCACTAGGTGCGATAGTAACGATCCATGTGCGTGTCCTAACTGTAATGGAAACTGCGACACCAACAACTGCCAACCTCAATCGGGAGGGGGTGATAACAATTGTAATGATCAAGACCCTGATAACGATGATTCAAATGAGTGCAGAGGGTGCGAGGGTAATTATGAGGATGACTTTTTCATTTATGCTGCAAGGTTGCAGTGTCCGGCTGTAATAGGCAATACAGGTTCTGCCTGGACAGTTACAATTGACATGACTTGGCCGGATCCCGCAGGCCAAAGTCTTCACGGACCCCTAAGGGAAAATGAAAACCGTGAGTTTGCTTCAAACAACATTTATAACCTACGACTAGAGGCTCAAAAAGATGACGACTCTGAGGACCCGTCAGGGAACTACACGATTACCGGTGTGAGTTCGTCCGGTACTAACGGCGCTGGATACCCTTGCACGTACTCCAGTTTTGATAACTTTATTACGGACTTCACCAATGGGGGTTTTGCAAATAGCATTTGGGCAGGGGCAACGGTTACAGTTTCATAGGATCACCATGACTATTAATTGCGCATATTGGATTGATGGCTTTTGTCAGAACCACTACTACGGGGGAAGGCCCTCCCGTGGAACTTGCAAGACCTTGTGCCCTGAGTACAAGGTTCAGCAACTTACACAGGAAGGAGCGTCAATTCCTGACGGGTTGCCAAACCTAAAACCGAAAGACCCTGAGCGAAGTAGGGGTTTGGGAGATACGGTGAAAAAGATTATCGAAACCGTGTCATTTGGTAAGATTAAACAGAAGAAGGGCTGTGGCTGCAAAAAGAGGCAGGAAAAACTGAACGAACTTTTCCCGTATAAGGACAAGACAGATGTCGACGCTACGTGACACCAAGTGGATTTACAACATGACCCGAGCCACCTCGGACCTGTCGGTGCCTCGACCGTCAGTGCCGCGTGGCTTTTCCCCTGAACTGCTTGGTGTAGACGGCACAACCCAAGGTGGCCTACGCCCTCACAACGGGTTCCGTTTGGCCCACGAGTTGGACTACTACGGAATTACTGGTAACCCCGCAAACTACTCAAACGCTCGGAACCTCGACGCAAGACACCGCGTCATTGACTTCTTCCCCATCTCATTTAAGAAGGGGTTCAAGACAGCGTACGGATTTGTTTACCGTGTTCAGTACGTGAACGATGGCACCCCTGCCAATGACAAGTCGCATGTGTTTATCGAGTACTTTGACCCAGACGATAACCGGTGGTACAGCCCCAAGGCGCCTAATACATCGATTACCAACACCACCCAAAACCTTTTGATGTACGACCTGTCTGGTGAACTAGCCACCGCAGATATGGATGTGCAGACCTTTGGTCGGTTGGTGTACGTCTTTGTTCGTGGTCGATCTCCCTCTCTGTTCTACATTGACCTGGGTAGCGATAATGCAACTGGAGGAACAGGAACAGCAGCCGACGAGATTGTGGTTATCGGGGTTACTGGAGACAACTCCAGTACGGGGAATACAGGAACCCCCGGCCCTGGTCAGCGTCCCGAACTGGTGAACTTTAACGAAGGCCAACCTCTTGGGGAACTAGATACTGTTACAGGAGCCACCGTTCCAGGTACTGCACAGGTTGTTCTGGCGGATGAAGCCCCCTCCAATATTGGTTTGTTTGGTACCACAGGTATCTACACCAACTCAAACAACTCTTTCTTTACCTCTCCCACTAGCCTAAGTGTCCCCGACGCAAACGACTCGGGCGATAGCGGTACATCCCAAACCCCTCAGGTGTCCGAGCCCGTAACCACCTTGTTGGACAGGCGAAGCGTATCCTCAAAGTCCACCTTTGTTCCTTTGGATACCTCCCTATCAGGAGACGACCGTCTTCTAGTCCTGGTCAACCTTGATGCAGGAGGGGATACGGGAACCTACTCGAACACAATCGAATCAATCGTATTTGATAACGGTCGGACCGCCACTGGTGGAGCAGCAAACGAAGGTATTACCCTTACAGAGATTGATACCGAAGCGGCGGCAACTACCTATCAACGAATCCACGCCTACGAGATGAAGGATGCAACCCAGTCAAACATGACCTCGGGTGCAACCATGAACCAAACTTCTTTTGCAGGAACCATTAACAGGTCTAACTGCATTGTCCTTACTCTTGCCAAAGCACCTCTGCGTGGTGAGATCCTGGTGTACAAAGTCACTGGTGTTCCCACCGGAGACGAGTCCATTGTGGCCACCTCAACATCATCGACAGGAACGGCAAGTTCAAATACCTGGGGGACCAGTTCGTTTGAAAATCCAATCTACCGAAGCAAACTGATCACATACTCGACAGGGGGTGTTTCAGACCTCACCTTTACGTTTGATGATAATGGGACAACAGGGTTTGATTTCTTAACCAATGACACCCAAGGACCTACCGATGCCGATAGTGCTCGTATTGAAACCCTGACGGCTGCTTTCGACGCCGACACCACTAACGTCGCAGGCGTGGCTTTTCTTCAGTTTGAATCTGATACAGCAGCCGACTACGACCTCGTATCGATTTCCTCTTTTTCATACACAGCATCGAACGGACTCACTACGGGCGTAGACGCAGGGTACTCCTTTGACGACTCCATTTCTACTATTAACACCACGGATGGTAGTAGTAGAAGAGTTGTCGGAACCAATGGCCTGGGTAACAAAACAGCCATTGCGCAGCAGTTCCAGAAGACAATGAACCAATCGGGGTCTTATGTAGCCCTTGACCCATTTACATCAGGGTCCGTTGTACTTGTCCCCATAATCCTTAAAGGGTTTGGGGGTGTGAACACAGGAACCGGTACGAATGTCAACCTCACCCTAGTCGACGCGGGAAGCGGTGGAACACTTGGTGTTATTGACGGGGTTGGGGGCGCATCAAACGCAGACGCAACCAACACCCTTGGGTTCTCGGTAGGGGGTGGTGTTACGGTTAACACCTTCGCGTTTGTTTACGAATACAGCAACACTAAGTATCAAGGGTTTGAGTACGACCTTACAACTAAACTAAACCGCGTAGCCGACAACGGAACAGGCTGGAACAGCAACTACCTGCCGCAACAAATTACATTGGCTTTGCGCCCTGCAACCTCCAAAGTTCCTACGAGTTTTTACACCTCCTACTCTGCAGGCAGCAACAAAGACTTTGTGGATAACTGCAGCATCTCATATGTAAACCCTTCACCTAACGTAGATGGAGAGTCTACATCCCCCCCAGAGTTTACTTTGTCGTGGCGCCTAAACGCGGGAGGTATTGACGTACCGCTTAGTGAGGTGGTGTATGACGTTTACCTTACGCCCGATCAAGGTGCACCATTAGCAATGGTGGCAGAGTCCCAACCACACAACGGCAGTATTTCTAAGATTCAAAAGTACAGCATACGTCGTGGTTCTTCTCCGTTTAGAGAACTGTTTAGTAAGGGACGTCTCGACTTCGGCAAAACCTACAAGGTGAAGGTTGTTGCTCGTCTTAACAAGAGCACATTTAATGCGCCCTCTGACTTGGGCACCAAGTCTCCGGGTAAGCCAGGGGCTACCGTTGAGTTCTCTACTGGTATTGGCGACCGTACTGCACGGCGTATCAAAGGCGGAGACTACGCATTTGCTTACGTTCTTTACGACTCTAAGACGGGACGTAAAACCTCCTTGTCAGATGTGACCAGCATTGACGCGGAAGACTTTCCGCAAGTCACAAAGTTCTATGACCAAGCCACTGGCAACATTGTGGACGACCCTACCCTTTGTTGTGCTGACGACCAAGACCCTAGCGGCACAGAGTGTGAGTTTGAATGCGAAGAACGACTAGGGGGTGCCGATCAGTTTGTAGCCATGGAAGTTATCTATGACTCCAACAAGTACGATACGGCATACTTCTACCGCTCAGTGCGCACAGAAGACGCGGGCGGTACGTTTACCGCAGGCTACCTGCAACTCGACAAGATTGTAAAGTTGGAGGACTACGAAACCTTAGACCAACCAACCTCCCCCACAGGCTACAGGAGGGCGGTCTACTTCTATACCAAGGAAGACAAGGGTCTGGTGTGGCAACCCTCCTACCTGGGGGACTCAGTGCTTGACGAGCAGATGCCCTACGGCGGTACTGCCACCATGTATGACAACACCATGGTTGTTACCAGCCTCAACAACCAGATTGCTTCTGCTCCTGGCTTGGAGGAAGACCGGGTGTTTGATGAGATTCGCGGTATCGGTGAGGTTAGATACTCCTCACTGGCAGAGTACTCACCCGAGTTGTTCCCGCCGTTGAACCGATACGCACCATCAGATCCCAACAACGAGATCTTGCGGCTGCACAAGGTGGTCCATACGTCATCGGCCTGTCTCGAGACCGTGCTACCACTTCCGTAGGAAGGCGGGTTTATCGCTATCCGTGAGATCCACGAAGGCTTATTGGTACAGTCAACCACAAGGCATCTGATGTGGCAGGGTCCTCCGTCTACACCATCAGTTCCAAGGGTGTCAAGATTGTGGACGCTGATGGTCAGTTCAAGTCAATGGGTGTGCTGGATAGACAGATCAAGGAGGAGTTCGAGGGTAACTTTGATAGGCTGCAGGTAGCATTTGACCCATTTATCTCCTGCCTGTTCTTCTACAGCCCACCGGCTTACAGCGCAAACAAGAAGTCTTCTACCGGCAAGGCATCGCTAGCCTGGTTCGAAACCTCCATGGTTACTCAACTGGATGACCTTCCGTTTGACCAAGTTCGTCAAGGGCCCTGGCCTCGAGACGAAGTAGTGGGCAACATCCACAACGGAGATGGTTCTCGCATAGACAAACGGATCCCAGACTACGACGGAGACGTCGTGACTCGTGCTCTCTGGTTGCAGAACGCACCAGATACCAGTTCTAGTTCTGCTTCGGACAGCACCGTACACGACGGTAGTGGCGTAACGGCTGATGAATGGCGCCCACGTATCTGGGTTGCAAACCACAAGCGTGACCGGAACCGTGTAACCGCAACCTCCGAAGATACCAGCAAGAAAGTGCACACCCTTCTGGATATCAAGTTCGATCACCAGTTTGCTATCTCGGGTACACCATCAGGCACCACCATTACGCTGAATACCAGCAGCGACAAACTGGGTGCAAACGCTGAGGGCGCGAAGGTGTATGTCACCAAGGCTGCTACAGCAACATCAGTCGGTGGCTCCTATACCATCTCCAAGGTTGTCGATAACAACGATGGCACTACCACCCTGACGACTGTTGAGACAGTATCAGGCTTGGCGGCAGCAGATCGTGTATCCATTAGCCCGGTGCACTTCCGTGCGGTGGGTCACAACTGTGGTGTGTCGGCTACCCAGGACGACATGACCGCCATGGACATCACTAACTACCACCGCATCAAGCAGGTAAACGACCTGATGGCTACGTTTATTGACGTATCTGGACGGGCGTCATCCGAGCCTGCGCTAGATGCGTACTACCAAGGTGTGTTGTTTACAGGATCCGAGATTGACCCTAGCAATGTGGCCCAACCTTTGGACCCCAACGGTCAAACATTTGACTCCATTAGCACCACACTCGAATCTCTCTACCCTGCAGTGTTCGGAACATCCGATACTTTTAGTGGATCCCAAGGTGTTCTAGGCGTCTCTTTGTCTCCTGGAGTTGAATGCTTCTGCTCAGACCTCGACTACAGACTTCTGTCGTTCCGGGTCGATGGCAAGATTCAACCCTCGGAAACAGCCTCGCTTAGCGACATCGACTCTTGAGGTGCTGAATGGCATACGACCCCGTATCTGGACTAGTCATACACGGCGGCAATACGTATAACACCTACGGCTACACATCCGGAGGTAACAACTACGGTGCGCCTTACGGGTCGCAATATAACCCTATCGGTCAACATCTTAACAGCCCTTACTACGCAGCAGCCCACCCACAGGCGGGATTTAACGCCCTAGGATTGACGCTTGGCGGGGCGATAGGCGCCACCAACCT
>FUIF01025639.1_pt1 | contig 16153 bp, 22 predicted proteins | sample 1003461 | NCBI WGS metagenome assembly FUIF01 (sample SAMEA80401918, study PRJEB19352) | marine metagenome | reverse complement strand
TTACTCACCTCGCAGGCCGCGAGGAGAAGAAGTTCCCCCTGTCTTTCATGACGGAAGGTGTGGGTAACACTCGCTCCATCGACCGCTTCGAGTATGAGTACCGTGTGAAAACTCACGAAGTGAATGTCCGCCCTGTGTCTAACGCAACCAACTTGACGGCTGCACAAGGTGCTAACGGACAAATCTTCAAGCTGACCTTCCCGGACAAGTTCTTCATTTTCCCCTACACTCTCGTGTCTCAGTCTGGTGTGCTCGCTCGCATCATGGAGGAGCCTCGTCCTGTGGCAGGTGGCTATGAGTACTCCTTGAAGCTCGTTTCTCCTGACCAAGCTAGCATGCCTGCTGCTGACGTCGGTAATGGTGCTTTGTTCGGAATGCTGTTCGCTTCTGTGGGAATCGACTTCTCGAGAGGTAACGCCTCCAACTGGACGGCACCTGGCCTCGTTCGTTCTAAGATCGGTACGGTCCGTAAGTCTTACCACATGTCTGGTAACGCTAAGGACTATGTCGCTCAGTTCGAGCTCCCGCTGAGAGAAGGTTCTACCACCAAGTTGTGGATGGACTACGAAGAGTACCGTCACATGCTCAAGTTTAAGGAAGAGTGTGAGATGTACTACTGGTACGGTCAGAAGACCTACGGTAGCAATGGTGTTAACGAAATGATTGACGAAAACGGTCAGCCGGTTCTTGCTGGTCCTGGTCTGTTTGAGCAAATCATCAACAAGGACACCTACTCTACGTTGACCCAGAAGAAGATTGAGAATGTGATTGGTGACTTGTTCTACGGCATGACTGATGCTACGGACAAGCAGGTCACTCTCTTCACTGGTATTGGTGGTGCACGTGAGTTCGACAGAGCTTTGCGTAACTACTACAGCGATTCTAACAACGCGTACCTGCGTACCACTGAGTCTAAGTTTATCACCGGCAGCGGTCGTAGCTTGGGTATCACTGGTTACTTCACGTCTTACGACCACGTTGATGGTCACCGCGTGAATGTGGTCAAGGTTCCGTTGTTCGACCACGGTCCTGTCGCTCAGGCTTCTAAGAAGCATCCTGAGACTGGCTTGCCGCTGGAATCTTACAGAATGACGTTTGTCGACCAGTCTTCTTACGACGGAGAAAACAACCTCCAGATGATCAATAAGAAGGGTCGTGAAATGTTGCGCTGGTGTGTTGCTGGTTCTGTTGTGCCGAAGGGCTTCGCAGAAACTGACACCCGCGCTAGTGACATAGACGGTGCATCTGTACACATGTTGAAGACGGCTGGTATCCTGCTCCGCAGATTCGATACTTCGCTCGACCTCCAGTGTGTGGCATCGTAATTTGTGTTTGGTTTGCATAGGAGGGGGCTGCTAATGAGTGGTCCCCTCCGCTTACCAACAAAAGCTTAAGTTATTCTTCTTCATAAAAGAACAACTTAGTTATTCTTTCTAAACTCCAAAAGAACAATTAATCATGCGCAAAGTATTTATCCGCAGAAAAGAAGTCCTGAATCACTTACCTAAAGAGATAAGAGCAGGCGCCAAGGTTGCAATCGGTAGTATCTATATCGGTAGACAGCCATTACGAGGTGTAGAAGGGGAAGAGTCCCACAAACTCCTATCCAGCATCTTAGATGTACCACCCGGACACGAAGCATGGCCCAGACAAGAAAAAGAGTTTTGGGCTACGATGTCACTGAAAGTTCCGTTCGAAGGAGCAGAACTAGACATTACTACAGATGAGGAAGGTAATCCCGAGAATGTCATGGATTACATCACCTACAAGTGGTGCCTCAAGCATAGACAAGTTGCAGAGTCTGAAGCCCAGATGAAGGCTGATGGCCAGAAGCGTTTCTATATCTACGATCCGCAACGTGACTTGCTTAAGAAAAATGCTGAGGTGAAGGTCAAGAAAGAAGCAGACAAAGAGTTTATCAAGATCTCGTCTGACTTCGATAAGATGCGTAGACTACTGCGTGTCCTTGTCAAGGGTTCTACTCCTGATAAGATGACCGACATGGAAGTTGAGAACCAGATGTACAGCATTAAGAACGATAAGCCGGCGGCTTTCCTTAAGCACAGTACTGACAAGAACCTCGACGTCCGTGCAGAATTAGAAGAGATGGTAGAGAAGAACGTGCTCCGCACAATCGGAAACCAGGTGATCTACGGTGACGAAACCATCGGAGAGAACATGACAGATGCCATCATTTACTTTAACAACAAAAAGAACTCTGGCGCAGTAAACGCCATGAGAGCTCAACTCAAAGAGGTTAAATGACCATAGAAGAGATGCACATAGCAGTTAACCTTGGGGTGCAAAAGATTGCATCCTTTCAGGTTGACAACCTCCTCCCGCAGGAGATAGATCACGAGTTGAACAATGCAATGCATCGGTTCATCAAGCAACGCTATTCCCCAACGGGTAATAAGTACCGTGATGGCTTTGAGCAATCTCAGAAAAGGATAGACGATTTACGAGCCCTAGTAGTGGAGGCACGACTCAAGTGCTTCTACTACGGGCCGTCTATCACTGGGTTCTTTGTAGATAGGGCACCTCTCCCTAACGACTACATGTTCCTAGTTAATGCGTATCATGATGGGTTCTACGACTGCACGCAGACCGTAACCCCACAGACTTCTACGTACACCTACAGCGTAGGAAAGTTATCTCTCACTCCTCCGACAGAGGGACACATCTTGGTAGGCGTTAACATAAACGGGACATCTATCATACAAGTTAGTGTAGACGGACTGGCAGCAAGCATTGGACTAGAAACCCAAGACTTGATGGACGAGAACAACTATCCTTCTGACCTAATCTCAGATATAGCTATTGTTGCATCCGACCCCGACTACCCAACAGACAACTCCAGTCTGTTTCCTACATACGACATCAACTCGCTGGTATCGCACGAGGTAACTCCAACAGCACACTCAAACGAGATTATTTACTTGTTTACAGGGCCCCTAAGCACAGGCACTTTGACAGCAGTATGGTACCACAACGAAGCTGCGGGCGGAATCACCTACACAGAAGTAAGCGTTACACTTCCTGCGGCAAGCACTGTCACCTATAGAGCGTACGATGCCGCCAGTGCGGTGCCTGGAACTAACCAGAGGGCAAAGATGTCGTATTCACAACATGACGACATACTTTCATTGTTAGGTGACCCATTTAACACGAGTACTTATGATAGCATTAAGTACACGATGGAGGAAAACTTTATTGACGTATATAGTGACAACAGTTTTTTCACTACATTTGTCAATATTAAGTACATTAGACAACCTAAGCTTATGAGCAATGCTTTAGGCATAGGTTGTGAGCTGGCTCCCCACACTCATCAAGAGATCGTGGAGATGACAGTGCAAAGCATACTGGAGGCCATATCGGACCCGAGGTATAACTCACAATCTAGGGAAGTCCTAGAGAGTGAATAAATTTGACGTTTAATCCCACAAAAAATAGAAAAAATGGGAACCAATTTATCACAAGTGTTCATCTCGAACACTGATGTCCTTGAGAGTGGTAGCACTTTTAGTGGCATTGCCAGTACCCCAGAGATCGGTATTTGGAAACTGGACGGAACTCCAGCATACGTTAACAGCGCTCTGTTTGATGCCTCTATCGAATCTGGAGCAGCAGCTGACGCTACTGACGCCCTTACTTTGGCAAATCCTCTCTGGTTATACAACAATCTGCAGTTTGTGCAGGGTGTTAGCTCTGGTAATCCTTTAGCTACCCCGATCATCAATACCCGCAACATTCGTAGAATTACCTACGATCCGTTCAAGGCATTTGTTGGTCACGGTGCTACTCTCGCAGACGCTACGTTCAATGTTACGGACGCTGCCGACAACGACGAGTACGATTTCAAGTTTGTCATCCGTACGACTCCAACCGATTACCTGTCGTTCTACGACCAGGACGGTTTGGATATCTTCGGGGACTTCCCGCTTGGAGCGTTTAACACCACCAACCACAAGGTGATTAACATGACTGTTACCATTGCTGACGTGGACGATGCAGACGCTGCAGGAAACTTGACTGCTATTCAAAACGCCCTTGCAGCTAATCCAATTCTCAACGCTCTGTTTAGTGCTGACGATGATGCTGATACTGCTGCAAACTTGAGAATCACGGCTAAGCACCCAGGAGTTATTTTCGGACCTCATCGTTGAAAATGTCACTAGAGCTTCTACCGCTAGCCCTGTTGTGGCTGCTGCTGTTGTCGGAGTGAACGGCTGCGGTAACGATTTCCAAGTGATTGGAGACGAGATGCGCTGCAGAAGCCGCTACGGTCAGTTTAACCGTATGTACATTCCCCAGAACATGACCACGTATGGTAAGAAGGGGTTCAAGTACGACAAGATCACCATCGAGTATGAGCACAACTGGCCAACTAGCTCAGGTATTGCACCTGCTGGAACCTTGAACCAGGTTGTTCTCTACAATACCGATACTGATGGTACTGCTCCTGTGTCCGGTGATGCTGGAACCGATACGTTCGGTGATGCATTCGTGTACACAGCTGAGACTGCCAAGCGGTACATCGTGGTAATCACATAATGTAAAATAGAATAGGGGCGGGTATTGCGCCTGCCCCTATTTTTTAAATCCACCACAATGGCATCAGCAGAAGACGTAAGATTTTTAAACGTATCCACCAACTGCAAAACTATCAGTGGGCGGATTGCAAACAACGCCCTAACAGACCAGTTTGGGGCCGCTATCGCTGACATAACTACGATCGAGAAGATCTACATTTATGATCAGAGCAAAACAGTACAAGTATTCCTGACTGCAAGTGATTGGACTGAAGCAGGAGGAGTTCTTACTTTTACCACTACATCTACCACTGCGCTCAAGGGTGTTATATCTGTCGAACTACACGACAACGTAACTATCAACACCGACGCAGACAGTGATGGAATCAGTAATGAGAACACTGGAGACAGTACTCTCATGACTACCTTATTTACAGTAGCTCCCTGCGAGATAAACTGCTGTATAGCTAAGCTTGTCGACGCGGCAATAGAGTGCCACTGCAAGTGCGACAAGTGCAAAGAAGATCTGCTCAGAGCAGAAAAAGTATTTTTGATGTTGCAAGCGTCTAAGTACGCTGCCGAAGAAGAAGGCAGCTACGACAACGCAAAGCTTATGTTTGACAAAGCAAACGGCCTGTGTACAGAAGTTTGCGCATGCGGATGCTAAATGGCTCAGACAGCAACATCATACGACAATAACCAGGTCATAGTTGACAAGATCAAGGCGTTGCGTTTATGCATCAGCCGTAGAAACCTTACGCTTCAAAAGAAGATCAAGGCAGGAGTCAGGTGTGATACTATGGAGAATGTCAAGCTAACCCTCATCGGGTATCTCCTGGAAGATTATCAGAAGAATGCAGAGGACGACAAGGCTAAAGACTGCCTGCAACTCAACGCGTCTGAGAAGCCAGGGTACAAATTAATCAACTCGTTTATCGCATACGTAGAGAGAGAATGTAGGGACTGCATTGAGGCAAGAAGTGCGTTCACTTCAGGCAATGCAGGCTCACTTTCATCTCCTGCTGTGGTAAACTTCTTTGTGACTCAAGGCGGAGACACAATCGTAACTCAAGGGGGAGACACCCTTAAAAACTATTAAACAATGGCTAACGTAACTATCAATAGTCTTAGTGAAACAGCAAGCGGCTCGCTGACGTCTTCCCACTTTTTTGTGATAGACAATGGGTCGGGGACAACAAAACTCGCAGCATTGTCTGCCGCCATCAAAACCATTACCACACTTGGGAGTGCGGGTGCTGGCGTTGTAAAGAGCTTTGCTCTCGGGGTACTCTCGCAAAGAGATATTGTGGGAGGCACTGGTATCACTGTGGCACAGAATACTAATGACCTTACTTTGTCTGTCACACAGGGTGACATCAACATAAACAACCTCGCAGGCATTGGGAGCTTTGATCTCAGTGCAGCAAGTAACAGCAGCTCCGCATTCTTAAGCACTGTAAACCTTGCGGCTAATGTCGGCTCTACTGTACTTCCCGTGGCCAACGGCGGAACAGGAAGGTCTTCTTTGACTGCAAACTCTCTAGTAGTAGGGGGGAGCTCACTAGGCAGTGTTGTGCTTGACGCAGACTTAGAGTTGGCAGTGGGAACCTCATCTGGTCCTGCTATGAAGACCTTAGTTGGAGGATCAAACATAGCTATTACACAGGACAACTCTGCGAATACTCTTACTTTCGCATTAGTTAAGGGTAACTTTATTGAGACTGGGGACACGCCTACGTTAGGTAATACAGTCTTGGCAGAGGCTACGGTTGATAAGATCCTTACATCCGGAACAAAAGCAGTCACACAGAGTAGCAGCATTACAAGCTCTGTTACCTGCAACGGTTCTGCTGGGGTAATTACTCTTGTTTCTAGTACAGTTGCTGCTACGACAGTTCACAATTTTACTTTGGAGAACACCGAGATAACTGCAAACTCCGTGATAATGCTTACCTTACAGAACCCAACCAGCGCAGATGAAGACAACGTTCACGTGTCACTGCAAAGCGTATCAGCTGGTCGGGCTGTAATCAACATAGCAAACAATACCTCGACGCAGGCAACTGCACAAGTAAGAAAGATTCACTTTATTGTGATGAACTAATAAATCAAACCAACCACAATGTTTAATCAGGTAGAAATGAAGGTGGCTGATGCCATCGAGCTGTACAAAGGACTGGAAGCAGTCAAGAAGCACAAAGGAGCACGATTCTCCATCATCGTTGCACGCAACGTTAAAGAGCTGGAGAACCTCCTTAGACAGTACGAAGAGATGGCCAAGCCGTCTGATGAGTTTGTAAAGGTGTCGGGTGAAGCCCACAAACTTGCAGAAGCAGAGGACGAAGCTGGTCTTAAGAAGTTAGAAGAAGAACACGCAGACTTAATCGATGAGAGAAAGGCACAGCTTGCTGAGCTGGAGAAAGTAATGCAGACCGCAATCAAGGTGGATCTGCAAACCATCAAAGAAGGGCAACTGCCCGAAGATGTAACTCCAGAAGAGGTTGTGCCACTCTTACCTATAGTGGTATGAAGAGCAGACAAGAGATACGACAATTTTTGCTGAGCAAGCCCGGGTACCTTAAAAAAGGTCCCTGGGCTTTGGCGCATAGATTGGAGTCTCCCGTACAAGTCTGTACTGAAGTACTTGCAGAAGTAAGAGACGAGCTCAGGAACGAGAACGTGTCTGAAAACAAACTAGATAGAGAAGACGTCGTTAAGACCTCCAGCCTGCAGAAGTTTTTGCAGACCCATGGTATTAGTGAGGCTTCTGTGTCTAGCGTTAAGTTCTGGCAAACTGCTGCAGGAGATATGCGATACTCTATCGTAACTGCAGACCAGCCAGACATTGACAGCATAAGAGAAGAGGTAAGAGAGTTTGCAGAAGACTACGCCCCTATCTCACCAGATATTGTTTACAGGGAACTAGATGACCCTGTAGCATACGAGATATCTCTCCCGGATATCCATTACGGCAAGTTGGTAGACGTCCCAATGCCGTACGACTTTCAAGAAGAAGAGTACATACGCGTAGTAGAGAACTTAGTTGCCAAGGCAGCAGGACTGGACATAGAGCGGTTCATCCTCCCGATTGGGAATGACGGACTGAACTCAGAAGGTCTGCGCATGACAACTACGAAGGGCACTCCGCAGCAGGACTATATGGATTGGAAGCGAAGCTTCAGAGGCTATTGGAAGCTGATGGTCTACACCATAGACTATTTAAAGAAGATAGCTCCAGTGGATGTTATAGTCGTCTCAGGTAACCACGACTACGAGCGGATGTATTACGTAGGAGATGTCGTCGACGGATGGTATCGTAATGATCCTAACGTAACCGTGGACAACAGTGACGACCCTCGGAAGTATTACAGATATGGGACTAACATGCTGATGTTTACCCACGGTGATAAAGAAAAGGCCCAAAACATTCCTTTAATCATGGCAACAGAACAACCCGAAATGTTCGCAGCCACTTCGCACAGAGAAGCACATTGCGGACACTTTCACAAAGAACAAGTCAATGAATATCGAGGAATCAAAGTCCGTTTCGTTCCTTCTATTTGTCCTAATGATTCGTGGCACAAACAAATGGGATACGAGTCTCTCCGGACTGGACAGGCATATATATGGAGTAAAGAGAGGGGAATGGAAGGATATTTTCAATACAATGTTTAATGATCTACCATACGAAGATGAAGATGACGGTCTCGACCTGTTCGAGGAGATAGAAATCCTTGGAGAGGCGTACGAGAATGCATATATGATATTAACCGGGAAAGTACACGTAGAAGAGTTTCTTCTGCAGGAACAGAATCTGGAAGGTTGTCTTCCTGCCGTTCGATCCCAAAGAGCCAGACACAGTAAGACTGATAATAGATGACGTAATAGCATATTTCGAAGAGGGCGAAGAGTACGAGAAGTGCTCGGAGCTCTTGGAAGTAAAGAGAAAGTTAGATGACCCTGAATGAAATCGCATATAACCTGCTGAACCTGGTGCGTGCAGGCAGATCTCACAATGATGAGAATATCTCTATTGGGCAAATAAAGTTCAATATTAAGCATTACCGTGCGATGTTCATTCGCAGGGACTTTATGCGTAATGGTCTTATAACCCGGCACTTGGAGCAAGACGCAGGATGTCTTGAGCTTGAACAGGTAGACGCCAGCAAGTGCCCATGCTCTCACAATACGATAGACTGTCCTGTTTACCGTACGAAGAAGAAGCTTCCACGAACTGTCAGGTTCAACTTCAAAGATGCTATTACCCATGTGGGCGATGTAACGGGATTAGGTAGAATCCCTCTCATCGAACCTTACGAGGTACAGTGGGTACCCTTCGATAAGTTCACAGCCCATAAGCCAAAGGCTTACATGATAGAGGACTATCTCTATGTGTACAATCCTGGAGGCATGGACTTCGTAAATGTACGTGGAGTATTCGAAGATCCAGAAGAGCTTGCAGCACTCGATTCATGTGATGGAACATGCTACGATGCTGATTCTACATTCCCTATACCAGCAGACATGATAGCTGCTATAACGTCCGGATTAATCAATGGTGAACTTAAGCTATTAATTAGTACCTTAGTGGACGACGAAAACGATAGACAACAAGACACCCAATAATCATGGCATCACCAGCATGGCAAAGGAAAGAGGGCAAGAGTAAATCAGGAGGCCTCAACAGAAAAGGGATAGCATCTTACCGTAGAGCTAACCCTGGGAGCAAATTGTCTATGGCTGTCACTGAAAAGAATCCTACTGGTAAAAAGAAAGCTCGTCGTAAATCTTTCTGCGCACGCATGTGTGGCATGAAGAAAAGCCGTACAGGAGCTAAGGGACAGAGAGACCCAAATTCACGCATCAACAAAGCACTGCGAAAGTGGCGTTGTAGGTGCTAATCAACAAGAACAACTTAGAAACTATGGCATATATGAAAAAGCCCTCCAAGAAAATGTATGGAGGCAAGAAAAAGAAGATGTACAAGAAGGGCAGCTTCTTGGAACCCGGCAAAGAAATTAAGTTCGGGGGCGTCAAAAAGATGCAGGCAGCAGGAACTACTAGCGGCAGACCTGGTGTTGGTCGTCCTACAAATCAAACTGCAGATAAAAACGCTCAAAAAGAAAAAGAAAGATTGGCTAGAGCAGAGGCTCGTAAGAAGAGAGCTGCTGATGCTGCTGCTTCTAATGCTAGGCAGAGAGCCGTTAGAGACGGGTCCACTATGGACAAGATTGCAGCAATGGGCACGGGAGCTACTATGCCTAAGCCTCAAGAGATTGGTGCAAAAAGCAAGTAGCGGCAAATCTGATGTAACGAAGCTTAGAGAGAGCTTAGACAAAAAGCCCGGACCTAAAACCGGACCTAAGCCAGGAACGTATGCATATGCTAAGAAGCGTAACCCTAATCTTGACAAGCTGATCAAGCAGAGAAAAGGTCTTACGAAAGGAACTGAAGAGTATAATAGAGTACAAAATCAGATCAACAGGGCCTATGGCAAAGGACCTATGCGGAAAGAGATTAGCAAGGTCGCACCTAAGCCTGCTGCTAAGAATACGGCCAAGCCTACTCTCAAGACTCCTGCTAAGCCTGCAGCACCTGCTGCTAAGAAGCCAGCTCCTAAGCCTGCACCGCGTCCTAAGGTTACTCCGTCTGGAGGATCTGGTATGGGTGCTGTCAACAAGATGGATGATCTTAAGAAGGAGCTTAAGGGCGCAGCTAGCTCTGCCAAGAAGCCTATGGATAGAAGAGGTAAGCGTGCAGCTCGCAAGTCTGAAAGACTTAAGAAGCGCGTCTCTAGACTCCAAGGCAAGATGATGGGCGGAGGTAAGTACAAGATGGGCTACAAGGCCGGAGGCGAAAAAAAAAGTCTAAAGGGTCGTTCCCAGACCTGACCGGAGACGGTAAGGTGACTCGCGCTGATATCTTGAAGGGCAGAGGCGTGTTCAAGTCTGGTGGTGGTATGTCTGGTTTGTCTGCCGCGCAAAAGCAAGTGTATAAGCGAGGACTCGCTGCATACATGAGCAGCGGTAACAGACCCAAGGTATCTCAGCACGCATGGGCTATGGCACGCGTGAAGTCTGACTTTGGTAAGCGAGAAGCCGCCAAGATCCGCGCAGGTAAGTCTGGTAAGGGCAAGAAGAAGTAATTGAATGCACACTCTCAAGGATATCTACAGCAGCTACACGAAGACCGTCGAGAATCCTATAAGCAAGAAGTTGTTTAAGGAAATCTGCGAAACGTTCAACATAGCTGTAATAAACAGTATCCTTGAGGGCAGTGCGTTCAACATGAAGAACAATCTCTCAAACCTTTCTATCCGTAGGATTGAGCGCAACCCGTCCAAGCCTACGATAGATTGGTGGGAGAGTAACAAGTACAAACAGGAACTATTGTCCCAGGGGAAGACGCTGTACTCCGAGGACAATCCTGAGGGGGAGAAGTGGTTTATCTACTACACTGACCCCTGGTACTGTAAGTATCACTGGGAAAAGCATAGGTGCAAGATTCCCAACAAGACGGCGTACAGGTTTACCCCTACCCGTGGAGTAAAGGGGAACAAGGAGAAGTTAACTAAGCTGCTTAAAGAAGACGAACTAGCATACCTCAGATTCAGAAAACATGGCAATATATAAGACGATATCTAGTAAGGCCATTATCCGTAAGATCTTTCGGGACATTAACCCGAACACGGATAACTGGATAGATGATGCTATCGAGTGGATCGGAGAAGCGTTAGAGCACATAGGGGCTGCACCACAGCTAGAGAAGAAGACCTGTGTAATAACAACGAAAAGACTACAAAGCAGCACTTCCCAACGACCTGTTTTACATCAACCAAGTTGCACTCAACGAAACTCCAGAGGGTATCGTCATCTCACAGCAGATGGATACCCTTTTAGAGCAAATAGACAATATTGTTAACGGGAGTGCTGCATCTAACTACACTCTCAACGAGATCAACTCCAGGCTACAGGTTCTTGAGAACCAGCTGGGGGCTGATGACGGGATAACCGTGCTCAATAAGTGCAGAACAAACTTCCCCAAGACTGCAGACTGTCCTGACTGTATCCACGACAATCAGGTGTCTTCACGGTGCTACTACATCGAGGCAGACAAAATCAAAACGTCATTTCCATCCGGTAAGGTTTGTGTAAGCTACATGGCGTTTCCTGTCGATGATGACTGCTACCCTATGGTGCCAGACGACATCAGCTTCAAAGAAGCTATGTTCTGGTATGTCTACAAGAAGATGCTCTTGGGCAACATGACCCCGTCACAGAACGGCATTGGGTACGAGTTTGCAGACGGTAAGTGGAGATACTACTGCACACAAGCTCGTAATGCAGCTAACTACCCAGACATTGACGGGTACGAATCGTTCATGGATCAGTTCGTCAGACTCATCCCGAACATCAACAGACATGCAGAAGGCTTTGCTGGTCTTAACAGAAGAGAGTCTCTCGATAGAGACAAGGGTAAGTACCTCATCGATGGTATGCCTATCTCGAATCGTATACCGACCAAGACTGCTGCAACGAATCTTACGCGTAGAACTACCAGTGTTTACTGGAGCTCTAGCACAATTGCTACGGTGAATATTGCTGCAGGTGTTACTGCTGCAGTCAAACTTGCCAACCCACCTAGTGACGAGATCAGCACCGTTCTCGGCACCTCTGTCATTACGTACGGTTCTGACCAGTTCTTACTGAGCGGACTTGCTTCGTCTATGACATTGACTTACTCCTACACTATTGAGTTTAACGATGATGGTGCAGGAGATCTTGACGTTGAGGTTGTGTTGGTCAACAATGACACTGCACAGGAAACTATTGTGGGTAGCACTACCTACACCCTCACAGGCAACAGCACTCAGATTCAGGGCGATGAGACGACTCTGGTTGGTAGTGTGCAGTCTGGCACTGTGTTTATTAGAATCCCGATCCAATCTAATAACCCTGGATTGACGGGAGCAAGAGTAACTGCGGGCACGTTAAGAATTGAGTGATGGCTAATAAATATAAGATACAGGCAAAAGGTGGCGAGCATGTCGTAATCACCCTCGCATCTGACGATAGCGTCATTGGAGTTCGTGAGTTTAGCACTCGTGAGCTCAGCGCTGTTGCAGAGGGCGGTGCCGTAAATCTTATAGCCGCACCTGCAGATACCAAAGTATTTATTGGGCTAGCACACACTGCAATCTACAAAGCAGACGGTACTACACTCTGGGGATCTAATCTGGCCAACACTGTCAGCAATCTAAATGCGTTCTTCTTGACTAGCCCCCACAAGCTAGAAGACTTAGATGATATCCCTGCCCCAACTAACGGTAGGTTCCTCAAGTATTCGAGCGACGCGTATAGCTGGGAAGAAGCCTCTGGTGGTAGCAGTACAATACAGACTGCTATCAACATCACCAACTCCGACGCTGCCTTCTCTCACATGACCACACCTATAACAGTGGGCACAGAGATAGAAGCAGTTTTGCGAAACATGCTGGAGAAGTACAACGTTACGTCTATCAGCATAACTAACGTTAGCAGAGCTTTACAAAATACCACATCCGCTGGCAGTGGGTACGGTTCATTTGCTAACGACACAAACGGTGAAACTGTAGAGGTGGGTAGAGGTGTAAGGATTCAAGGGTTCAACTACAATATCACAGACAATACCCAAACAGGGGATACATCTGTAGTATTCAGAGAGAATGGCTCTGCAGTAGAAAGTGGGTTTGCAGACGACAATGCAGCTAAAACTCTTACTTCTACTATAGAACGAGATCTTACTGTGCAGTCTACTAGAAGCTACAGTGTCTTGGCTGTAGATACTGGGGGTGGGTCTAATGTAGACATTACTAGTGGTAACATCACTTTTAACTGGTATTACAGAGTCCGCGTAGGATCTAGCACAACTGCTGCAATTGCAGACAATGCCGCAGCACAAACATTGTGGGGCGCACTTACTGCACCGCTTGATAGCTTAAGAGCACAAGGAGACTTTACTGCCACAGCAGATGCAGGTATGGACACTGCAAATAAGTTTACCTGGATAGCCTACCCATCTGCATGGGGTGCCCCAAACCAAATACTACTAAACAACTCTACTGACGTGCTTAGTGACTTCGAAGCAGTAGTAGAGAGGGATATAACCAACGACTATGGTGTAACTACAACATACCGCTTTTACAGAAGCACGTTCGATGATGCATTCGCATCAGGTCAAACAATAAAAATTGATTTCTAATGCCAATCTTTCCAGGACCAGTATCACATAACAATGCGAATGCTCCGATCCTCGATGCGACTGGCAATCAGATAAAAGGATTTGGATTCTTCGATGACACTACAGCTAGGGACAATCTGTCTACTAACCTGCAGGTCGTCGGGTTTCTTGCCATTGTAGGTACAAGCAGTCCTACTGCCTTCATATACAACGGAGGCGGGTGGACAAATGCAGCTAACTGGAGCTCTGTAGGTTCTGGTCTAGAAAATATTGTGGAAGATACTACCCCACAGTTGGGTGGAAATCTAGATGTTTATGACGGGTCTACTGCCCACATCATAACCACCACAGAATCCAATGGACATATACAATTTACACCTAACGGTACTGGACGAGTTAAATTGAACGGTACTGTTGAGTTTAAACAGTTCAGCACACCCCCTACTGCTTTCGAAGGTGGTATGTATGCTGATAATAATGATAATCTCTACTTTGGAGTATCATCATAATTTTCTCTATATTTACAACACTTTCGAAAGCATACTTAAAAACATAATATTATGGCTACATGGAAAAAATCCTTATTGCTGGGGCCAACGCTACCACAGAGGATATTACAGCAACTGAAGTAACGGTAAATCTTGCCAATGACTCTTTTGCAATAGCAGACGCTAGTGACTCGAACATCATTGCGCGTGATAGAATAACAGACGTCGTGGCGGCAATAGCAGGCGGTAATGGTCTGACTTCCTCAAGTGGTGTCATGTCTGTAAGTGGACTCACCACTACTGAATTTGCAGCAGCTACTTTAGTTATTGAGTCTGAGGGCATTGCTAATAACGACAACGATACTACAATTGCTACGTGCGCGGCTATTAAAGACTTTGTGGACACGCAGGTTGCTGCAGGTTACGACCTCGATGTCAGCGACGGCAGTAACACAGGGGCTATTGCTAACAACGAAACACTTGAAATCGGTGGAACAGCCAACGAAGTCACTGTTACTTATGCCGACGGCTCTTCTAAGTTCACCATCAGCTTACCTAACGATGTAATTACACAAACTCTTGACCTTACCGGTGCAAGGTGGTCTTACGCTGCAGAACGACGAGACCATCACCAACGCTACAAATGGCACCGTTCTCATTAACGGTGAGGTTGCTGCGGGAACAGGATCTGCTGCTGGTGTCTTCAAGTCGAATGGTAGCCACGATGTGACTCTTAAGACTGGTAATGCTACCACAGGTACAATTACCATCACGGACGGAGCTAACGGAAACATCGCCATCACTCCTAACGGAACTGGTGAGGTTGACATCTCCAAGGTTGATATCGACGGTGGTGCCATTGACGGCACTGCAATTGGTGCTAACTCGGCATCAACTGGTTCATTCACTACGGTTACTACTTCAAGCAACGTTACTATTGGTGGAAACCTCACTGTTAACGGCACGACCACCACACTCGACACCGCCAACCTTCTTGTTGAAGACAAGATTATCATGGTGGCGAACACCGCCACCCCAACTCCTGACACTGGTACAGCTTCAGGTATTGAGGTCGAGACTTCTGGCACAGCCGCGCAACGCCCACGACTTGAGTGGACTAAAGACCTTGGTGCGTCTAACGATGGAACCTACGATGGTTCGGGTACAGCAGCTTGGACTTACAGGTTGGGGTCTCAAGAACCACCAAGCGACGAACCAAGCTCTCTTCCCCATCGCCGTCATGGAGATGGTGGGTAATGATGATACGGCTCCTAGTGGCAACTCTGCTGGTATTGGCTCATTCTACTTTGCCTCTTCAAACATTGGCACCGCCGCAGGCAACCTGTACTTGAGAGTATTGTAATGGGAATCCTGGATAAGGGCAGGGATGTTGGTGCTGTGAGCACTGACACCCTGACCCAACAGGAGTTGGCTTTACTTCTAAAAGTGATTCATGAGAACTCTTTTGAAGGAAAAGACGTACTTTTGTTGGCAGACGTCGTAGTCAAGCTGCAAAATCAGCTTAAGGCTAAGTAATCATCCCAAACCAAACACGATGAAGTTAGACATCAACGAAATTTTCTTTCTCAAACAGGCGATTGAACAGGTTACCATCAAGGCATCAGATGCTACCAGTGTAGCCAAAACAATAGAGAAGCTTGATAAAGAGTTTGTACGCTTACAAAAGTTAGAAGAAAAAAGAGAAGCAGCGGCTGGTCTTGAAGCTGCTAAGTAAAATAGCAGCACATGGCCACATGGAAGAAAATACTTACTGAAGAGGACGGCAACATTGGGTCAGCCGATCAGTCTACCCCTACGCCTGGGTCAGGTGCCACCGTAACTAGGAATCTGACGCTAACTACGCCAGACTTTGGCTCTGCCGACACGCAGGCTAACTTCGCTATACGGCAT
>FUIF01008158.1_pt1 | contig 16178 bp, 17 predicted proteins | sample 1003461 | NCBI WGS metagenome assembly FUIF01 (sample SAMEA80401918, study PRJEB19352) | marine metagenome | reverse complement strand
TAACTGCAAGTAATGCTGATAGAAACGATTATAACAACTATGTACGTAATACACCATTGAACGGTGGACTATATCAAGTATACCAAGGTGGAGATGGTCAAGGTACAAGTGGATTTAGTCAGACATTTTGGTCTAATACAGATAACTCTTGGATTGTAAGACAAGGCCAAGTTAATACTGGATTTAACCCTATATATTTCCAAAGTCCATTCGGCAGTGGAGCTCAAGTATTTTATGTATCTCAGAATGCAACAGGTAGTACAATATATCAAGGAAACTTCTACCCACCAAATTCAGGTATAACTTTCAATAACGCTGACCAACCACTTGGCACACCAGCTGATTACTTTGAGTATGATGACCCATGTATACAACCAGCTCCGACACCTACACCAAGTGCATATATTGCGAGTTACTACGATTTAACACCTTGTGGTGGTGGTTCAACTATCTTGGCAAAAGCTTACTATCAACCTACGTTAAGTATTGGAAACGTTGTTGAGTTATCAATTGGGAGTACAGGATGTTATGAAGTTACTTCAGTTATTCCTTTCCCTGTTTCAACAACTAATGTTATTGATACGAGTCAAATATACTCTAACTGTACAAATTGTACGGGAGGTATACCTGTATCACCAACACCAACACCAAGTGTTACACCTACGTATACTCCAACAAACACACCTACTCCTACACCTACTCCAAGTACTTCAGGATTACCCGCTACATGTACATTGTATCAAATAACTAATAATAGTTTCATGAGTACAACTTATAAATTTAAAACATGTCCTGCTGGTATACCTCAACTTGAAACTCTTGGACCATTAGAACAAATTCAGGTATGTGCGATAACGGATAGTGTAAAATTACCGAGTGGGGCAAACGCAACGATAGGTATACTTGGGGATTGTACATAATAAAATTATATTTATAGATAGATATGGCACAGAAAGAATTAGTATTTAAGTTAAAGTTTGTAGATGAGAACGGAGCAATCGTTGAAAAGACTGCTCAGAACTTGGATGAAATCAATCAATCCATACAAGATTTAAATAAGGAATTAGAGAATACTGACTTAGGTTCAGACCAATGGAATGACTTAGCTAAAGACTTAGGTAAAGCTGAAGATGCATTAGAGAAGACAGGTCAAGCAATCACTGAGACTAAGAATGCACAGAAGGGATTAGGTTCTCAATTGGCAGGAGCACCAGGAATTGTAGGACAAGTAGTTAAATCAGTTCAAGGTTTAGGTATGGCGTTTAAAGCGTTATTAGCTAACCCTGTTGTATTAGTTATTTCCCTTATCGTTGGAGCACTCGCAGGACTATTCAAAGCATTCACCTCAACCAAAGCAGGTGGAGAGTTATTAGACCGTGTAATGACAGGTATTGGTACTGCCCTTGATGTACTAAGGGATAGAGTAGTTAAGGTCGGAGGAGCAATCATTAAGTTCTTTAGTGGTGATTTCAGTGGAGCATTTGAAGATGTTAAAGGTGCAGTTAGTGGTATAGGTGATGAGATAGCGAGAGAAGTACAAGTCGCTATGGAAGCCAAGAAGATGTTACAAGAAGTGGAGGATGCAACAAGAAAACTCAATGTAGAGAGAGCACAACAAAACTCCTTGATATCTGAAGCAAAACAAAAAATCAATGATGAGAACTTATCTTACGAGGAACGTGAAGCAGCCTTGGAACAGGTAAGGGTTGCTGAGATTGCGTTATCTAAACAAGAAGAACAGTTAGCTAAAGATAGACTCGCTGCCCTTGAAGCGTTAGCCGCACTATCAGATTCAAATAAAGAAACATTAGATGAAATTGCCCAAGCACAGATTGCTGTGGCGAATGCGATACAAGCAACCGCTGACAAACAGAAAGAGATTGCTGACCAACAGAAGGGTCTAAGAGATAGACGTAGAGCGGCACGTAAAGCGGCAGCAGCTGAACGTAAAAGACAAATAGAGGAAGCTGCGGCAGCACTACAAGCATTCTATGATTTGGAAGCACAGTTGGAAACACAATCCATAACTGATGAAGAGGAGAGAGCTAAGGCATCCCTTCAGTTAGCGAAGGAAAAGTCTTTACGTGATATAGAGAATATGAAAATCACTGAAGACCAAAAACAGAGATTAAGAACTTTAACAGAAGAGGATACTCAAAGACAGATTGATGAGATAACTGCAACATATCAAGAAAAACGTGATACGGAGACTGCCGCTAAGATTGAGAAAGACAGAGCTGACAAGTTAGCTGAGTTAGATACATACATCGAGTTAGAGAACATGAAACGTGACCATGATGGTGTATTAAGGGAAGAAGAATTGGAGAACTTAGAAGAGTTCTTATCACAGAAGTTAGAACTTGAATTAGCGGATATGGAATTATCAGCTGAGGAGAAAGAACTAATTACAAAACAGTATGAGGAATCCATCACAGGAATCAAGAAACAGAATGCTGATGCACAGATGCAGATTGACCAAAGAAAGACTGATGCTGAGATGGCAAACGCACAGATGGCAGCAAACGCACTTGGAGCGTTGGCGAGTCTTGCGGGTGAGAATACTCTAATTGGTAAGGCGGCAGCGGTTGCGTCCACCACCGTTCAAACTTACTTAGCGGCACAGAAAGCCTATACATCACAACTTATACCTGGTGACCCATCATCTCCCGCAAGAGGTGCTGTCGCAGCAGCCATCGCAGTTGCTGGTGGTCTTGCGAATGTCGCTAAGATAGTTGCGGTACAACCACCAAATACGGAAGTTAAAAAACCAAACTTTGCAATGGGTGGTATGGTAAGAGGAATAGGTAGTGGTACATCAGATAGTATTCCTGCAAACCTAAGTAATGGAGAATCAGTCATCAATGCAAGAAGTACGGCAGCCTTTGCACCATTATTATCAATGATGAATCAAATGGGTGGAGGAGCATCATTTACAGGTGGAGGTTCAACAAGTAGTACAGCACCATCATTAGAATTAGAAACATTGGTTAATAATGGACAACAAGCACAAGCACCAATAAAGACGTATGTCGTAGCATCTGATGTAAGTTCAGTACAATCCCTCGACAGACAAGTAAAGTCCCGTAGTACCATCTAAAATGGTGTTTAAGGGGTATTAATTATATTTATAGATAAGGTATGAGAATAGTAGAACTAACAATTGACCAATTAGATGAATTAGCAGGATTTGTTGATGCAATATCTTTAGTAGATAAACCTGCACATGAATCCAATTGGGTAGCTTTCAAACAAGACGGTAAGAAAAAGAATATCTACGATGTCTTAACCAAAGAACAACTTATAGAACTAGCCATTGAGATTAACAAATTAGGTGAACCCGTTGGTACATTAGAGGCTGAAGGATGGGAATTAGAGAAAATAGAGAAAGTATCTGACCCTAATCACTTCATTGAAGTCATCTCAAACCCTAATGAGGTATCAGGAGAAGACAGTAGAGGAGCATATCGTATTAGATATAGGTATACAGGACCACAAGATTCAAAGAATAGAGACTTCTGTGCTGAGATGTTAAGACAAGGTAGAGTATTTAGACGTGAGGATATTGATGAAATGACCTCAGCGATGTCTAACCCTGAGTTTGGGTTCTATTCAATATGGGAATTTAGAGGTTCTTATAACTGTCGTCATTACTGGCAAAAACTAACCTATAGAGATACAGGTAGAATTATCAACAAATCACGTAGTAGAAGAGGTGTAACAGGATATGAGGATATCCCTAATGAACCTACTAAGAACAGAGCAACCATTAATAAGGAAGCTGAGAGAGAGGCACAAGCACAAGCCAATAGAATATCAACATCAATGTTAGAATTTGGTGTTGTAGACATAATAGATGATATACCATTATTTGATTCCAAAGAAGAAGCTTTAGTTATGGCTGAGAAAATTGGATGTAGTGGTTATCACGAACATATATACGGTGAGGATGAGGTAGGGTATATGCCATGTGAGAAACACGAGTTTGAATCTTACAATGATTACCCCAAAGCAGCATCAGAGAACGCATGTAAGGTCCTTAGATGGATTGATGAACATGGTAGAGATGAGGTTAAGGGAATGACCCAAACAGGTCTCGCAAGAGCAAACCAATTGTGTAAGGGTGAAAATATTTCAGAAGATACTATCGCCAGAATGTCAGCATTTGAAAGACATAGAAAGAACTCTGAGATATCAGAAGAGAATAAAGGTACACCATGGAAAGACAAAGGATATGTCGCATGGTTAGGATGGGGTGGAGACGAAGGTGTTGCTTGGGCATCAAGAAAACTCCAAAGTATAAGAATGAAAGTAGAAGAACCAAAGGGTTCTGACTTGGGTGGAGATGGACTGGCATTACCACTAACAGGACAAACAGAAGAAGAGTTCTTACGTGATAACCCATGTACAGCAGGATATGTTGCTTACGGTACTAAAATGAAGAATGGTAGAAAGGTACCTAATTGTGTACCTATTGAGAATTCATCTGAGTTCAGTTTTACTGCTGATGATGAGAAGATGGAAATCACAGGAGCAGCAATCATACCAAACAAAATGATAATAAGGAAATCCCCTCCTACATTTGAAAAGCCTAACGGGGAATTTTATTGGGTATTCTTCTCAGAAGAAACCACACGTAAACTGGCCGACAGATTTATGAAGGCTAAGTTATTGGATGCGTCCAATATCGAACATTCAGAAAAGGATGCAGACTCATACGTAAAAGAATCTTGGATAGTAGATGACCCAATCTTTGATAAGTCCACATCAATGGGGTTAGAATACCCTAAGGGGACGTGGGTGGTCACTATGAAAGTTAATGACCCAAAGGTCTGGAAAGACATTAAAAACGGCAAGTTGAACGGTTACTCGATTGAGGGATGGTTCAATGAGAATGTGTTATTTAATTAATAAACAATAAACAAAAAATTATTCAATATGAATAGAACAGAAATTTTATCGAAAATCAAAGAAATCTTCGGAATGGTTGAACAAAAGTTTGACGTATACAAAACAGAAGACGGTGTTGAATTTCGCGTAGATAGCTTAGAGATGGAAAAAGAAATCTATATCATTACACCTGAGGGTGAACTACCTGCTCCTGATGGAGAAATCAAATTTGAGGATGGTACGAAACTTAAAGCGTATGATGGTAAGATAGCAAAAATTGAAATCGAAAAAGAAGTTGAGGAAGACTTTGATTCAGCTACTTTGGCGGATGGTACTAAGATACTAACCAAAGAAGAAGGTGACTTCAAAGAAGGACAAATGCTTTATGTTATTGACGAGGAAGGTAGCGAGGTTGCTGCACCTGAAGGTGAACATACAACAAAGAGTGGTATCACTATAGTTGTTGACGCTGAGGGAGTAATCAAAGGTATCAAATACCCTGATGTTGAAGGAGAAGGTTCTTTAGATGCTTCCAAGGAAGACAAAGAAGAAATGGCTACGGCTACTCTTATTGATGGTACTATTGTTGAAACGAAAGGTGACTTAGTAGAAGGTGCTGACTTATACGTGAAAACGGAAGAAGGTCAACAACCAGCTCCTGACGCAGTTCATGAAACAGAAGACGGACTTTTAGTGGAGACTAAAGACGGCAAGATTGTATCCATCAAAGAAAAAGAAGAAGCTAAGGAAGAAGTTAAAGTAGAAGAACTACTTGAAACTTTTGCTGAAGCATTAACTCACTTGAATAACGAGATTACTTCATTGAAAAATACTAATGAAGAATTAAGTAATAAATTTAGTCAGTTTGCTGCTGAACCAGCTGCAGACCAACACTACGATAGAAAAGGTGCATACGTGAAAGAAGTTATGTCTATGAAAATGGACAAGCTAGAACGTTTGGCTCAACTACGTAAAAAATAATAATAAAACAATAAAAAATTTCATATCATGAAAAAACACAATTTTAGTTTCGACTTGACAGGATTAAACACATACACTGACGAAGTTGGTGGGTTGTTATTATCTGAGTCAATCGTAAAAGCACAAACTCCTTCATTAGTTTATATTCAAGCTGGTGTAAAAGGAACACAAGCTATCAACTTATTGAGCTCTTCTATCTCAATTGGTGATGGTGGTTGTGGATGGGATACTACTGCTAACCAGTCAGGTACTACATTCACTCAAAGAAATTTAGCTACAAAGCTATACAAGTATCAAGAGACTCTATGTCCTACATCTCTAAGAGATTATTGGGCTGGTATGTTCTTGAATAACCCTGCATCAAACGAGGAGTTACCATTCGAGGAACAAATCGCAGCATTAAAAGTTAAAGAGATTCAAAAGTTCGTAGAAACAAAAGTATGGAACGCAACTGTAGCAGTTGACGGATTCGATGGTTTCTATACAACTATTGACCCTGCAACACCTGGTGTAGTAGCGGTAATAGGAGCAACAGTTCCTGCTAACAACACTATGTTAACTTGTGTTGACGAAGTAATTTCAGCTTGTCCTGAGGCAATCAGACAAGACGATGACTTAATCGTATTCATGTCTCCTGCTAACTACAACAACTACGTAGTTAACTTGAGAACTGCTAACTATTTCCACTTCTCTCCTGAAGAAGCTGGTGAAGAGTTTATCACTTTCCACCCAGCAACTAACATCAGAGTAGTAGGTGTACCAGGATTAACTGGTAAGAATAGAATCGTATTAGGTAAATCATCTGAATTCGTAATTGGTGTTGGTCTTATGGACGACACTGAGAGATTAGACATGTGGTACTCAAGAGACAATGATGAGGTAAGATTACAAGGACAATTCAACCTTGCATCTAACATCGCATTCCCTGAGAACTTCGTAACAAATGATTTGGCATAACCATAAATAAACTGTAAAAAAAAATAAATAAAATGAGTGATTATTCAGCATGTGCAGTAACTAGTTCGTTTAACTTAGCTTGTCTTGCTTCCGTAGGAGGTTTAAGAAAAGTATACATTTTCACGGATGTTACTGGCGTAACAGAAACAAGTGGTGAAATCTCTGCTATCAATGGTAGTGGTTCCGCTTACACTTATGAATTGAGAAAAAACGGTGGTTCTTCTTTAACGGAGACTATCAACAATTCATTAGAGAATGGCTCTTTATTTTATCAGCAGGATTTAGTTATGGTATTCCACAAATTAGATACTCTAATTAGAAACCAAATTAAATTGTTAGCTCAAAATAGAGGCATAAAAGTGGTCGTAGAAGACAACAATGGAAATCAATTCTTCTTAGGTGAAGATTTTGATGGAGGATATTTATCAGCAGGAACTGCAGCAACGGGAGTTGCATTCGGTGATAGCTCTCAGTATTCTATTACATTATCGTTCTTCCAAAGAGCACCTATGATGAAACTTGACGATGACATTGCAAATGTTGTTTCAGGTATTACAATCGTAGCATAATTATATTATATAGTAAGGGGGGTTAATCCCCCCTTATTAAGCCAAAATAAAGGATATGAAGAGAAGTAGACGTAACGGAGAAATACAACACGGATTCATTGGTAAGTTTAAAACCTACAAGAAATTAGGTTTTAAAGAAGTACCTGATTTATCTACAGAAGAGAAACAAGCTGAACTACTTAAAAAGATGAAGCCATGGTCATTTGACCCAAAGAAAGTTAAGACTAAATTTGGTTTTGTAGAATCAGGTAGTGTAGGTCCAACTCCTACTCCTGTTACTCCGACTCCAACACCTACTAACACATCTACACCTACACCTACTCCAACAAATACGGTAACTCCTACTCCAACATCTACTTTAACTCCTACCCCTACACCATCAGCAACTCCTCCACCAGCGTGTGATTTAACGTATGAGGAGGTATCATTATTTGATACTGATGCACAAGCATATATAGATGCTTTAGTTGGTGCGGGTATGACAGTAACATCAACGATATCAGGAGCAACTAATACATTATTCACATCACTTAAAACAGGAAATGTCTATAATAAAATATTTGCATTATATCCATTCTTAGGAACCACAGCGTCATCACAAAAGTTCAATGCTGTTGACCCTCGTGATTTAGATGCGGCATATAGATTACAATTCTTTGGTACTGTACTACATAGTACATCAGGTATGAAAGGTAATGGTGTTAATGGATATGCATCAACAAGCTTAGTTCCTGTTAATGATTTCGCCATTGGTGATATACATGCATCATTTGAAAAATATTACACACAACAAGGTAGTGACCCACACGATTATGGTGCTAAGAACACAACAAATAGTTTAAGATGGAGGTCTGAAACAGAAAGACAAAGCACAGCGGAGTTTATACAATATTACATGAATGAAAATGGAGCAGGTGGTTCTACTGTAGTTCAGACAACAAATACAACACCAAGAACAGGTTATTTCTATCAAGGTTATGATGGTTCAACAGCTGTGATAGATTACGATAATGGAACTGACAGAGTTACTAAAGCTAATATGGTACCAAACACGACAGCTTTTGCATTAGCAACAAATGATATTACTTTAATGGCGAGAAATGGAACGGGTGGTACTCCTGATAATGGAACATATAGTTTCGCTGGTTATTCACATTTCTCATTTGGTGAACATTTAACTCAAACTGAAGCAACCACATTATATAACAGTATAAACACATTTAACACAGCAATTGGACGATGAACGTAGCATTATTAACAGTACAAGAAAAAGATTTATTGGTCGGTCAATTATATGACATTGACAGTTATTTTAACCCCGTTCAAGATTGTAATGATAATTGGATTATAACAGAAGGTGAAATAAACCATAATATATATCCTGAATTTGATTGGATAGAACAATTACCATTAATTGAATGGTGTGCTCCTCCACCTGAAGATGAAGAATAATAAAATAGAGATATGGCTATAAAAATTAAATCAACGAACTATAGTGGTCAAACCGCTAATATAACATTTACTCCTGATACAGGTGGAACACAATCAGTTAGTGGTGTGACAATTCCTTATACTTGGAATATAGGTTATATTGATGGTGATTATGATGTATTCTTCCCATCTTTTAATAACACATGTGAATTAACTGTTTCATCATTTGATGCCGATGCAGCAGCTTACTTAGCCGAGGTATTAACTGAGGGTGGTACTTTAAACGCAACGATATCAGCAGCAACTAATACCTTATATACCGAACTTAAATCAAATGGGTTATACGATAAGATGATAATCTTCTATCCATTTGTTGGTGGTACTGCTTCCTCTCATAAACTTATGGGTGACAGAACATCAGGTACTTCATACGATATGCAATGGTATGGTGGGTTAATTCACAGTGCTAATGGTGTTAACGCTAATGGTAGTAATGCCGCAGGTAAGACATTCTTCGATTGTGGTGATTTACCTCAAGACAGAACAATGATGGTTTATGGTAATGGTGGAAACACAAAAGGATATGTAACAGGTGGTGGACAATCAGGGTTAGGTGACGAGAATGTTCAGATTATAAGTTTTACTAATAATACAGGTTACTTTGGATATGGTAGTTTCAATACATATGTTGCCGACTCAGTTGGAACAGAAGCAGCTGGTAATCTTGTTAGTTCTGTACAAGGAACTAGTGGTTCAGCAACTGTTGTTGGATATAAAAATGGAACACAAGTTGTAAATAACACTAATGTATCAAATACTACAAATACTAATAGGTATCTTTCATTATTTGTAGATAATAGAATTAGTATACCAAATTTTGGTTTTAATGATGCTTCAGATGCGGATGTAGCATTTTTAGGATATGCTGAATATTTCACACCAGCTGAAATGGTAACTTACTCAACAATAATCGAAGACTTCCAAGTAGCATTAGGAAGAGAACTATAATAAGAAATGGAAAAAGTAGCAATATTAACAGAATCACAGAAAGACGAATTAACAGGTCAATTATATGCACCTGATAGTTATTTTAATCCTATACAAGATTGTAATGGAGAATGGGTAATATCTGCTCGGGAGATAGAACAATGTATATACCCTCAATATGATTGGATAAAAGTATTACCATTAATTGATTGGTGTGAGCCGGTAAGACCGCCATTCCCGCCGGTAGAATAAATAAAATAAAAGAATAAAGATATGACAATAGTAGATATAGTACCTGTAGTAAGGTCATTAAACAAATTAGAGATATTAGACGTTTCTGTACAACTTGATAGTTCAGCACGTATTTCAGCACTTGTAAAAGGTGATGGTCTTACAGAAGGACATCAATTACTTATGGACGGTGCTTCTTATGCGGCATGGGGTTCAGATGATGAGTACGTTATAAATTGGACACTTGAGCAATTAGGATTAACTAAAGCGTAAATGATAGACGCTGTTGGTAAATTCAGTTATGGACATGTTGAATACACAGGATATAGTGTAGGTAAGTTTATATTGGATTTAAGAACAGATATATTAGAAGTAGAGGTATTCTATCATCAAGGACATCAAAACTGTTTTAAACGTGAGATACACACGTTTAACGGGGAAGGTGAAGTAGATATTGAACAGATATTAGATAAAATTTATAATAAGCATTATAATGTTATTAATTAAAAGAAACCAACAAAATAAATTAGCCGTTACGGTGTCGAGTAGTAAGACTATATCGTCGCCTAACTATTTATTCTCTTTTGAACATATAATGTCTAAGGAGTCTGTTCAGTTTTTTCCAAAGAATATATCAACCTCAACAAACAGATACGATGAATTTACATTCGTTGAAGGTAGAGAACCTAATAATTATAATGGTGCTCAAGGACCTTATGAGATATTCCCATTTGAAGGTCAGTATTATTATTCCATATATGAGTGTTATACTACTGGTAGTACTAATCCACAGTTTGCTTATAATAAGTTAGAAGAGGGTAGAGCTATTGTTGAGGATTCAACGGTACCTGACCTATATTCTTATACCTACGAATCAGAGAATGAGAATAATGCCAATTACATATACTACACACCAGGAACTAACGAACCTGATAGACCAACGGTGGCTTATCAAGTGGACAACGGAAATAGTTTTGCAAACTACTACTCATGGGAAAATACATATCCTGATTTACAATTCTTAGATTTAGAAACAGGTGTAGTTCAAACCCTTGAGACTAGATTAGAATCTGATGGAACTGATGATTGTGAAAGTTGTAATAGAGTTATAAGTGATATACACTATCAAGAGATTACAACAGGTTCAACGTGGCCAGGTTTCAAGGTATATATGGACCCAACACAAGTTGAACAAGAAGGTTATGAGTTTGGTAGTTTAGATGGTTCTCCTGTAATTACAGGATATACATTCTTTAATTTTGTTCAATCACCTATACCACCATTATACTTTGTTCAAAGAATACAACATTATAGTGATGGAACTACAGTTCAAAATCAGACAGCTTGGAGTTCAACAGGACTACCAAATAGTTCATTGTTCTGGTCTCTTTTAGGTAATGCTCCCGCACCATTCTCACTTCAAATAAACCAAATTACAGGTACTAGTGTTAATGATGTTTGTGACAAATTCTATAGTGGTACAGGTACAACAAGACCAATGTTCTACAGTTATACTAACCCTAGTGAATATTGGTGGACTGAAGCTAATTCAGCAACTACTTCAAACTACTCATTAACAGAATGTACACAAGATAGAGGTGATGAGAATTTCTTTGTTGGTCAAATTACATCAAGTGGTTTCCGTGTAGCATCAGCAAATCATGTTACAGGTACTTTAATATATGTTGATACATGTATAGCACCAACCCCGACTCCTACTCCAACAAGTACTGTAACTCCTACACCAACCTTAACGCCAACTAATACACCGACAAACACACCAACTATAACGCCTACAGCAACACCTACTAATACCCCTACTTTAACTCCGACTAACACTCCAACCAATACACCAACACCAACATCAACATTAACGCCAACACCTACACCTTCATCAGTAGTAGAATACTTTATTCTTACTGAGGGTGGTGATGTGTTATCAGCAGAAAATAACAATGGATTACAACAAGAATCCGCACCTTAAATAAAAAATAAAAGATTATGGCAAACGTAAAAATTTCAGCACTTCCTCAATTATACCCAATCGACATTAATGATTTTGTAGCCATCGTTGAGAATAGTGATTCAACAACAAAACAGATAACACAAGAGAAACTGTTTGGTGGCACAGGACATACCTTCAACGTATCTTCACTAGATAATAGTATGATATTCGGGGGTAGGGATAATATTATTACATCTAACGGTGGTAGTCTAATTCGTTCTTCTGTTATTGTAGGAGGAAAAGATAACTCCATAGGAGGAGCATTCAACACTATTGGTGATTTACAATACAGTGGTATCTTTGCCGGTGATAACAACAACATCAATGGTGGAGGAGAATCAAAAGGACAAACTATTATTGGTGGTGCAAATAACCAAATATTAGATGGTGGTTTTCTAAGTACTATAGCAGGTGGTCAAAATAATACCATATCAATGCAAAAAGGATTCTTAGGTGGTGGTGATGGCAACAACTTAAACAGTGGTTATGAGGGAGCCATTGTTGGAGGTGGAGGTAATACCATCAATAGTGGTGAGAAAAACTTTATCGCAGCATCTAACAGTAGTAATATGAATAACTATCCTATTAGAAACTTCATATTAGGAACTGAAGGAGGTAACATATCAAGTGCAAGGTTCTCAAGTATTATGGGTGGTTATGGTTCTAACATTAATAGTGGTGCTAACTTCCAATCAATAATTAACTCTAACGCTCAGATTACAGCTAGTAGTGAAAGAAACATGTTAATTAACTGTGCTAACGGTAACATCTTAGGTTCTGTTGGTGAGAGTTCTTTAATCTCAAGTAGTAACTTAAATATTAACGGTTCAGTACAGAACGTATCAGTACTTAACTGTAAACCGACAAACGCTGAAGACTTACAAACAGTAAGTAACGCTACCTACATTGGAATTAGTAGTACAATAACAGGTAACAACCAATACACAGGAACGACACACACAGAGTCATTACACGTATACAACCAATTCTCTCATGAGATTATAGATGGTGGTAATGTATCAGGTGTAGTATCTGTAAACTTAAATGCTGGTTCAGTATATAAGTTCACATTAGTAGGTACCATCACAAGTCTTGATTTCACAGGATGGAGAGAAGGTGGAGACTACAAGTTTTGGGTTACAAGTACAGGAAACTTTAATATCAACGCAGCAACAATTGATGGTAGTGGTGATGTATTAGCTCAGGGTGGAGCAATTAACCCTACCAATAGTGGTTTCACAAAATACACAGGAACGGTAATAGATGGTAATATGATACTGAATGAGGAATTAGACTTCCAAGTTGTGTAACGTGAGATAAAAGAATAAATTATATTATTAAGTAGTATGAAGAATGTACAAAACGATTTAAAGGTATTTGAGTTTGGTCAAGCAGCTGTCCTCCCTTCGTTCGAAGAGAAGATAACTAACAAACCATATATTCTATATGGACCACACAATGACATGCCACAGAGAAACATCGATATGTTTAACTACAGTTCGGTGAACAGAGCTTGTCTTAAAGCTGTTATCAACGGTATCGTTGGTAAGGACATGTTAATTAATGGAGAAGAGGCTTACACACTTGTAAACTCAAAAGAGACCTTATATGACCTTTATAAGAAAGTTGCTACAGACTTCGCAATACATGGTGGATTTGCCATCAATACAGTTAAAAGAAGAGACGGTGAGGGATTAGCTTCCCTATACCATATGGACTTCTCAAAGATACGTTCAGGAAAGGTTAATGAATTTGATTATGTAAAAGACTACTACTATTCTTCAGATTGGTTACACGCTAACAAGTACAAACCAGTCGAAATACCCGCTTTCGATATGAATGATGATAGTGACTCCCAAGTGTACTATTCCTTCCCTTACCAACCTAATCAAAAGTATTATCCAATACCTTCATATATAGCGGGAGCCGTACCAATCCAAATCGACATCGAGGTGATGAACTTTGAATTGAATAACATACAAAACTCTTATACCCCATCAATGTTTATATCGTTGAACAACGGTGTACCAGGTGTTGAGGAGAGAGAAGAGATATACAGAAACTTAGAAGAGAAGTATAGTTCTACAAATAATGCTGGTAAGTTATTCCTTAACTTCTCAGACAGTAAGGAGAACGAACCAACCATTTCACCTATTACCCCTAATAACGCACCTGACCTGTTTAATAACTTGAATGAGATAGTACAGACCAAAATCTTACAATCACATGGTATTACAAGACCTGACTTATTGTCAATTAAAACTGCAGGGTCATTAGGAGATAGAAATGAAATCATATTAGGATATGCACACTTTATCAACGCAACCATCAAACCATTACAATCATACCTTGTTAGAGAATTTGAGAAATTACTATTCTTTATGACAGGAGAGGTACAGAAGATTGAAATCGTTCAGAACGAATTGGTAGATGCTGAAGAGAACATTGAAGAGGGTATAGATAACATAACAAAAGAATTAGTGAACAATGAGTAGTCAAGGAGTTTTATTGGTATCAAGTCAGAAGATTAAAGCATTTACTAACGTGAATGAAAACCTTGATGAACAACTGTTATTACCTAACATCCAAATTGCACAGGATATTGGATTACAGACGTTATTAGGTACACAGTTCTACGACCACATATTATTAGCAGCACAAGGAGGAACGTTAACACCAGCCGAAACTACATTGTTAGAAGACTACATATCACCCTACATCTTATGGGGAGCGGTATATGAAGCTCTACCTGACATCTACATGAGAATGATGAACAAGTCCATATCAATTGGAGAATCACCGAATTCTAAACCTATTGATAACAAAGGACTGTCATATCTAAGAAACATACATAGAGAGAGAAAAGAGTTCTACTCACAAAGAATGATGGATTATATAAGACCACGTAATGGTGATTATCCATTGTATTTCCAATTCAACGCAAACGAAGGTGGAATGCCGAGTAAGAAACCTAATTACTATTCAGGTCTACAGATGCAAGGACCGAGAGGTAATTCATCATATGGTTACGGATTACCTGTATATACTGACCCTACTGGTCCAAACTGTTGTAAATAATGAATATAGATAACACCGTAATAACCGTAATAAGTACTGCTATAGCTGCCGTGACATCATGGTTTGTTGGTGTACGTAAAACTCGTAAGGAGTTGGAATCAATGTCTCTAAATAACATAGAGAAATCAATCGAGATATATTCAGTGATTATCGATAACCTTAAGGATGAGGTTAAAGAGATGATGGTTAAGATTGATGAATTAGAAGATAAGATAGATAAATTAACCAAGGAGAATGCTGAACTCCATCAATTATTATTAAAAGAAAAAGACCAGAAAGTAATGCCACTACCCGTACCAAAATCAAACGAACCAATAGGATTATTCAACAACAGATGTATGAGTGACCCAACAATGAAAAAAGAATACAAATCATCAGTACAGAGATTCGCTGTATGTAAGTCACAATGGGAAAAGTCTAAGATGGAGACTATTTCTTCTTTAAAGAACGGTTAGCAAGAAACTTATTAAATCTTTCCATAAACTGAGGATGAACTTCTTTTGAGGTATCATACCCAAGTTTCTCCATAACGTGTATGGCGGTCTTTAAAATCAACTCAGGACCCTCATAGTTCTCAGTTGTAGTATTCCTTCTATTACCATTGGTATAAGCCGAGAAACATTTCTTACATCGAGGGTTTCTTGTTTGATATTTTGGATTGGTAATGTAGAACTCCTCATATGAGAATTCCCCTTTACACTCCTTACATATCTTGGTTAAGTCACTCATATTAATTTCTTGAGTTCTCTATGAGTTTGGTTTCTGTCTAAACTTTTTTGGTGTCTCTTTTTCATCTCAACAAGATAGAACCCATTATCACCTTTTAATTTATAATCAAGGAATCTAACCAGTTCACCATCCTTAATCTCAAAGTCAAAGTCTGTGGTTGTATAGGTATTGAATGTATCACCCGTAGTAGACTCTGTCATGTCCTCTGAGAAGACTTCAAGGTCCTCAACATAGAAGACATCCGCTTTGATGTGTAAGTCCTCTATACACGTTCTATACGTCTCATTGATAAGTTCCTTAACTTTAACTTTATCGTCATAAGA
>FUIF01014625.1_pt1 | contig 16201 bp, 19 predicted proteins | sample 1003461 | NCBI WGS metagenome assembly FUIF01 (sample SAMEA80401918, study PRJEB19352) | marine metagenome | reverse complement strand
CCACACAGATCACGAAGCATACCACGATTGTCTATAATATTTTGAACAGTACCAGACGCTGTTGGAAACGCCCAGTATTCAACGGTTAGATCACCTGTGCCAAACTCATAGTCCGTGCTTGCAGAAGAACTAAGGCCATCACTCCCATCAAACGACACACCCCAATAACCATCAGACCTTGCAAACGGGCCAAAGCTGCCCTGTGTCACATCGCCATTTGCTGTGATCGTGTGGTTGCTGGTGGAGCTATCATCGAAGACGTTGTTGACACCGTTGTTGTCCCCATCAAAGTGCGACAGGAACGAGACAGTGTTGAACTCATCGTCTGAGGGTAATTCTACTCCACCACCCGCAGCACCCATGAGTAATGCTTCAAATGACTTAGCCAAGTGCTGCACCTCCAAGGAAGCCGTAGTAAGTCGTACCGCCATCGCGTGTCATGAAGCCGTAGGCATTGACCTCAGAGTCTCCCGGCGCATCAGGTGCAGTAGCCGCAGCCCAATCGACTGAACTAGGCCATGCGATTGTCACCGCCGTTGAGGGCTGCGTAATGACGAGAGTAAACGCATAAGCCGTCCCGCTCGAAGGCGGATTGCTGAAGGCAAATGTTGTGTTGGTTGTTAAAGTGACAGAGAAGTTTGTGCCAGTTGACAGGTCAAGCGTTGTTGTTGCGCCTGTTGAGTTGGCGACGTATGTCTCCTGATAAACAAGAGGCTTGATCGCCCTGCTGTTATCAATAACGGTTGTACCGTTTACCTGTATAGCCATCTTCGTGTCCTTCCACTATTAGCCGTTAAGTCTTTTTGTCAGCGCGTCGATCTGCGCCTGCTGCTCTTTGACGGCCTCGATCAAAAGGCCCACCATGTTTCCGTACTGGACGGTCAAATTTCCTGCGTCGCTCATCTGCACCAGCTCTGGCAGAACCGCTTGCACCTCCTGTGCTATCACACCTGACGACTTTTCGCCACTGCCTTTGAATGTGAAGCTGTAGCCTCCAAGCTGCTGCACCTTGCTCACCGCGTCTGAGATCGGCGCAATGTCTGTCTTAGCTCTGCGGTCCGATGTGGTGTTGAACGTGGTCGCGGTCACTGTGGTGAACGTCGGGCTCGCCGTTACGTTGAGGGTGACGGAACCGCTTGAGCCGCCACCCGTGAGATTTGTGCCTGCGGAGACGTTGGTGATGTCGCCCACGTTGGTCGTGTAACCAGCTCCGTTGGCGAGCTGATTGTTGTTGGTGATGTAGTTAGCGTTTGTCGCGCCGGTGTACCCCAGGTCTGCCAATGTCAGAGTGCGAGTTGCCACCGAGCCATTAGCGTCCGTAACGTGACCAAGGCCGTCAGTGGTGACGTTGATGTCTATGTCGGATACCACAGTGGCGCCTGTCAGCGCTCCGGTGTCTACGCTAAAGTCGTCTCCGGGATGTGTGGGGTGCGTGTATACGGTATCAGTGTCAGTCGAAGAAATTGTTCCATTCGCCGCAATAGTAACATTTGTCCCGGCTGTCAGCGCTGCGACCACGTTGGTGGTGTCGGTGACGTCCGCTGAAGTCTCGATGCCTGCCAACTTCGTCTCTTCGGCAGTCGTGTACGAAGCCGTCGTTGCCGCGAGGACTGCAGAGTATGCCTGCACGTTAGTCCCGATAACCAGCCCTAGATTTGTGCGTGAGGCGGCAGCATCAGATACGTCAGACAGATTGTTGGCAGCGAGCAAGGCGCCAGACAGTGAGGCGTAAGCCGCAACCCATGAGCTGCCTTCATACACCTTCATTACATCGTCAGTCGTATTAAAATATAATGCGCCAGCCACAAGAGCATCGCCATCATTATCGACTGTGGGGTCGGCGGATTTCTGACCTAAGTAGCGGTCGTCGAAGCTATCCAGAGCAGCCAGAGCCGCGTCCTTAGACGCAGAAGCGGACGATGCAGAAGTCGCGGCGGAGGTGGCCGATGTAGCCGCCTCGCCAGCTTCGGTCGTTGCTATGCCGGCCTGCGTCGTCGCCGTTGAAGCAGATGCCGCCGCATTTGTCTCTGCGGTCTCCGCAGCAACTTTTGCAACGCCGGCGGCGACATTTGACACTTCCGATGCCGTGGCGCTAACAGCACTAGCCGCGGCGCTCGCTGCGCTCTCGGTTGCTTTGGTGGTCGCTGCAGTCTCGGAGCCAGATGCCGCCGTCGCGCTGGCCGCGGCCGCCGTGGCAGACGTCGCAGCGGCTGTCTTTGAAGCCTCGGCTGCCTCGGAGAAGTTTTCTACGTTGTCCGCCTCGGTGGGCGAACTCATTCCGGCGTCTTGGGTCCAAATAGTCGTTGCCATTATCGAGGTATCCTCATTGAAAGTGGCCCAGACACAACAGCGCTCTCAGTCTCAGAGTTTAGCGCCTCGATGCCGGATGCGTATAAGCTGCCCCAAACTGCCAGCCGGCTGTCTTCGCCGAGGTATGGGGCGGAGTGCTTTAGGGCTCCATAGAGCAAAAGGTCCGGAGCATATTCCAGAAGCCAGTTAGATGGCGCTGCGTCGGTCAGAGCCGGCGTCTGTGCAAGGTACGTCACTTCGACAACATATGCCTGATCTGGGACCGGATACAGCTCGATCTGATTTGAATTTAGACGCATGTACCGCGGCTTACCAGTAGTGGTGGTGGCTGCGCGAAGACTTTGAAGTTCCGACGCGGACACTGACGAAATCAAGCCGCCTCCGGCGTGCTGCACGCTGTTGATGCGGAGCCAGTCGGTAGGCAGGTTTTCGTACTGCTCGTTTACGCTAGTATTGATGCGCTTCTCCTGACGCCAGTGGCGCAAGTCGCGGGAAATTTCAGCCTCAGCAAGAGAAATGAATGTGCCCGTTTTCGACGTCAGGTCATCGCGATCTAAGAAGTCTGCAATGGATGTCTTTAGCTCCGCATAAGTTGTAATGCTCACAGTCTGCCGCCTCTCGTCCTAAACACGCGATTGTCGCCATCGTTCAGCCACTTCGCCAGTCGCTTGGGATCGTCTGCGATCCCTTCACGTTTGAGGCGATAATACACTGAAAGCGGCAGTGATGCCACCCTATTGAGTTTTTCGCCCCAGCGGTCATCCGCGCTATTGTATGCGCGCTTATTCGCGTCGACGATCTGATCCATCTCTTGGACAGTCTCGACGACATATTCTCCCTTGTCAGTAACGTGCCAGAACTTTTTTATCCCGGTTGCCCTGTCTTCGCTGAAAAGTTTTTTCATTCACCCACTCCAAAGTAGATGGGGCGACCGAAGCCGCCCCGCCTTTATTATGACACGTTGAGGTCGAAGACGCCGCCGTGCGCTTTTTGTTGGGACACCTTGGTGCCGAACTCACAGAGGAGCATTTTTTTCTCGGCATCCCCGGTCTTGGCAAGATCTACCGCTTGGATCGGACGCAGGTACGCTACAGATGCGTACTCTGGGTCGAGCAAGAATGCGTCACGCTCACGCTGGAACCGGTTTGGAACTACAGAAAGTGTACCAAAATCAGATAGATACACGTCAGCAGCGCCGATGATGGTTGTTGGACCATCTGACGGCGCTTGGTAGCGCTGTGCGGCGATACCGGCGAAGCCAGATACAACAGTCTTGTTGTAAGGGCCGACCATCAGAACAGATGGCTGACCACCTTCGGTAAACGCCTGCTGCATCACGTCTTTGACCATTGCTTCGGTCAAGTCGCGCTGCGTGCCGTCACCACGGGCGTCGGAGCCGTCTACTGCGGTTGGATCTGTACCGTCGCCAGCTTTGCTGGTGTTGGTTGCAATCCACGCGCCGAGGCCGGCAGTAACGCGAGCGGTCGAAGAGTTGCCCGCCACTTTGGCTGAGTTTGCAGTCAAGATCAGCTCTACGTCGCGCTTCAGCTCGGAGCCCCGCTTAGCCATCTGGTAGCTAATTTCGTCGTTCCTGCCTGCCAAATCTTGGTTGCCGAGGTTGTCAGCAACGATCATTGTGCGGCGCGCGATTTGTGTGTAGTTGCCTACGCGAGCAGTGGAAGCTGTTGAGTCAAAAGAAGAAACATCATCTCCGTCAATGACTGGCACGTTTTGAGCACTGGCCAATTCGTCTGTCTGCCACTCGAAATATGTGTTGGACACATTTTCGGAGCCGACATTGGACTGAAACGGCACGTCCTCTGGGCTTATGTTGCTGATAATATTGGATAATTCTTCGCGAATGCCCTTCGCGTCGAATGAGGTGAACGTATTTCCTACGATTGCCATTGTATATTCTCCTACAATAAGGCTTTGATGGCGGCTGCGGCATCATTGACGCGGCCGGTACTCTTTAGACGCTGTTGCGCTTCACGCACGGCATTCTTGGGCTTAGGTTGCGTACCGCGTGACCCTGCTCGCATCGTTTTGCTCCCCTTCGCTGGCTTAGGCTTGGCCTTTGCCTTGTCAGCTCGGTTTGCGCCACGGGCTTGTAGCATTGCCAATCTGGCCATCTTGACCAGCAAGGCGCTATTCATCGCGTCAATGTCTTGCTCCGGAAATCCGGTTTGCAACAAGAACTCACGAATTTCACCGGCTTCCTGAGCCGCGACCTTCGTGTCTCTCCATTCGGGGATCAGGTCAGGAAGAACTTCCCGCTGTTGTTCCACGAATTGTGCGCGCGCCTGATCCATACGTTGTTGCTGGATTTGCTGCATGCGCTGCTGCTCTGTTTGCACGGCCTGAAGTTGCTTCTGCTTATCTTCAAGCTGTTTACGCCATTGACGCTCCGCCTTCGCGGCCAGAGCGGGGTCTGTATCGTACAGGGTGTCCCAATCCGGCTCCTGCTCCACTGATTGCTGAATTTGCTGCGCCAACATGGGCAGCGCTTCAGCGTACTGTGCGCGTTCCTGATCCACCGCGGCCAACTGCTCGGCGAAGACTTTCTTCTCCTCGCTGAGGGCTTGGGTTTTTCGGGTATAGTCCTGCTGCCTTAGATATCCACTTTTGAGCTCTTCGACCGTTTTCTCTTCGCCATTCACTTCGACTGCTGCCGCCATGATGTCGAAATCTTGAGAAGTGTCGTCGTCCTCATAGGTTTCGTCTTCGTCACCAAGATCGCTCGCCTCAACTTCCGGGGTCTCTTCCCCTTCCGCGTCGTCGAGCATTTCGGCTTCCAAGACTTCCGTCTCTTCTGCCTGCGCATCAACCTCTGTGGCATTATCCTCAACGGGTGCCATCATAGCGCTGATTGCATTTTGTGCTTCTGACAATCCAATCCCATTTGGGGTGTTGTTTTCTGCCATTTGCTTATTCTCCTATTATGCCGCTATTTCTGCTTTTTTTCAATAGCCGCATTATCCACCATTGCGCGCAGCGACCGACGCACCGCGTCGACGCCTTGCAATTTCATGTAAACAGCCTCGCGGCCGTCGCTATCGCTGGTCGCGGTCGACTTGAAGTCGCCCCAGCACTCTTGCTCGATCTCGTCCAGAAACCGAGCCAGATCTGTGTCACGCAACAGGCGGTCGGCGCTGTTGCCGTCGTCGATGATTTGCTGCTTAGACTTCATCGCGCATTCCCTCGCGGATCACTTCAGCCTGGCCCTTCATGACCTCGCGGTTGATGGCCATCTCGCCGCGGATGCGCTCGACGTTCATCTGCGTGCCATACTTGGCCTGCATTTCCTCCGCCTTGACGTACAGCTCGGCCTCGAGTTTATCGCGCTCGCGGTCGTCGTCCATCATCATCTTCTCGCGCTTGAGCTGCAACTCAGCCGCCTTCTTTTGCATGTCCGCTTGGATTTGCTGGATCTGCACTTGGATGAGCTGCTCGTTGATGTCTGGCTTGTTGTCTGGCGGCGGTGGCTGGAATGCCGCCGGATCGTTCCAGAACTGCGACGTGTCCTTAAAGCCGGCCAGCTCGGTCATCGACTTGAGCGTGTTGGACAGCTTGGAGATGTCGGTCAGCGGATTGACTTGACCCATAGTGGCCATGGCCTCCTTCTGCATCTCGCCGATCTGACGCATCATCATCATGCGGTCAGTGTCGGTGCCGCGGCCGAGAGCCACGTTGACCGAGACGTCCATATTCGCGTTCCAAGCGCGCGGATCAATCGGCACAAATTTGTTGCTCAGGCGAACCATGCGCGGCTGGTCTTGGTGCGTCGTGATGAGGTGCAAGATCAGCTTGAACAGGTTTTTCATGCCAGTCTCGGCGAACACGCGGGCGATCAGCTCCATGTGCTGCTGTGCGGCCGCCACAGTGGCGTTTACAGCGCCGGCAGTGCTGCTCTGGAGCGCAGACGCGTCCAAGCCCATTGAGGCTTTAGAAATGCCTGTGCGGGCCTCCTTGACCTCGTCCATGTATTGGAGAACCGGGAATGCGGCCTGACCGACAAACGGGATGCTCATTGGCGTGATTTGGCCCGGTGAGCGCTGGCGTATGATTGCGCCATTCTCAGTGGACAGGCAGTCCTCGAGGTTCACCATGCCCTCGACGATAGCGAGGCGCGGGTTGATACTCTGGCTCAGGCTGTCGAGCGTGTTGCGCATGATGTTTGACTTGATGCGCTGCACGTCCATCACGGCGTCGGCCAGTGACGATCCGAAGAAGTCGTGCGCCTCCATCTCTGGGCAGAACGACACAAACGGCGACATGGTCACCGCCTCGTTGCGCAGCACCTTGTTGCCGTCGCCGGCGGTGCAAATTTTGCGCAGTTCGGCAATTCCGTCGCCATCGAAATCGACCCGAATGTAGTTTTCGACGTACAAGACTTTGCGCATCGCGTCGTCGTCGCGGGCGTTCATCTCGTTGGTCAGGGCCGGGTTGCGCGTGCGGCGCTCGACGTTGGTGTTCATGTCGTCGTGAGCTGAGGCCAGCCCCTCGACGTCTTCCTCGCGGTAGCCCATCGCGATCAGCTCAGACACCGTGATGATGCGCCGGTGCGCAACGTAGTCGGCGGTCTGGATGTCCTTCGCCTCACGCGAAATCAAGAACTCTTCCGGTGGCACCGCCTCAACCTGCACGCGGCCGTCTGGGCGCACATATTCGACTGTGACGTCGTGGATCTGCGGCGGGATGATAAATTCGCCGGTCTGCGGGTCGATCTGGGGCTCGCCGATCATTTCCGACTTCTGCACGGTGATCTGCGCGTCCGCCTCGGCGGCGAGTGCCGCGAGGGCGGCGTCGTCTAGGCCAGTCAAGTTGTAGGTCTCGACTTCGGTTTTGTCCTCCCAAAAGCACTTGATGATACCCACCTTGCGGATCAGCGCATCCTTGAATGCGGCCTGCATGACCAAGAAGCCGTTATTGTCGCCGTTCATGATGAAATTCGCGTAGTCCGTAGCCTGCTGCGCGGCCTCGACGTCCTCGGGCCCGGTCGGGATGTATGACACGCTCTCGTCGGAGCCGTGAAACACGCGCATCAGTGATGGCATCACCGCGTTGACTGTGTCGCGCACGTCCATGCTCACGACTTGGCTGCGGCCGTCTTCCTCGTTGCCGAAGGGCTCGCCGCGGTAGTATTTCGTCGCCAGAGAGCGCGCCGGGCTGATGTAGTTGTCGATGTAGTCAATCGCATCCTCGAGCTCGCGCCCGACAATGCTCTGCAACTCGACCTCGTCCATCGCGTCCGGGTTCATTTCTGCCTCGAGCTCGGAGACCATTTTGTCTATTTCATAGTCCATCTTGTGGCCCTTCTTGCGATTTGCTTAACACTGTGTTAACCGTTCAGAGTTTAATTGGGAGAATAGCACTATGACCGACGATAATACAGATAATGAATTGGATCTCACAGATCCGCTTCGCGCCGGAATATACTCACTTGCATTTATGCTATTAGACCGCGAAGGCGATCTGCCGAAAAACGTGGTCGAGATTATCGAGGATATAATCGAGCAAGAGCGCAACTTTTAGAGCCCCCTCAGATATGCTTCGATCAGGTTCATCTCATATCGAGTTGCATCCTCCAAGCCGCCACGCTTGAGGCGGTCAATGTAGGTTGATGCCTCGTCAACGTATTGCTGGTCGTTGAATTGCTTGGTCTTCGGGTTCATCGTAAAGACGCGCTGGTCAGACGGGAGCGTGTATGCCCGGCCGGAAAACGGCATGTTCTGGCCGGGATAAAACGTGCCTTTTTCTTTCGCAGCCGCCGCAAGTCGTGGCAGCGCCGTGTCGCGTGCTGATATAGTCCACGGCACGTCGGCGCCAAATGTTTGAGAGCCTGTTCCGGGCATCTTGGAAATTTTTGTGTCGTATGATGGGTGGTCAGCCGATAAAAGACCCCGACTGATGTCAGGTGTCGCAAATCGATACCCAGAACTGAAACTCGGAGATTGCACTAGGTCCGGGTTTGTAGCAGCAAAGCGCATCTCTCCGGCATCCGGCAGCCCTTCTAGCTGCTTCATGTCGGCTTTATCCATGCGCTGAAGGAACGGCTTCCTGACTTGCTCTGGTGACTGGGTATCGAACCAATCCCTAAAGTCGGGGCTATCCACGCTGGGGATGTCAGATAGCGTCACGCGAGTAAGTGGCTTTAAGCCCTCCTTCTCACGCTGCTTGTTTTTCCTAGCAAGAGTTTTCTGCCTAAAGTCGCCAACAACAGATCTCAGCTCGGCGTTTACCTGCTTAACAGTTTTCTTCGGCATCTGAGATGAATAAAGCATCTCCGAGTATAGCTGCCCCTGATGCTTCGCAAAGTCTCCAGAGCGCTCGCCCATTGGGCTAAATCCTACACGAATATCGCGGCCCTCGTTGGCTGGGTCTGTGAATACGTTTTGCTTTGGCTTCATTACTCCAGAATGAGACGCCCAAACATCTTGCGTATCCATGTACTCGCCGCCGGCTTCTAGCCGTACAGGTCGCTGCAATTGCAGTTGCCCGACGCGGGTCACCTCTCGGCCGCCTGCTGTGCGATCTCCGGCCAGAAAATACATATCTGTGCCCTGCAAATCAGAAGGGCTAATCAGCGCTGGCGCCGTGTAGCCAGCGTCGACAGGGTTCGTCTCCACCTCCCAATTGTAAGGGGCTGTCTTCTGCTTAACATTCTGCGAAAACGGCGTGAATAGAGCTGGGTCTTTGGCGCGGCCTCCGCCGGCACGAGGTGCGTCGAAATAATCAGAGCCACGCATGATCTGCGTGTCACCTTGGCTGACCTCTGGCCGTAGCCGCACGTTACCGAGCAGCGAGCCCATTGAGTTTGGGTCTACCTCTAAGCGATTTGCAGCTTTTGCCCCTGATATCAATGCCTTACCGCCAGGACCGACGCCCGGAGCCAGCGCAAGCGCCGCCAGTCGATCTTCTGCAAGCGCTCGGTTAGCCTGCTTGAGCTGATCTGAGGTTGCGTCTCGCGTCTCAACGCCAAACATGTCCATCAATTTGTCGGCGGCGGTGTAGGTCAACCCGCGCCCGACTGTGCCGGCAAAATCTTTAACCGTGCCCACCGGATCCCGCGCGAAGCCCGCAGCGCTGTCGATCATGCCGCGACCCATCGCCTTGTTGGTGCCGGCTGGGTCTTGCTGGAATGAGCTGAGGAGGTTGTAAATGCCGCCGCCAGCGGTGCTCGCCATGTCGTAGGCGCCGCGGAACTCTGGTGGGACGTATTGGCGTAGATCCATTAGTCGAGTAATCCTCTGGGGCGCATGCGCGGTCGCGGCGACATGGTTAGCGGGTATGTGTCGCCGGTCGCCTGATTGTAGTATTGGCGCACGTTGCTGACATAGGTGCGGTCGTCATTGTGCGGGAGGTTTTCGTATTTAGCGCCACCCGACTTTACTGCACCGGGGCCGGCGGTGTAGGCCGCTACAGCTTGGTCGACGTTGCCGCCCATTTCGACCAACATCGCCGCCAAGTATCTAGACGCGAACTCACGGCTAATTTCCGGAGTATCAAGTAACTCTTTGGCCACATCTTCTGTGCGATCAAACGAGCCAAAGCCCATCTCTTCGGCAACGTCAAATATGTTGCTGGCGCCGCTTCTTTCGTATCCCGGCTTCATCGCCGTATCCGGCTTTATCTGCATAATCCCGCGGGCTCCGCTCCTCGGGTGCACTAGCTTGTCAAGGTCTTCCGTCGGGGCGTTTGGGTCGTCGCGGTTGCGGCTGCTCTCTTGGCGCTGGATCGCGTCTAGCAGTGACTTGAAGTCTAGGTCAGGCATTAGTTTGCGCCTCTATGCATGGCTTTGTATTTTTTAAAAACGTCCATCATTAGGTCGCGGTTGTCGCGGATGTCATCGAAATCAGGGAAATCCATGGTCATCTCGACAAACGCATCAAACTCGCCGCCGGGCCTGTACATTGGGCCACTGGGCTGGCCGGTGAATGCCTCAAGCTGTATATCTGGATCGGCCAAGAGGGGTGCCGGGGATGTGCTGTATTGAGCCTCCATACCCGACGGAAGCCCAGAATATTGAGAAAGCGTTGAAGTCTCAACCGGCTCTGGCGTGTATCCGCCGTAGTCCTGTATCCTAGCGAGGGCCGCTTGGGGGCTTGAAGCCTGCGCCCGTGACATGCTGCCCGGATTAGCGGATTGCGGCGTCTGCGACGCTGCAATCATCGCGTTGACCCTACTAGGGTCGTAGGCGCCGGTGCCGCTCTGCGTGTTCATCGTGTATGTCGCGCCGCTGTCAACTGGCCGGCGCGTCATGTAATTGAGCAGGCCGCCAAATGGGACAAAGTCTGAAACCCCCAGCCTGGAGCCGCCGGAGAAGAGACCCGGCTCTCCGAGTATGCCCTGAGACGGTCCGGGGTTGCGAAATGTGCTGCGGTCGCGTGCACGCGGATCCTTGCCGCCGAGCAACCCCTTGAGGAAGTCGCCGAAACTCGGGCTGGATGCGTTGCGGGCGCGTTCAGCTTCCTGACGTGCACGATTGCCGGCGACGTATCGCGCGTCGTCGGTGGACGGGCTGGTGCTGCGAAAGTTGGGGGTTCGCCCGCTTGCCGCGGCGTCGACCATAGCCCTGTGAAAATCGCTGACTGCCATATAACGTATCCTCGCCTCTCGTTTCTCCCATAATACAGTAAAAACTCGTTAAAGTAACCCCGCAGCCACAAGGGAGGATGCGGCCGCGGGGTGAGCGTAATCGCTCGATCTCGGCTGGGTGGATAGCCGTTCACACGGGCAGGATAGCAAAAAAGTTTGCCGGTGACCAGATTATTGCATTTTTATCGCTTGTAATCCGTAGATGTTAACATTAGGTTAACTGCATAGACAGAAACAAGAGAGAACGGATATGTTAGTTTTTACGTCAACCGACAAATGCACAACTGTAACGGCGAGCGCTAAGTGCCTCAACAATGGGATCAGGCTCTCCATGCCCGTTTATGGATCAATCAAAACAAAACGCAAAGGCGCGACAATATACGTTTCAGATAAAACTGGCGTAATTGGATCAGTCAAAAAGAAACCGCAAGCCTAATTCAACACGGGGAGCTACGGCTCCCCACAAATAGGAGAACAACCGATGAAAGTATTTGATTTCACAAACGGCACTAAAGGCGAGCTGCTCGCCAACATCAAACTCACTGACTACGCTGGTGGATGGCTTATTGAGAAAGCCGGAAGCACCTTTAAGGTGCAGCTTGCTGGCGCGCATGGTCGCAAAAACGACCGCTGGTCGTGGCACTCAAACGCGGGTCATAGGGTCAAGGGCGAACGCATTAACATTGACCCAAAAGACTTTGGAGTAGAGGCCATCTGCTTCTGCACTGGCGAGTTTTTTCACCAGTGGCACGCGGGTCACCCTGACGCAAAAAGCCACTGGGCGTGGGAAGTGATCGGCACAACAGACTGGAACCGCAGCGCTTGCAAATCTGGAATATTGAAGGCTGAGAAGCACGGGTCTTAACGCAACACGGGGAGCTTCGGCTCCCCACAACTGGGAGAAACAAAATGGAAAATTGGAAATCGTCAACGCAGTGGAGAACCATAATGACTGGCAGAATTAACTGCCCTGAATGTGACGGCGAGGGAACTGTCGAGCGCGAGGTCTGGGTCCGCCAGACGTCGTCGTGGCACGGCGACTTCGAGGATCACACCGAAGATTGCGACAACTGCAACGGCCTCGGCTCTGTCGAGGCGCCACTACACGAGGGAGAAGAGTAATGCACGATACACCGCAAAACACGCAGGAAGCCGTCGAGCTGGGCCTGTATCTCGCGATCACCGCACAAACTGAGGAGGCGTCGAAGGAGGCGCTGCGCTACGCAGAATATCTGGCCCACCAGATAAGCTACGGCGCGCGCGAGAACGCCAAAAATAACGTCAGGCGCTACATCGAGCGCGAGAGGGCTTCTGGCGCAGAATATCCGCAGTCACCGCCTAGAATGGCGGTGCCGATCAAGCGAGCCATGAAGCCCAAGCGCCTCACGCGCGAGCTGATACTCGACGCAATCGGGTGCCCAAACCTTGTGATGATGAGAGTTAAGAATGAAACCCCGATGCCATTCACTCCGGCGTACCTAAAAGTATCTTGGCGTTTCGTCTACCTAAAGAAGCCGGGCACAAACCTGACGCTACACTACCTGACGACCGGCAGGCTACGAGATCAAGTCGTCGCATTCCTCGACGTCGACCAACCGCGCCTCAAAGACCTCACGCTCGATCAGTGGGTCGAGAACGGCCAACTTCTTGTCGAGCAGGCCGAGACCCGCCTCGCCTTGTCAGCCGTCATAAACTCAGCGTCCCCAAGCGAGACGCCGTTTCAGACTAAGGGCCGGGACGTGAACCTGACCGACTTGGAAAGCTAAGGTAATGTCAGACAAGCTCGACCCGAAAATGAAACCGATCAACGGCTTGGCTGCGCGTGTCGCTTTTGGAGAGGCCGTTCATTACGAACCGGCAAGAAAACTGACACAGGCATACAAGGAAATGCCTGCAATCGAAACGGATGAAGGGCGGATTGGGGCCATCGCAAGAAACCCAGTCGGCCGAAAAGAGCTGATAAAAATGTTTACCGAAAAACACGGCCGACTAAAGGTGATCGGACTGGCAAAAAACCACGGCGAACACTCTTGGAGCGGGACAAACGCCACGCATAGACGCGGCGTCAAACTCGTGTGCCGGTGCGATTGCGGCCACTACGTCACCATCAGGCGCAGGGCTATAAAGGAGGGCAAGGCCAAAAGCTGCGGGTGGTGCAATCACACAGGCTGGCTCCGGCAGGGCGCGCCCCTGACCCCTTAAACCACCCCGCGAATATTACGCCGGATCGGCTTTGACCACGATCCGGCGGCCGCCATTCCGTAGGCCATCGTCGTGTGGTCTCCGCCCAGAGCCAAACACAGCGCGTCGGCGCGGTCGGGAGATCGCACCCCGCGCTTCTTCATGCTGTCCTTGCTCTCCACCTGTATCTTCCCAGACGACGTAAACGAATACCTCGGGGCCACCAGCTCCGAATACAGCGCGTCATCCTTCGGCAGCGACACATCCATATTCTCGAGCCACGCCTTCGCCTTAAACCACAGCTCAGCGCGCAGGTTCAGATACGTCTGCTTCGCCACCGCGCGCTCCGACACGTTCAAGCCGCGCGCCGGCAAACCCAGCTCACGCAGACGATCCAACACGCCGGCGCCGAAGCCGTTGCTGTCGACGATGATCTCGCTGGGGCGCCTTGACGGGGGCATGGCGTCATATTCCGCCTTCACAGCGCCAGAGAGCTGCATCAGGTCCAAGTTGCGCCACACAGTCATCGGGTGGACCACCGGACCCTGCCGCTTGCACAACACGCTGCTGTCGTCGCCCTGGCGTGCCACGTCCAAGCCCCACACAGCCACCGTATCCTCGTGAACCTTCACCTCGTTGTTAAACGCGTGCTCGACCAGCGCCACCGGTATCACCGTGTCCTCCTCTGACGGCGGGAAATTTCCGAGCACGCGGACGTGGTACGCCGGGCTGTCCTCACCGTACCGGCGCTGCATGTCGGTGACAAAATCGTCAGACACGCGCGGGCTGTCGACGCAGGAGACGTGCATCGTGTACCAGTCGTCCCGCAGGCGCGTGTGGGTGTCGTAGAAGAAGCCAGTGTTACGCGTCGGGTTTCCCGTCAGCACCGTGGTGGCGTTGTGGCCCGACATCGAGCCGGATGCAGCCTCGAACACGGCCTCCGGGATACCTGACGCCTCATCCGCCAGCAGAAGCACGTTTTCGCTGTGCACACCGGCCAAGGCTTCCGGCTGCTCCGACCTCGACGTCCTGCACGAAATAAACGTGCTCTCCGGGGCGCTCTTCAACTCGATCCGATCCGACTTGATCTCCAGCAAATTGTTGAACGGGGGCTTGAGCCGCTTGGCCACGTTCTTCATCTCCGCGAAACACGCGTCAAATAGCTGCGCAGAAGTGGGCGCCGTGACCACCGTCTTGCTTGGATACCGCATCAAGACGTGCCAGATGGCCGCCATGGCGACGCCCGTCGACTTGCCGACACCGTGGCCAGATCGAACCGACACGCGGCGGGTGGCCGGCGCGGCAATCGCGTCTAGCAACTCAACTTGCCACTCGTCAGGCTCGATGCCGATCACCTCTTGGGAAAACGCGACCGGGTCGTCACGGTAGCGGCGCATCAACTTCAGAAACGGGTTATCTTGGGGCTTGGGGGCGTTCATGTGTTAACACTCCGTTGTGTGAAAATGTGGAAAATTTTTTCGGGGATGCGTGAAGGGGTCATGAGCTTTTGCACCCGCCGCGGCTGACGAAGGGGGGGGTCAAAACGCGGATTTCGGCAGCGATTTCGCCCCGAAAGCGCGCTAAGACGCATAAGCCGTATTATGTTAAATAATATATCGTTGCATCTCAGCAACTTAGCAGATTTGCCCCGCATTTGCCTTAATGTTGCCACATTTGCACCCTCCAGAGCGGCCGATTGTGGCACGATCTTGACGTGATCGAGCGGTTGTGGCACGCGCGCACGCGCACGCCAAGCTGCGTCGGTGTGCGATTTCGCGCTCAATCGTCATCCTCCACCTCGACTGCCTCGCCCTCGATGACGTCGCCTTCCACGCTGTTGAGCAGCAGCGCAGCCTGCGCGTGCAGGTCATTCACGCTGATGTTGACCGCGACATCACGCTGCCTCGTGTCATACTCTGACGACGCCTTCGCCGCCTTCCACTTGAGCACGTCGACCGCCAGCTTCGCGCTGTTCACGCTCGCCTCGTGCTGGTGTATCTCGTCAGCAATCTTCTGCGCCTGAGACGCGTAGAAATGCCCCGCCATCTGCTTGGCCTCCTCGTACCGCTGCGCACGTCCCTCGCCGGCAGCGATCCACTTGTGGAACAGGTGCCAGCCCACATCGTAGTGCTTGATCACGTCCGACGCGTTCTTGCCGTCCGCAATCATCCCGAAGATCTCGTCCTCGCCCGCCTCTTCCAGCGCTGCCAGCTTCACCTTGCCAATTGTACCCATGTCACACTCTCCTGCTCAAAACGGTATCTCGTCGCCCAGTTCAACGTCAAACGTGCTGTTCGCCGGACCGATGCACCGCGCCACCTTCGCATCGGGAAACTGAGCCAGCGTCTTCTCGATGAACTCGGTGCTAAAGTTATTCCCCAGCACGACTGCTGCGTCGACCATATCATACACCAGCCAGTCCGGATGTTCACGCCTTATACCGACAGCGTCATGCAGCGCGATACACACGATGTTGCCAGAAGCGATCTCGATGCAGTATGCGTGCCGGCCGACCGGCTGGTGCCCGTTAGCCTCCGCCTCCGCTTCCAGCACGTCCCACGCCCGAATGAGCTGCGTCGCGATCTGGTGCACCGCCACGACGTCATCCTCCTCGATCTTGATCCGCAGCGCGTCGTACGCCGCCTCAAACCTTCCCGCCAGCTCCGGGCTCACGAGAGACGGCAGAGTGTCACCCCACTTCAGCGTCTTCTCCCGCGCCTTCCGATCCAGCGGAGCCAACTGACCATCGACCTGACGTGAGATCGGCTTGCTCTGGTTGCCAGTCTCAAACGTCCCCTTTTCCTTCCTCGCCTTAGCGTACCCCGCCTTTGCCTTGCCACTCACCTTCTTTGCCATGTCACAACTCCCTTTTCGTTCCCAATGTTAACCACACCCAATCGAACCCACTGCCACACACCACACCACACCACGCTATATAATAGCGGGTGGTGGTGTGGAACGTGAAATGGCCTTATTCTCCACACTCTCCACACCGCCCCACACCACAAGTGTGGAAGGTGTGGAGGCACTAATGCAACAACTCCGCATCGCTGCGCACCTCCACAAGTTGGCCGTCCAACCGCACCAGCGCCTGCTCCATGCATTGCATGGC
>FUIF01002466.1_pt1 | contig 16208 bp, 24 predicted proteins | sample 1003461 | NCBI WGS metagenome assembly FUIF01 (sample SAMEA80401918, study PRJEB19352) | marine metagenome | reverse complement strand
CCATGCAAGGAAGGCAATGAAAGGGGTGTTGATGTTTTTCTTCATGTGAATTGAGTTAAATTATTGATTGTCAACAACTTTGAAGCTGGTTGTCTTCACGGTTTGACTTGAGCCTGCCCAGTAGTTACGGGCATCTTCGAGGGCCATGTCTACGTCCTCGGCATACAGGAAGTGCTCCGTCCAGTCGTCGCGGTCACGACCGAAGTAGGTGATGTATCGGTACATTTTCATTTTAACTTAATTTCTTCGTTGTTCCACAAATCGTAGATGGCCTTCTCCTCGCGCTCCTTGCCCAAGGCGATAGCCTCTGAGCGGTTCTGCACGATGTCGGAGAGTTCGAGATAGGCCATGCCGTGGTCGTCAACCCATCCACCGATGAGCAGTCGTGCACCTTTGCCGCGTGTCTGCTCACGAAGGTCGGTCATGATTTCAACAAACCGATTGAAAGACAGCCCGTCGGCACCGATTTCGTAGCACTTAGACGCTCCGCCCACAGCGTAGCCACCGCCTTCGTACTTGTCCAGGTCGTGCTTGACGCTGAACCCATCCCAGTCTTGTATGGCGAAGTAGAGTTCTTTGAGTTTTTTCATCGTAGATGAATTGAAGTTTGATACATACACCCCGAAGGGTGTTTCGTCCAGTCAGGACTCGTCAGTGTACCTGTACAGCTTAGCTGTCGATGAGGTCAGCCAAGGTCATCTGCTCGTCGCAGGTGAGTTCGTCCCACTCGGCTGTGGAGGTGAGGAGGTCGAAGTCGAAGGAGGAGGTGAGGAGGTCAGCGATGAGCTGACGGCGCAGTTGCTTATCCATGAGGATGGGGTTTGAATTGAAGTTTGAAAAGTGTTTGTCTAAGAGTGTCTTGTATATTCTCTCTTCACAAGTTCAGAGAGAGAATATACTAAGACTCTCTAAGTGGTTAGGGTTCGTCTTCCTCGTCGTCCTCTTCGAGGACGTCTTGGGTATCTACGTGACCGTCAAAGGCCACGAGTTTTCCGTCACATTCACAAGCTACGTAGTAGCTAGTGTGGTAAGAGAAGTACATCCCCTTTACGGCGCACCCCGTGGGGGCCGCGTTCAGCGCGGCGAGTAGTGCAAGAGTCTTCATTTTCAATGAATTAGAGAGTGAAAGGAACGTCGTCGTAGCCCACGAACTCCTGTGCAGGAGGAGTCATTGACTCCATCGCAACCGCAAGGCATTCTGTCAGAGCCTCGATTTTGGCTTCGAGAGCATCGATGCGGCTTGGCTCGGCCGCCTTCGCCTTGGCCGCAGCACGCTTGGCCGCCTTGGCCTCTGCACCTGAAGCCTTGGAAACCGCCTTGGCTGATGCCTTAGCCTTGGCTACGTCGCCCTTTCGTGGCTCGGAGACAGGCTTGATTGGACCAACATCGTTGGTACGCAGGGCCTGCTTGTCCATGTGGTCGGCTGTACGCTGAGCCGCTGTACGCTTGGCCTTGCGGCGGCCCTTCTTGGCTTTCGGCTTCGCGTCCTTAACCTCTTCGAGGTTATTGATGAAGTCCAACGCTTCTTGCAGAAGCTTCGCGGCGGCTGCCTTGCGCTCTGCGGTTGGACGGAAGGTGGCTTGGTTTACTGCCTTACGGCAGTCGTTGAAATTGATTGTGTTCATCGTAGATGAATTTTGAAGTTTGACATAGACACCACTACGTGGTGTTTCGCGCATTCAGCGCTCATCAGTATGCCTTGAGCGGTCCGTGGTGTCCGATTGGGAGCAGGTGTCCATTCTTGCACATCTTGTCAGCGCACCGCTTGGCGGCTACACCTGTGTCTACGCCTCGGTCAAGGTCGGCGGTCATCTCACGGAGGATTTGTTGGAATGAAGTCATCATAGATGAGTTTGAAGTTTGACTGTCAGTCCGACCATCGAACCGACACCGCAAATCTACGGCGGGGAGTTCTGTAAATCCAAATTTTTGAGAGGCTAAATCCGTGCGTGATTTTACCGAAGGTAAAACAGGCGCGAAGATTTGGGTGTGTGCGCGTAATGTGCGCGAGGGCAGGGAGCGAGGCCGAGGATGGAGGGTCGCGTGTGTCCCCGTCTGCGGCGGCGCATCCAATCCTCTGTACGTTGGGGGGCTTATTGCTCCGCTGTTTTGTGCTTCTCACCCTGCGATATGGCGCGGTGATAGCCGAGTCCTGCCTCACAAACCTGAAAGGTTTGGCGGAAAAAGTCAAAAAAACCTGAAAATTCCTGAAAATCTTCGATTTTGTCTGCGATTTCGTACACGACGCTATATATATAGTCCCCAGGATCCGTATTTCTGGCAAAATTTTTCACCCCAATCATTTTTTCTACCATTCAAATCACTCATTTACAACACTTTTGAGCGGTTTGCTTAAACCAAAGCTCTAACCACATTTCTATGAGGCGGATGCGTTGTAACTTTGCCTAGACAAAGCGAAAAAGAACAGGTCTCTCGTACAAAACAAACCTCGCAAGGTTGTGTTAGTACACAAAGAGTCGGTAATTAGCGTTGTTAGGGCACAAAAACTATCTACTCATGAACAAACAGGGAACTTACGGGCACGGCGGCAAAACTAGAGACGAGCAAGCCATGTGTTTGGATGACGGGCTACCTCACGGCGATGGAAACGGGGGTCCCGCGTCTATTACAGCCATCATTGTCACTTCTTCTTACTATGATGACGAGGAGATGGACGAAGGGGGAATACGGAAGAGGTTGACACCCCCGAAATGAAGGCATATAAAGATCGGGTCGTAAATACTCTTGCTGGTAAGCGCGATTCCGCTGAAATAGACTCTATTGTGGGGAAGATGGCGAGCCTTACCGATGAGGGACCTAGCGATCCTCAGTTTGAGAAGGTTCAGAAGATGACAGACGAGCAAATCTCCACCATATCTAACCTTGTTCAAGAGGCACAAGATAAAGAGGTGTTCAAGCAAGGGCGATTTGAGCCAGACTCGATCTTCAAAGCAAGCTTCGCTCTCCCTGGAGAGAGGGGTACGATGACGGACGAGATCGTAGAGGAGCTAGAGGATATTCAGGAGACGACGGGACTGACTCTGGATGAGGTTATACAGCTTGCAAAAGAGATCGTAATGGGATCTAACAAGACAGAAGAAGAAAAGCAAGCGCTTGCAGAGGGCATTGAGGGACTGCTCAATTTTAAGATGCGATAGTTTACTATATTTGCATCAAACAACACAAGCATGGCTACTTATAAATATCGAATGGGGGGTGGAACCGATAGCATCCCTAAAAAAGCCTACGAGATGGGAGGTATGACAGCTCCTTCCATTGAAGAGCGCGTAGAGGAAGTAAAAGCAAAGATCCTTGAAGCTCTGGAAGGCGGAGCTACTGATGAGGAGATTAAGGTGATGGTCCGCGAAAGCGGCCTTGAAGACAAGTACGAGTTTAACTGGGATAGTGTTGAGATGAAGGTCGAGGCTCGCCCTATCGAAGGAGGTTCCCCTAAGGGTGGCGGCATCGAGGCCTTGATGAGCAAGCTCAAGGGTGCACGCTCAGCAGCAGAGGACCGCTTTGGGCCTAAAGATGCACCAGGTCAGCGAGGTGATATGTTTGATGGTGGGGGTAAGACTGCTAGCCAGCTCATTAAGGAGTATCAGTCGATTATGAATAGAACTGGTCTTCCACAAGAGCAGTACGATAAGTACGCTCAAAAAGTTCGAGATCTTAGAGCTGCGGAAGAAAGCGATCGTCGAGCTACGGCTAGGGCTGTGTTGCCTCAGGAAAAGGCTGCTAGAGGTATGAGAACTTACGATCAGGGTGGAAGAACCTACGCTGGTCAGTACATGGGTAAGATCATGCAGGATGAGGGCGGTAAGTATGCCATGTATGACGATGGTGAGGGGAACCAAACCAAAGCTTACTTCATGGAAGATCCAGGACAGGTCGGTGAATTTGTCCCTGATAACGACTACCTCTTTGAGACCAGAGACGGAAAGACCTTTGCTAGACTCGCTGAAGGTTTTGAAGATCAAAGAAACCCTAAGGAAAGACAGATCGGAAAAGAAGTCATGCAAGAGAGCACTAAGGGGGCTTCTAAGATTGAAAACCTCTTGGAGAAGTTGCAAGACATGGGTAGAAAGTCTGCTGACGGCAGAAAGACCTACAGATACGAACAGGGAGGCGTCGTAAACGGCGATCCTAAGCCACCTTCATGGATCGCAAGTGATCCTAAGTTTACAAACGTCACATTCCTGGGCGCCAACTACGAGGACAAGCTGAATAGAGCTTCTGGATTCGGAGGTGAAGACTTTAGATTTGATCTGAAGGGCGTGAAGTTCTACGGTATGGATGATGACGGCCTTACGTTTGTTGACGAAAACGGAAATGGCTGGTCTGCTGAACGAGATTACGAGACAGGAAATCCTGATGACCAGGGCGGAGGATACGATGATGTGTTTAACTACCTCAAGGACATGGGCGCGGTATACAGCGAAGAGTACGAACAGATCGTCAAGGCTGCTGACGAAAAGAAAAAATCTGAGCCAAAAGGACCTACTGGCACCATCATTCATAAGAATGGAGTCATTACTGGCAGTGGAGACATCAACGGAAAGATTATTGACTTGAGACCAGGTCGCGAAAACCTCAGTCAGCGTCAGCTGAAGCGTGGGTTGAAACAATTACTCGGTCAATGATATGCCGATGATCAACATGAGATACGAAGAGGGTGGATCGACCCCTAAAGGCAAGCCCAACCTCGTACTACCTCGGGAAAGCGAGGGGGAGGTCTTGCGCGAAGAAGACGGGCGAGAGTATGTCATGTACAGAAACCAGGACACTGGTGAAATGGTGCCAGTCTTCGGATCGTGGAACGAGGCCCCAAAGGTACGTGAGCGCGACGAGCAGGGCATGGGTCGCTTTATGGCGATCGATACCTCGTTCAACTATCCTGTTACTCAGAACAAGAACGGGGAGTTCATCCTTGATGAAGCCATGCTCGACGCAGATATAAGAGAGGATGGTCCTACCATGGCCTACGATCAAAAAATTGGTCGCAAGATGCCTGTTGCAAAGGTGGGTAACCTTCTTTCTCAACTCGGTCAGATGGGGTCTAAGACATCAGATGGACAAACCAGAAGAGAATACGGAGAATTTCAACCTAACGTTGAGAGAGGTATTGGCATGAGAAAAGGCGGAAAAACATACAGATACAATGGATGACAAGCTAATCGATAAGATCAGATCCTTTCGGATCCAGAACAAGTTCAAGAAGCATGATGCTCGGAACGAGAAGTACCAAGAGCTCTATGATAAGCACGAGAGTATCAAAGAGGAGACTGTTGCCAAGATTGATAGCGGTGAGATCACTGATGATAGTCAGCTGAAGGGCGTTAATAGACAACTCCAGCGCCTTAGAGACCGCATGGTAGAATCGAAAAGAGAGATCTCAAGTCTGCTGAAAAGGTTCAGAAGATCATGGACAAGAGAACCTACAGCTACAAAGACCTCCCTAAAGTTGATAGAGCATGAAGTTATCTAAGAACCTTTCGCTCTCAGAAGTAATTAAGAGTAGAACAGCCGATGCTCTCGGCATAGACAACACGCCAGATGAGTGGGTTACAGAAAACCTTAGACAAGTTGCGATCAATATTTTTCAACCTTTGCGCGACGCTTTCAAGTGTCCTATATACGTGTCGAGCGGCTATCGTTGCCCTGAGCTCAACCGTGCGATCGGTGGTGCAAAGCGCAGTCAGCATATGGAAGGAAGAGCACTCGACCTGGACGCAGACGTATTCGGAGAGTGTACAAACGCTCAGATCTTCAACTGGATTAAAGAAAATGTGGAGTTTGATCAAATCGTTTGGGAATTTGGTGATGACACTAATCCTAATTGGGTTCACGTTTCTTACGTTCACGATGGCAATAATCGTAAAAGGTGCCTCAAGGCTTGTAGAGACGATAAGGGGAAGACGTACTACGAAGTAATGCTGGGGTAACTCTCTAGCTCTCTGTAAAATCTTGCAACCAGGTTTCGCCCCTTCTGAGTAAGGGCGTACCTCACTTCGTAATTAAACTTTGTTTCTTCTCTAAAAAGGAAGTCTTCGTACTTGCCTGCTGTGGTGAGCCTATCGTAAAACTTGTATACGTACCCTTTGTTGGCTAGTGGGTATACTACTCGCTCTGCCATTTTGTTTTTGTACATGTCTAGCTGCTTCGCTGCGAACTTTAAAGTCCAGAACTCGAAGTCGGTAGCCCAAAGAAGGAACTCCATTTCTCCCATCGTTACGGGATACTCCTTGTTCACCTTGTGCTTCATGTTCTTTATCTGCTGCAGGTAATTGAACTCGGTGTTTTTTCTAAGGACAAAGTCCCTGAACACATTTTTCCTGAGCTTATCCTTCTTTTTCATTTCGTATATTTGAGTAAAACTAATTGATATGGATGAGACGCACGAATTTCTTATGAAGGTCAAGGATCATTTTGCCGAGATTGCTCAGCTGATCAAAGACTATGAAATGGAAGATAGGATTCTGGCGGCGTCCATGATAGGTGTCCTAGATCCATTGGATGAGGACAACTCTGATTTGACTGCAATATACGCAATGAATATCGACAGCAGAGAAGAGTTAGACGTTGTCACTGATTTCCTGGTTGATGCTTATGAAGAAAACAACCCAGATCTCAGTGATCTTCTAGGAGGTCTTGGGATATCACTCAACTAAAAATGCGCGTAGTTAAAAAAAAGCCAAAACCCGCACCTCGAAAAGGCGTGAGAGAAAACCCAGACGGGTCTGTCTCTACTCACTTGTACGCAACTGAAACTTTGGACGGAAAAAATTGGGTTACCTTCCCAACCTTGTTTCAAAACGAAGACGGCAGCTGGGTGGACATGTCTGAAGGAGACTGGTACAAGGCTTACGAAGAAGCCAAGAAGCGCGGAGAAGTAATAGACTTCGGCAGAAGAAAAAATGCTGCAATCAGATTTGGCGAGGGTAGCTGGAAACAAAATTAAAATGGAAGGACTTATTAGAAAAATTGTGGTCGGACGAGACCCCAAGGACGGCATGGCCTATTACGTAGGCATGAGGGCAGGAACTGGCAAGGTAGAAGCTATCTTGTTAGATGAAGAATTTCTTGTCAGATACAACAGGATGAGATATTTGGTGTATATTCGCAACAGCGAAGGGAACAATCTCTGGAAGACTATTCACGAGATGCCTTGCGTAATTGAATATGACTTAAATTTCTAATGCGTACCTACAACTTCTTTGTTGTAGAGATCGAAAAGACTACTCAGGACACAATGGTTACTGAAGGCGGTCTGGAGCTCTACATTGACACAAGGTTTAACGAGTTCGAGCACAGAACTCAAAGCGGCAAAGTCATAGCCGTACCATTTAAACACGATCACGGCGTAAAGGTTGGTGATGAGTTATACTTTCATCATCGTGTAGTCCTGCAGGAAGGTCAGGCGTTGACGGGATATGATAATCACTACCTGGTTTCCTATCACGAAAACGACGCACTTGAATGTCAGGCGATTGCCTACAAGTGTAAAGACACTGGTGAGATACACCCCTTGTCTTCTTGGCACCTTATCGAGCAGATTCAAGAGGACCGAGATGAGAAGTCAGACTCTCTTGAGCTTGTTGAGCTTAAAAAGAAGCCGATCACAAAGGGAAAGATTTGCTTTGAGACTAAGTTTACGAAAGAGCTCAACGTAAAGCCTGGTGATACCGTTGTATTTATGAAGAATCACGACTATGATGTTCTTGTTGATGGCAAGCCATACGGTCGTGTTCCAACTCAAAGTTTGCTGTATGTCGAGGAAGAAGTTCACAACGATTGAAGCTGCCGAGCGCTTGATGCACTCCATGGAGGCTGCTATCAACAATATGATTGACGAGGTTAGAAAGCCTGTCGATCCAGATGTAAATGGAAGTGCAAGAAAAGCAGAGCTTACTGCTATCAAGCAGACAGCTACAGACGCAAAGGAATTACTGGTAGAGCGCCAGCGTTTAGAACAAATGATCAAAGACCTAAAAAACAATGGAGGAATCGAAGAAGCCAAAGACTACTCAGGAGGATTCGCAGAAAGATACTCCAAGTAAATTCCCTTGGTGGCAAGACGAAGTATACATGAATAGACGCATGAACATAATTGGCCAAAACGGTAACGACGGAGTTCACTACTTCTGGGAGGATTCCTGGAACGACGAAAACGAAGACTAGCCGCGAGTATCCCCTCAAGCTTATACCTTGTAGAAAGGGTAACTGGTCACATGTGGGTTCAAGTCCCACCTTGCGGACATGCGCCTGTAGCTCAGTTGGATAGAGCATCTGCCTTCTAAGCAGACGGTCACAGGTTCGAATCCTGTCAGGCGTACAAAATTTAATACAATGGCTAAAATTCAAGTATCGAGTTACAAGAAGAAGCGTGTTCGTCGTAAAGGCATTCACGCCAAGACTAAGCAGTCTAAGAACAAAGGGTCTAGAAACTACAAGAAGCCCTACGCTTCTCAAGGCAGATAATTATGGCAGAATACATTTGTTCGTGCAAGAAAGCACACGAAGAGAGTAAGAGCGGCGTAACCATCAAGTTTGGTAATGACGGCGCTTATCACGACATAAAGTGTCCATGCGGTAAGTACATGGATTTGAAGAACCCAAAGTCTGGAGCTCCTAGCTTCAAGAGTAACAGGTATGGACAGGTGTTCTAATGAACTCTCTCGTCAAAATAGACGGGTACGATGAGCTGGCTGTCTCAATTTGCCCCAAGGGTACACAAGGTGAAGTTATCGAACTTGGTGGGCTACTCGTTGTTCTTCCCGCTCAGCCTCCCAAAAAGAAAATTGAGGGATATGGCAAAGCAAACGGGATGCAGATGTGGCAGAGGAGATCTATGCCAGAGGAGTTGTCTAGGATTCGCTCTATGGATGAGTGGAGCGAGATGCCTAGGGAGTTTCGACAAAAGTTTTCTCCGTACATCGAAGAGGAGTTTCGCCGTAGGCGTGAGGGCTTTTGGTTTTATAATGACGGTGTCCCTACATATATTACGGGGAGGCACTACATGATGCTCCAATGGACTAAGCTTGATATAGGTTATCCAAATTTCTTATCTTTCCAGCGTGAGATCTTTATCCACATGGCTGCGTGCGAAGCTGATCCTCGTTGTATCGGTCAGCTTTATACTAAGTGTCGCCGCTCTGGGTATACTAATATCTGTGCTTCTGTTCTTGTTGACGAAGCTACGCAGGTAAAAGAAAAACTTCTAGGTATACAGTCTAAGACTGGTAAGGACGCACAAGAAAACATTTTCATGAAGAAAGTGGTGCAGATGTTCAAGTCGTATCCTTTCTTTTTTAAACCTATTCAAGATGGTACCACTAACCCACGCATGGAGCTGGCTTTTCGCGAGCCGAGTAAGAGAATCACGAAGAACAATAAGACTTCGCAGAAGGGCGAGGCTCTTAATACGGTAATAAACTGGAAGAACACAACTAACAACGCATACGATGGTGAAAAACTCCATATCTTGTACCTCGATGAAGCTGGAAAATGGGAAAGACCTACAGACATAAGGGACGCTTGGAGGATTCAACGGACGTGTTTGATCGTCGGGCGAAGAATAGTAGGAAAGGCTCTGGTCGGAAGCACCGTAAATCCGATGGACAAGGGCGGAAAAGAATACAAGGACCTTTGGGGGGACTCCAGTCCGATGGAGAGGAACTCGAATGGTAGAACCAGAAGTGGTCTATACCGACTATTTATCCCAGCCTATGAGTCTCTTGAGGGATTCTTTGATGTTCATGGGAACCCGATTGTGGAAAATCCTGATTCTCCTGTCGATGGCCTTGATGGTGACAGCGTATATATTGGAGCTAAGACATATCTCAAAAATGAAAGAGAGGGATTAAAGGACGATCCAGCCGAACTTAACGAGGTAACTAGGCAGTTTCCGTTTACGACTGACGAAGCTTTCCGAGACAGTATTGACGGTAGCATCTTCAACATTGGAAAGATCTATCAGCAGATCCAGTACAATGATGACTTGTTTCCAAACCCTGTAGTACAGGGAAACTTTATCTGGAAAAATGGGGAGAAGGACACAGAAGTGGTTTTTTCTCCAGACGTCAACGGAAGGTTTTTTGTATCATGGATGCCTCCAGAAGATCAGAGGAATCAAAAAAGAATCGATCGTGGCAAAAGGGTTGCTCCGTTTCCTGAGAGGGGTGTCGGCGGTGTTGACTCCTACGACCTTGATGAAACTGTAGACGGAAGAGGATCGAAGGGTGCTCTCCATATGTACAACAAGTTTAGCATGGAAGGTGCTTCCAACATGTTTGTTGTTGAGTATGCTTCGCGTCCAGACTTGGCTAAGATCTTTTATGAAGATTGCCTTATGGTGTCCGTTTTTTATGGGTACCCGCTGTTAATTGAAAACAATAAGTACGGCATCGCAAGATACTTTGAATCAAGGGGTTACGATGGCTATCTAATGGATAGGCCCCAGCACCTTCTTTCCAAGTCTTCAAAGACTGTAAAGACTAAGGGTCTCCCGTCAAATTCAGCTGATATTATTCAGGCTCATGCTCATGCTATTGAATCCTACATTCACAATCATGTGGGCATTCACTACGATACTGGCAACATGGGGAACATGTACTTTAACAGAACCATGGAGGATTGGATTGGATTTAAGATCAACAACAGAACAAAGTTTGACCTTACAATTAGTTCTGGCCTTGCTCTTTTGGGTGCTCAGAAAGCTCCCCCGAAGAAGGAAGTCGATCTCTCTAATAAGCAGTTTTTTAGGAGATTTAAGTTCAACGCCTAAATCACTATATTTGCAGGAAACGAGAATGTGGAATAATGTACGGCAGTAACCCAAACAATAAATTCGGATTTCCTGATCAGCTCGCTAACTCTAAAGAGAAAGCCACCAAGGAGTATGGTCTGAAATACGCCAAAGCTATCGACGCTCAATGGGGAAAGATCTCTGAGCGAGGAAGCCTTTTCAGGAAGAGATTCGAGCAATTTGAGAAAAACAGGTCTTACGCCAATGGCACTCAGGACGTTACGATCTACAAGAAGATCCTTACCTCTCTTGACCCAAACTCAAATGACGGGACGCTTTTGAACCTGGACTTTTCTCCAGTTCCTGTCCTCCCTAAGTTTGTGCGCGTTGTAGTGAACAAGATTTTGGCTCTTGATCCTTATCCGAATCTCGAAGCCATAGACCCTATCTCTTCTACTGAGAAGGACAAAATGCGTGAAGAGATTCTGTTCGACATGCAAAACAAAGATCAGTACAAGCAGATCGAAGAAGAGACTGGTGAGCAAATGTCGTCTGTACCTGTCGACGATCTGCCAGAGTCAAGCGAGGAGGCTGAAATCTTTATGCAGTCTAACCTTAAGACTAGCGCCGAGATCGCCGCTCAAATGGCAACAGATCTTACGCTTGAGTGGAACGACTTCAATGACACCACATATAGAAGAGCGGTAACCGATCTCGTTACGTGCGGAGTTGCTGTTGTGAAAAGAGAGAATGATCCATCTCACGGGATCACGACCAGATATGTAGATCCAGCTGCCTTTATTCACAGCTACACAGAAGACCCAAGCTTGAGTGACCTCGTGTATGCTGGTGAGATGAGAAAGATCACAATCCAGGAGCTTAGAAAGATGGCTGGCGAGGAGATGACGGAGGAGGAGATCAAAAAGATTGCCGAGACATCTAGGGCCAAGTATTCCTACGACAGCAAGTTTATGCACCAGCATACGTATGACGCTAAGAATGGCAGGAGCGCCTATGGGTACGACGATTTCGTGGTTGACGTACTTGACTTCGAGTTCATCTCTTCAGATAGAATTTATTTCCAGGAGAAAGAAAACCGATTTGGGAACAAGAACTTTTACATGAAGGGCTTTGACAAGCCATCGGAAAAAAATAGCACTGTATTTGGTGACTCTCCTGAGTTCTTGGAAGTAGGGTCCGTTTATGGTGGCATCTACATTATTGGATGCAACAAAGTCATAAACTACGGGAAGAAGAATAACATCCCCAAAAACATGCACGACATTTCTCGTGCAACACTCTCTTATTCTGCATCATCCACGAACATGCGGAATATGACTCCGAAGTCTATGGTTGATAGCTGTATCAGCTTTGCAGACCAAATCCAACTTACTCACCTTAAGATTCAGCAAGCTATTGCCAAGGCCAAGCCAGATGGTTTGATCATTGACATTGAAGCTCTCGAAAGCGTTCAGCTCGGAAAGGGCGGGGATCTCCAGCCGCTGGAACTTCATGACATCTATGAGCAGACGGGTGTCTTCTACTACAGAAGCAAGAATCCAGACGGCTCTGCAGGCGCACCTCCGATCAGAGAGATTGGAAATAGCATTAGGAACATCAACGAGATGGTTGCTCTTTACAACCACTATCTCGGAATGATCAGAGACGTCTCTGGGATTAACGAGCAGATGGATGGTACTACTCCAAAAGGAGATCTTCTCGTCGGAGTTCAGCAGCAGGCCATTCAGTCTGGAAACAACGCGATCTACGATCTTACAAACGCTTCTGCTATGCTTTACAAGAAGGTTGTAGCGGACGTTGTTAAATGCTTGCAGATCTTGTCTCCAGAAAGCGTTCTTTTTGAAGTCTACAAAAAAGCTCTTGGAGCTTCTAGCATGCAAGTCCTTACAGAGTTTGCTGACTTGCCTATGTACAACTTCGGAGTTGTTGTCGAAAAGGACATGGAGGAGAAGGATAGGCAGTTCCTGGAGCAGAACATTCAGGCTTCTTTGCAGCAGCAAGCCATTGATCTTGAAGACGCCATTGCGATTAGAGGTCTTAGAGACATCAATCAAGCGCAAAAGGTGCTTATGATTAGAAGAAAGAAAAAGCAAGATGCCGCTCAGAAGGCAGCCATGCAGCAGCAGCAAGCTCAGGCGCAAGCAGCAATGCAGGCGCAACAAGCAGCTGCTCAGGCTCAACAAATGCAAATGCAGATGCAGATGCAAGCTGAGGTCTCTAAGATTGGAGTTAAGATGAAGGCTGAAATGCAGCTCGAAGAAATGCGTCATAGACACGCAATGGAGCTTGCCACGGTCAAGGCTCAAGTGGGTCAATTTGATAAGCAGTCAGATGTCGAGTCCCGAAAGGAGATTGAAAGAATGAAGGACGACAGAAAAGACGATAGGATTAAAAAGCAGGCCGTAGAGCAGAGCAAGCTTATCTCTCAGAGAAAAGGCGATAGAGCTGAACTAAAGGCTGATTCAAATCCATACGACCAAGCTCAAGAGCTACTTAAAAAAGCAATGTCATAAACAGAACGTATGCCAACAGTAAACTTAGATACTTCAGCAAGGCTTGATATCATCTGCAGACGAGGTGATACGTTTGACCTTACGGTAGATTTCAATACAAGCCTAACAAGCTATCCCGCCTCGTCGTGGCAGCTGCAGGTCAGAAACTCTGATACCGACAACACTGGTACTCCTGTAATCGATGTCGATGGAACAACTGGAGTTCATCCAGGAACTAGTGGGTTCATCGTGAGTGGAGAAACACTTCGAATCATAATCAATGATGGTTCAAGCGGCATGGACGTAGATGGCGGCCTGTACGTTTATGACTTGCAGACAGACGCTTCTGGAACTAGAACCTGGTTGCACGGAGAGTTTAAGGTAATCGAAGATATAACTACGTAATGGCTACAGTAGACATCTCTTTATCCTCAGGGGCTACCATTGAGGTGTCTCCTAGTTCTGCACCTTCTGTAGAAGTCACTCCAGCCAATATCTCCGAAGTATCTGTTCAGGGATATGCCGTGGACAGCGAGCTGACGCAGGGAGATGCGGGGCCAGGGGTCCCTACTGGCGGAAGAGAAGATCAGATAATTGTAAAGCAGTCTGCTACTAATTATGACACGGCTTGGGAGTATCCAGATAAAACCATATTTCAGGTAAGAAACGATTCTGGTGTTACCCTAAACGCAGGAGACGTTGTTTATGCGCTTGGGGAGGTTGGATCTAGTGGTGTGATACGAGTTGATAAGTGCGACTGTTCTGATTCTTCTAAGATGCCAGCTATTGGTATTATCAGAGAGCAGATTTCGGACGGCGCAAATGGAATAATTATTTCTCAAGGAATATTCAAGCCAAACATTAGTGTGTCTGGGTTTTCGGATGGTCAGACTGCGTATGTGTCTACCTCTGGAACCATAACTGCAACAAAGCCTGTTCATCCCAACCTTATCCAGAACATAGGAACTGTTCTTGAGACTAACGGCACAATCGTTCATGAGCTTAAGGTTAGTTCGATTGACAGAACCAACGATGTTCCAAACCTTCCTGACGGGAAGTTTTTTATTGGTAGCACTACAAATACTACCACAAGCGCTTATACGCTCCCTAAAACCGTAGGCACAAACGGTCAAGTCCTGAAGTCAAACGGAACAGACGTAGTGTTTGGAGATGCCTCATCGGGCGTCACGAACTTGACTACAACTCAGACATCGGGAACTCAAGTCGTTGTTAACTCTGATACTGGCACGGATGCCACTATTGATGCAGCCACTACTTCTGTTGCTGGTGTGATGACGGGTACCGACAAGACAAAGTTGGATGGTATTGCTACGGGTGCTGAAGTTAATGTTCAGTCAAACTGGACAGAGACGGACAGCGCCGTAGACTCTTTTATTCAGAACAAGCCAACCATCCCGTCAACAATAGGGACTCTTTCTGATGTTACCACGTCTTCGGTGGCTCAGGGTGAGGTTTTAATTGCTAACTCCTCAGGCACATTTGTAAACTCCACTCTTACTGCGGGGTCAAATGTGACGATTACGGAGGGAAGTGGATCTATAACGATAGCCTCTACGGATACGGTTTATGCGGACTCCGATGCCAGATCAGCGATAAGTGTAACCGATTCAGGAGGAGACGGTTCGTTAGCATACAACAGCACTACTGGTGTGATTACGTATACTGGGCCGTCAGCCTCTGAGGTGAGAGCTCATTTTACTGGAGGAACGGGAATCGGTATTACGAGTGGTGACATTGCAGTAGACACAAATACGACTATTGTTGCCGCAGATAGTGGCGATGACGTCAACATCACTGTCACTGGCCCTTCTGGTGTCGCAGACACAATAACTCTTGAGGCTGGAAGCAACATTACGCTGACTGAGTCTGGAGACAATACGGTAAATATCGCTCTCACTCCAAGTGTTTTTGTTGATGACATCAACGACCTCACCGACGTAACCATAACTTCTGCGACTGCTAACGACTACCTTGTATACAGCGGGTCTGCATGGGTCGATCAGCCCCTTGATGTTTCTCATGATTCAACTCCTCAGCTAGGAGGAAACCTTGACGTAAACACAAACAAGATCGTTAGTACATCTAACGGTGACATCGATATCGAACCCCACGGGACAGGTAATGTTCTTCTGGGTAACTTTACTTTCGACGCAGATCAAAGTGTAGGTTCGGGTCAAGATAACTACGTTCTTACTTACGACAATAGCGCAGGAACTATTAGCCTTGAGGCTGCTTCGGGAGGCGTAGATACTTCTGGTACTCCAGCGACAATCAGATCGCCATCTTCACAGACTCCGATACGATTGAAGGGGACACTAACTTTACATGGGATGGCTCTAAGCTTATAGTTGCTGGTGAGCTGGCTGCAGATTCAATTCTTGTAGACGAAGCTGGTATATCTTCTGCTGGAGACTTTGGTTCTGGGTCTAGGATCTTGAGTAGGATTGGATCTAATACCACCGTTACTGCTGGAGACGTTTATTACTTAGGGGCTACGTGGGTAGCAACAGATGCTGATGAAGTGGCCAAAGCCTCTGGATTGATTGGAGTTGCTGTAGATACTTCAACGAACAATGGCGTTCTTGTTAGCGGAGTTGTTAAAATGGCAGACAACACTGGGTTTAGCTCATCTACCGAAGGCACTGTGTTATATCTTGATACGACAGCGGGGCACGTTACGGCCACAGCGCCATCAGCAAGTGGAGATGTTGTTCGAGTCGTTGGATATGTCCTTGACGGAAGTAGTGGCATTATTTACTTCGACCCATCCAGAGACTGGATTGAGCTGTCATGAGCATAAGCAAGCTAACAGGGACTACCTGGACCAACATCTCTAAAGTAGATGGAGTAACAGCTTCGGGGATTAGCAAGGTTGCTGGTGTGGACGTCCCAGTAGATTACTTTCTTGATACACACTCTAGCCCTGT
>FUIF01009452.1_pt1 | contig 16213 bp, 25 predicted proteins | sample 1003461 | NCBI WGS metagenome assembly FUIF01 (sample SAMEA80401918, study PRJEB19352) | marine metagenome | reverse complement strand
ACTAACCATGTTGTGTCGACAAGCGACACAAGCCAGACGGAAGCGGCGGTAATAGTGGCAGGCAACGACAGATTAACAGCACCCCACGAAAACCCCAGGTATCTTCTGCATAGAGTCCACAAATGGGCCCTCGTTGTACGCCACTGAGGAACTTCGTGCTTCCATGGTGGCGTTCATCGTCCCCATTTGTTACACGTGGGCGCCGGACCCCCTGAAAGTACAATGCGCCAAGCCCGCGTTGCGGGTTCCGTTCCAGTCAAGGCTCCACAATCTTGTCACTTTCTCAAGATCTTTCAAAGGAGAGGGCTTCCATATGGCGCAAGCGCCAGTGCGAAAGATTGACAAAGCGCCAAGATTCTGTCGGCCTTCAAGGTGTCGCAAGCGACACTTCTCTTGAAAGGCTTCCCTTGACAGGAGCCGGTTCGCTTGTGTTCGCTGGGGGTCTCGGTCGCGCGCGGTGCGTGGCCAGTCAATTCGTTTGTGCCAACTGAAAGGAAAATTCACATGGCAACTTCAAAATCCAAATCACCTGAAACTGTGTCTGCTACCAGCAAAGTCGATCTCGTTGCGGCGTTGGGGGCACTGATCCCTGTCGGCGGTTCCAAAGTCCTCGAGGTTGGTGACACTGTTGCGATCATCTTTCATCTCCGACCAGAGGGTGTTCGCAAGTCCATCGAGTCGAAGGGCGTCACTCATGACATCACCGAGTTTGCTTCGACTGCACAGTTTCGTGGTGTTCAGCGTGTTGTCGATGGCGAGCAGTTGAACATTGGTGCTCCAAAGTCCGGGGTGTTGAACATCAACATGTCGGTCTACAACGGGAACAACAAGTCCTGATTGCTGTTGTTCGCACATCTGGTAGTCCCTGCCTTCGGGTGGGGACTACCCCTTTTTTGGCGCCTCGGAGGCAAAGGAAGCGGTCCCTTTTGTTGCCAGGTGTGACTGGAAAGAAAGACAGGTCGACGGTATTGCGGGTAGGGCTTGCTATCGAAAACTTTGAAGTGGTAGTGACGCGTCAAGATGTGGGGGAATCAGGGTTGTATCCACCCTGTTACCACCCATAACCCGTGGCGGATAACGGTATACCCCTGGTAGGTCTTTGTGCCACGGGAGCCCTTCGGGGATGTAAGCGTGCCCTCTCATTTTAGCAAGAACCCGTCCGCGTGTGCTGGGGTCATTGTGGTGCACACGCGGCCAGAACCTTGCTGCCATGAGTGGTCACGCTGACAGGGTGTTGGTGTGATGTTGTATGTAGTTGTGCGCCCAGTGACCGGCCTTGCGCGGTCACTGGATCGCGTAGTCAGGAGTGGATATGTCTAGATTTGATGATGATGCTAGTGAACCAGTCGACCGTGATTGGTATCCGGAATGGATTGCCCGTTGGATGCGGGAACAGTTTGATGTTCATGGTGTGAAGCCAGGTATTGGTGCGCGTGTGATGTGTGCATCAGATACCTATGGTGTACGCCCCTTGTCGAACAATGCTTCGTGGCGTATGCCTGGTGGTACTGTCCGTCGTGTCAGTGACATTCGTGAGATTGACCTCGATCAGTACGGTGGTCTGTACATCATGGGTATTGTCAGTGCAGACCAAGAGTGGCGGACGACACTGCACCCGTTGCAGTATGTGTTCGACGAGCATGACATGGACAAGCAGTGGTTCGAGCAACAGCGGACACAGGTCGACGTCAATGGCGGTGGCAAGGTGCCTGTGACTGGCGAGCCGATGAGCCCTGTGATCAGGCGGTATGAGGTTGATCCTGGTCGGTTCTGTGATGCACCGACTTTTGAACAGTTCATCCACAATGTACAGGTCAAGCCCTTGCAGGAGATTGTCGGGTGTGCTACAGTGCACCTGACTGAACAACAGTTGATCCGTGTCTATGCGGCACTGCATCAGGGTGACTGGTCGGGTGTGATACCTGAGCATGAGTATGACATGACGGCAAGAGAGGGTCTCCTTGCCCGTCAACAAATGTCAGATGAGGAGACCTGGGATATGGATGCGAACACCGCAGTCCGTGGAGGTGCAACAGTTGACTGAATCACTGTGCATCGTGATCGGGGTAGCCTTCATGGTTGCCCCGGTCATTTCTATTTCGCTGGATTTATGGAGACGGAAATGAGTAGTGAACCAGACTACGTAGCAAAAATGAAAGAGGTCACCGATCTCTATTTCGATATGGCACCCCCCATGACAAGGGGTCATGACCATTGGGCAGTTCGATTGGGCGTCAAGGACGAAGAGGATGCGTGCACATGCATCGGCAACACGGCCAGTCCGATGATCAGCGCAATGGATGTGTTGCCTAACTCTAACTTTGTCTTCCGAGCGGGAGACATACCAAACCTGTTGAACATGCTTGGCAAGATCATGAATGCTCAACAGGAGCGGGATCAACTGCACTACGACAAGATGTCACAATATCGAGAGGATGACTAATGCTTACAGTTTTGAAGACAAACGTTGACAAGTTCGGAGAGCAGAGAGAGAAGGCGAAGGCATTACTTAATGACTTCGACATAGCAGGTAGGTTCCTCACACCTGAGATTCTTATCCACACTGAGGATGGCGCCCGTGCCGAGTTGTGGATCCGTACTCCTGGAAAGGAAGCCGAGTTGGCTTTCGAAGGGAGTCTTACATCTGTCTCCGTTGACATGGGCGTCGACGGGGAACACAACTACAGACGGGAACTCTGATGACAAACGACCCCATTGGTGCTGCTCGGCAGACGACACAGACCTTGGCCACAAGTGAATCCTTCGAACCAAACTCCCTTGAACAAGGGAACGAGGAGTTGAAGCACCGCACAGTGTCCACCCTGGTCAATATGTCTGCTGAAGACTTTCAGTTTGTGGTTTCAACTGCAATGCAAGTGAGACTACATGTCTATAGAAAACATCGAGAATCCTCAACCGGAGGATCTAATCTTACACACAGGTCCCTACGGTGAAGCGTACCTGGGACTTGTTGTTACTGATGACCCTCATCTTATTACCCATAGGGTTGGTGTCTTTGATACCCACGACATGGCAAGTAAGTATGCGGAGTTTGAGTTCCCCAGCAGGAGAGTGTTTACTGATGGGGGATAGGTGTTCGGATCGCTACCCGGCTTCGCGCGGGCAGCGAGTCCGTGGTTATTTTTATTGGTTCTCTTTTGAGGAGTACAAATCATGAGCGACATCACGATCACTCTTATTGTCAACACTGGGGAAGGTACCCCAAGCAGCGTCACCCTGTCCGGTGGCACCACCGTTGGTCAAATGCTCACCTCGCGTGACTTGACTGGCACCGTTCGTGTTAACCGTCAGTCGGTTGACAACACCCAAGTCTTGGTCGATGGTGACCAAGTGTCCGTCACTCCAACCAACGTCAAGATGGCGATGGGTTTGGAGGAAGCAATCGGTAAGGCACGACTCGAGCAGGCTGCTTGTGTCGAGGCCAAACTGGCTGCGGCTTTCATCGTCAAAGAGAATCAGTTGATCGCTGCCCTTGAGGCGTCGACGGCTGAAGGCTCTGGTTACAGCAACCAGTTGAAGGCTTTGCAAGAAGCACGTGAGCAAGGTACGGATGCCTTGTGTGCTTTCCTCGGTGTCAAGGTGGATGACTGTAAGTAATCCACTCCTCAACGTGGATGGGGGGAGGGGCATTGTTCCCTCCCCCTGACTGGAGAAAAACATGCGCAAACAAATCGTCGCTGTCGAACAACAGCACCAACAATTACTGGAAAAGATCGAGAGCATGGATCATGTCCCTCTCGATGTAAAACGGATGCACATTGCAGAGCAGTTGCAGTTGGACCGTGGTCCGTCAAGCGAATACTTCGAACGTGGTCTCGAGAGTCTTACAAACCAAATCGTAAACCCGGACTACATCACGGCGTACAACGAGTCGTTGCAACTAATGGTGCACCATGCACGAGAAGGCAACAAGGCAGCAGCCGAGGTTCAACACGAAAACCTTTGCACTGACATTGACAGAGTGGAGTGTTACTTTCGTCGTGCTGCATCAAGGGCACGTGATTTGCGGAGACTGATTGTCAAACCCTGGACTGACAATGAGATTGATCTGCTCATCGAGATGCTTGAGAGCAAAGAGGATGTCCTTCGCTGGGATGTGTACCCAGATTCAACTCCAGACCCGAACACCTGGATCAGGCTCAGTATCATTATGGCTAAGCCTGTGGTGTTGAGTACACCAGACGGTCACTTCCAACACCACCTCGGTAGGTTCACAGCACAACTGGACTTGCGTAGTGACCGGTGGGAGTTGAGATACTTCCAGGCAGAGGATGCACCAAGACTGCAGTCGCAAGGCCGTGGTCGACACTCGAGGTACGTACACCCACACATCAGCGGAGGCAACGCTTGCACCGGTGAGTGGGGTGACGTAATGCGTAGAGCGTACGAGGCGCACGACATGGGACGGTTCATGTGTTCAGTGTTTGACATGCTGCATCACTACAACGCATCATCACCGTACCGTGTGCTGGATACCTGGCATCGTGCACCCAAGTGTGCAATCTGTGGGTGTGATGCACCGCAACAACAGTATCTGTTGGGACGTAACCAACGGGAGATCCATTTCTGCAATGAGCACGCAGCAGATGCGAGTCGCTTGCAGTTCAACGAGTTGCTGACGATGGCTCAGCGAAACCTAAAGACACCACGGAGGACAAATGTCTACGGTATTTAATGACAGCGTTGTGTTCACGTTTGAGGCGTGGACCAAACTTACTTACATGTGTGCCAAGGCAGACACCGAGATCGGTGGCTTTGGTATCTCACATGCCGACGATCCTTTCACCATCACTGACTTTGTGCTGGTGCCGCAAGAGTGCACGGCAGCATCGGTTGACTTCGATGACGATGGGCTGGCTGACCACATGGATAACATGATGGACAAGGGCATCATTCCTGCACGTTGCTTCCGACACTGGATCCACACGCACCCAGGCAACTCCGCTACCCCTAGCGGTACTGACTGGAAGTCGTGGCGTGAATGCTTTCCTGATGCCAACTGGTCTTCGATGATCATCCTGGCTAAGGGTGGTGACACCTCTGCTCATGTCCGCAACCGTGTGACTGTGGGGGAAGCCAACACTGTGGTGACCAGCAAGTTGGAGGTCGAGTACTACGACGTACCTGACGGGCCATGCTTGATTGACCCTAACAAGTGGGACAAAGAGTTGAAGGACAACGTGCGTAAGGCACCGCCTGTTACGGTGAAGTACAGCGGATATCCAAAGACATACTACGGTGGCTACTACCAGCAGCAGATTGCAGAGATGTATGGCGAGGCGTTGGACACTGACGAGTTGAAAGCAGAAGCAGATGCAAACAACTTGGACTTCAAGAAAGGGAAGTTGAAATGAGTGATCGGATTTACGAACGGTTCAGCGGCATGCTGGACACAAGCAACAGTCCTCCGTGCCATGTGATTGGTGTCGGAGCAGTGGGCAGACCGCTCGCGCTCATGCTTGCAAGAGCAGGAGCAAGAGTGAATGTCTACGACGACGACACGGTGGACTGGCCAAACGTGGGCACACAGGGCTATCACGCAGATGATGTGGGCAAGCCCAAGGCACACGCGTTGATGGATGAGATGAAGCGTATGCTCCCACCTGAGAAGCATACGTTCCGTGGATACCAGCAGCGGGTGGAGGAAGTGAACTTCAGTAACTGGTCACATGTTTTCTTGTGCGTCGACTCGATGGAGACTCGGGCACAACTTACTGACAACAAGGCATCCGTGCACTACTACGACGTTCGTTGTGGTTCACGGGTGGGCAACATTCAGTATTACATGAACCGCAGGGTTACACCCGGAGATCTAACAGAGTATGAAAAATACAAATCAAGTTTGTTCGATGACAGCGAATCTTCACCCGCTCCGTGTGGCATGCAGACTATGCCGCATGTGTCTCAGTTTGCTGCGGCACTTGCGTTCAACATGTACTGCGATGTGCACATGGGCAGGCGGCACGGATACCAGTGTCAAGTCTTCGACTTGTTCGACGGCATCATCGACAACTACGACAAGTGGCCAACACCCAGTGTTGCCGAACCAGTTAGTGTTTGACTGGTACGATGAGACTTGAAGTAGTCACCAATCATCCTGAGTGTGAGGAGTGTGACCTCTGTAACCAAGGCTCTGGTATCCCTGCGCATGTGGGTATCGGGACACGTTGCACTCCTCCGCTCACGGATGGCCGACCTGAACTATGGTATGTGGGCCGCAACCCTGGTTACAACGAAGACCGTGAAGGCAACCCCTTCATCGGTAGGAGTGGCCAGTTGTTGAAGGGCGCATACATCAGAGGTATCAATGCGGAGGACCGATGCAACCTGCACCTAACCAATGGTGTCAGGTGCTACACAGTAAAGGATGAACCACCAAAAGCACGGCACTGGAAAGCATGCTTACGGTATCTGCATTCTGAACTGGCAGCAGAGGCAACGGATCGCACCGCACTGGTACTACTTGGGGGTGACTGTACCGCACATGTGTACCGTTATCTCTTTGGGAAGAAGGGCATGAACCTAACGAAGGGTATCAACGAGAACGGAGGAGAACATCAACTGCTGGAGACAGACAAGTTGGTGACCGTGTTCTCGACGTACCACCCTTCGGCGGTCCTTCGAGACCCTAACTATATCAATGCAGTGCATGACCACAACGCATTGATTTCAGATTGGATTGACGGGATCGTTTCCCGTCCATCAGAACCCATTATTGTTCCAACACGGAGCCCCCTATGAGTACTAAGAAACTCAACCAGTTGTCGGCAAGCGAGAAGTTTGCCTTGGCCACCTTCATCAACAAGAACGCAGAGATCTGTGCAACCAAACTGGATGCCGAGATCACAACGTTCGTGAACAACAATCCTTCGATTGAGTTCCCAGTTACAGTAGCAAACGTTCGGTATGCCCTCAAGGCTACCGGGGTTGCAAGCAAAGAAGCAGAGCGTGGTGGTTGGGCATGCAATCCTGCACAGCGTGCAGTTGCTGTTCAACTCAACAAGATCTGTGATGATCTGGGCATTGACAAGATCAGTGCATTCCAGAACTTGATGAAGTCGTTGTGATTCGTAAGATCATTATCGCTTACATCCTACTATGCTGATCTCCCTTGACATCGAGACCTATGGCGCATGCGTTACCAACGCACAGCGTCGTCCACTGCCAGTACAAACAGTCTTTCAACCGCAGCGTTCACTTGCAACGGACGGGGTTTCGATTCATGATCTGGTCCTCACTACCTCCTTGACTCTTCTCAGTGAGGACTTCGAACCTGGAGAGACGATGGTCTTCCGACACCATCGTCCCGAGGATCGCATGCGTCTACGCCGTTGGCTGGAAGCGTGCGACGGGATCCTTGGTATGAACCTCCAGTTCGATATCCAGTACCTGAGGGCGATACCGGAGTTCCGGTTCGCCCTGGGTATTGGGTCAAAGCAACTGCATGATCTGTCTGTTCTTAATTATTTGCACTCGGAGACGAGACCCGAGAGGTCGTTGAAATCCTTGGGACCGGTGCTTCGTCTGTTCTCCTACGACCAGGAGCAGACGCTCAAGCACACCAGGTTTCCACATCCTGACGACGACAGGCTGATTATGTACAACGCACAGGACACACACAACACCGCACTGGCATACCGTGAACTACGCAGGCGGATAGCCCGTGACTTCGGAACGAATAGTCCGAAGTTGTCGGACTTCACTGCAGAGTTCTACTCCCAGACATTGTGGACTGTGATCACCATGTCCGAGTCCGGCATACCTATGGACCGCACCGCACTGGAGGTGATGGAACGGGCCTTGTCTACGCAGGCTATGTGTGCTCACGAGTCCAGCCGTGATGGACCCGACGAACTACCACTCGAAGGTCCCGGCAGCGGCAAGGCAAAGATAGAATTCATGCAATCCTTGCACGATCAACTAGCCGAAGCCGGAGTGGATCTCGAAAATAAACTAGCGATTACACCCAAGCGTGGTGAGATCTCATTCTCAGAAGAGAACAGGAATGTGTTCTTCTCTCTTCTACCTGACGGACACCCATCAAAAGAAACCCTGGAGTATGCGAAGGCACACGCATCAGCCCAGAAACTTATCTCGTCTTACACTTGTCCTCTCCTCCGTCACCGCCGCAACCGTCCCTTGGATCAGCAGTCAGTTGTGCTCCCTACGACAGGGCTGGCCCATCCTACTTGGTATGTTACTCCGTCTCCCATCAAGGATGGCCAAGGGGCGAGCGGCGGGACGAAGCAAGGACGCATCACATGCAAAGGTCCCAGTGCACAAACATTCCCACGAACAATCAAGTCAACCATACGATCTCGATTCGGAGACCAAGGCTCTATTGTCAACTTTGACCTTAGCCAAATCGAGTTGCGAGTCGCAGGGGTACTGTCGGGAGAGCGATCTCTTGTGGACGCGTATAACACAGGGTCGGACCTGCACACTGACCGTGCTGTCAGTATCTTCGGGGAGAGAGATTTGGAAAGAAACTACGGCCCTGCCTTCCGAGATGACCCAGGATTCAAAGGGCACGAGCGACAGTGCGGCAAGCGTACGAACTTCGCAGACCTGTTCCGTTCGTCTGCCCCCACCATGCAGTCCGCAATGATGGAGGACACAGGCATTGACTTTCCAATGTCCCTCTTCCAACAGATTGTGAGAGACCGGCCAAAGGTAAGGCCGGAGTTGTGGCATTGGCAGGAACAACAACTCGGAACCGCTGAGCGCCAGGGATATGTACAACTGTCACCCACTGGTCAGTCACGGTACTTCGTCAACTTCAGCCGTCGTGGCGGAGGTGAAGCGAAGAACATGCTCAACGAGATTATCAACTTCCCCATCCAAACCCACGCTGGCAACACGCTTTTGGATATACAGCACCGGATAAATTCTAGGATTCCTGACCCTAAATCTAGGAGACCCAGGATGTTTATGTTCCTAAATATCTATGACGCTGTATACTTTGACTGCCACCTAGACGAGGTTGATGCGCTGGGGCAGATCATCAGGGAGTCTGTCGAGGAGTGCGCAACGTCTGGGTACTGGCACAACCTCTGTAGCGTGGGCTCAGCCATCCCACTGGACTACGACCTGGAGATACCGTGATGTACGCAAAGAGTGCATTCATCTTAGAACGTCAAGGCGTGATTGCCGATTGCCTTACGAACACTACGATGTCCGTAGCCGATGTGGCAGAGCACGTAGAGATCAGCAAGAAGCGCGTATACACATACGCCAAGCGCACAGGCCTACCCTACAACCGTCCTATAAAACCTGGCGGTCGAAAAGAGCAACGCATACTTGCTATGTATGGTCTTGGCCACAGCGTAGGAGAGATTGGGTTCGTCTTTAGAATGAGCCACAAGTTTGTGGAAAGCGTGCTACAGTCTGCGCGTGAATCGCAAATGGATAATCCTACAGGATACCAGGGAGAAGCAGCCTCTCCTGTTTCCACGAACGATGGTGATGCTTGATGCAGCATACCCAGCAACCGACAAACGAAGAACTACTGTATCAATCCATGTCGTCAAGAAGGCGCTCAAGACTGGCGACTATGCGATACAGGGATACGAAGACAGGTGCCTTGTTGAACGCAAAGGCAGTGCGCGAGAGATCGCCAAGAATACTATGCACGGCAAGGACCGTCAAAGATTTGAACGGGAGTTGGTGCGTCTTAAGGAAGAGACGGCGGCGCCTGTTCTTTTGATGGAGGGGTGGCCCTCCCAACTGCTCGAAGAACAAGAGTCTGCTGTCGCCGTAGACGCTTTGATTCGATTATTGTCAATGTACGGGACCGAATTGCTATTAGTCCCATCGAATACACTGAGACAACGCAGGGCCGCAGGCGAATGGGTGGCCCGTCTTCTGATAAATAGGGCTACCCATGGCAACATCCCCGAGTGATCTCGTACGTAACACATACATGACTGCACGGCACCCGAACTTCTCGGGTACCACCGGAAGCATCGTGTCTGCACCCTTCGTTCTGCACAAGGACCTCACTAAGGCCACCACCACTAGTGATGGTGACGTATCAAGCCAACCATGGGCATTGTACAACGGCCTGCTAACAGAGAATGCAGGAGGGATCACTCCTATCGTCCCAGTCGCTGTGCCTGCAGAGTATGCAATCCTTGAGACTTGGATGGTTTGCAAGACTGGAACCTACGCAATCGGTGAAGATCCTGCAGAGGTCAACATCTACGGTAGCACCCCAATCGGTGAGCATAACAAGGGCAACCTGCCTGGTGATTTGGCGACGATTGCCAACATGCCAGCCAACGTGAACCGTTGGTGGACACCACTGAGTTCGGTTGACCGTACCTCCCCCGGTACAGACACCACTGCTGCAAACGTCCACTACACAGGTCTTGGTGTACACGGCAGTCAAGCAGGGGATGTGGATGGGGTAAAAGGTTCAGGTCAGTTTGCAATGCAGGCATTTAGATGCCAACCTCTGACCAAACCTGTCCCCGCAACAAACGGTGCACTTCAAGCAGACCAAATCCCAGTGGCTCAGTTGGGCACTGCAGATGTGTCTCTTGATTGCTACCCCTCAGCCCAGTGGTATCTCAACGGATCAGATATCGTGATGGTTACAGTTCACACTGCTGGTTCAGCAGCAGATAATCTCATGTTGATGGGCCGTTTCCACGGCTAAGAAAGGATTTAGTTATGCCTAAAGGCGGAAAAGGTGGCGGTGGCGGCGGTTTTATCGGCGTCGGCAGCCCAAAGAAACGAGCAGGGGCTAAGGCCAAAGGTTCAGGCAAAGGCAAAGGCGCTCGTAAGAGCATCGCTAAAGGCCGATCCCGTAAAGAACGATGACCTTCGAAGAAGTACTGCCAGTTCTGAACGTGATCGTTCTAGTGGCGGGTGCTGTCTGGTCGGTGGCGAAGATTACGGCTGCGGTTACAACGCTGACGGCCTCAGTCAATCGGTTGGAGCAATCGGTTGACAAGATGGAACGTAGACTATGCGACCACGAGACACGCTTATCGCACTTGGAAGCATCGCGCTCGTAAGTTGCGTCACACCGCACAAGGTTGAGGTTGAATCCTTGGGACTACCGGAGGTGTCCCAGGTGGACCCTACGTTGAGCCCCCTGACTTGGGTAGGGGGCATATCAATACTGGGAGGAATCATTCTCATGACTGTGACCCGGTTCCTGGGGTTGCCTTTACGCGGAGCGATCCCGCTCCTCGCGGGGATCGCCCTCGTGGTGGGTGCATGGGCATTACAAACCTATGCAGACATTGCTATATTGCCGATTGCCATCACCAGTGGGGTGGTGGGATCACTTGCTGTGGCCTTGAGTGCCTACAAATTATGGAGAACTTTCTCATGGAAAACTTTCTTAACAGCGTATTTGCCGACACCGGAGCATGGTTCTTCTTCTATGTCCTCGGTGCACTCACCGGACCAACCCTCGCAGGATGGGTCAAAGGTGCAGTAACCAGTCTTAAGAAGTAAATCAGGCAGGGAGGTAACCATGCCAGCAGAAACAGAATCAATCCCCGAACCAGGGGACTGGGGTCACTCCGCCCAAGATTGGTTGGAGGCCCATGGTCTTGTGGCTAGGAAGCCCACCATCCGAAGCAGCGACTTCGAGATGGCGCTGTCCTGTCCGTTCAAGTACTACCTCACGCGTAGGCTTGGACTATCAGAAGCAATACGGTACAGCGAAGCCATGTCTACTGGCTCGTGGTTCCACAAGCGGTTCGAATACTACGACCTATCCGATGACCAAGCAGAGATGCTGATGAACCAGCACCTCGATGCAAGGCAGAAGGAACTCAAGGAAGTGTGCAAGCACTATGGATTCATGGACGACACGTGCATGAACATACTTGAGAAGGAAGAGCACGACCGCTACATGGCAGAGTCATGGTACGAAGCACTCAAGAGCGTGCGTATACCAGACCTGAACTGCACGTTCGTGGAGTACATGAAGAAACCACACTGGGAAGATCTCGGACCAGAGATCCGTGCTATCTACCAGCATGCCAAAGGCACATTGGTTGCACAGTTTGACAGGCTGTTGTACCACGCGGAGCAAAAAACAATATGGATCATCGACCTCAAGACAACAGGCGAAAGCCCTACGGACAGGTTGCAAATCTGTCCTATCGAGTTTCAAACCCAGCACTACCTATTCATTCTGCAAGGGCTGATCGAAAACGGGACAGTGCAGAAGGAGTTCAAACTACCCGACGACGTACGCGTGGGGGGCTTCATACATATCGGGATCCAGAGACCGACAATCAAGTTTGGTTCTGGCGACCGTGACTACGAAGAGGTGGAGCATGTTCTCAAGTCTGGACCCCGCAAGGGTGAGGTAGAGATCCGTCGTGTGTACCAAGGTGATCCTCGGAAATCTAACTACATCGACAGATGTAAACGGTGGTACCTGTGTGAAGGTGAGTACGAGCACCAAAAGGACAATAGAAAAATAGATCCGGTTATCAACATATCACGAACATTCGCAAGAGAGATGCTTGACAAGCCCCGGCTTGACCTGTATCTTTCACGACTCGCAATGGTGGAGGACCTAGCGAACAGGAAACCTCTACCTATTTCATTTCCAATGTCGGCCAATGCCGTCAAAAGTTTTGGGAGGTTATCGCCGTTCGCACCATTCTATTTGACACACCCGAAAGAGTGGCCGGGGATCGTGCAACAGCAACGGTTCATGACCACATGGCGTGATGAAGACATCCTTGATGATTCATCAATCGAAGGTTTTATGTAGTGGGCCAGCGTACTACGCCCTTGCGGGCAGTACGCCGCCCGGAGAAAAAATATGACTACTAACCAACAATCAACGAGTATGGGTCGTAACCCATTTGCAGCATTTGAAGATCAGATCCTTGACAAGGTGATTGGTCCAATCTTGCATGACATCATCCAAAACTTTAGCCCGTCTTCCAAGGCAGAGATCAATCAGGTCTTGGCTGAGAAGTACGGGGCTACCAACGTGACCAACGCACGACTCACTGAGTGGCTGGACAAACTTGGATACACCGTCGAAAAGAAGACAGTGTTCATCAAGCCCGGCTCTGTTGCTGATGACCTTGTGCCTCCGCACGTGGACCATGGTCTGCCACCAGGCATTAGGGAGTTGAGCCAATGAGCGTACAAGAACTAAACACAGGTAACACAGTAGACCAACGTTTCGCACGTCTAGGTGTTGCCAAGTCTGCTACCCGTGCTGGACCCAAGTCGGTGTTCGGTATGGTTAGTGGGGCGCCATCGTGTGGCAAGACGAATCTCTTCATGTCCTGCCCCGATGCGTACATCATCAATGTCGATCAGGCTTCAATGCCAGCGAGCAACACAGACGACATCCAAGCAGGGGTGTGGCCTGGGGTTGATGAGTTGGGCAGAAGCATCGACACTGATGGCACCGCTTTCTTGATGAAGTGGGAAAAGGTCCAAGAGAAGGTTGACCTTCTTAAGGAACTAGCAGAGAACAACCAACCACGCCCTGGCTTGGTGGTGTTCGATACGCTTGCAGGTCTCCTGTCCCTCGGCCAGGAGTACCTGACGCGGAAGTCAGGTAAGACTGATTTCAAACAACTGGACGGGCGACGAGCGTACGACGATCTGTATGCGCTCATCATCAATGCCTGTGCAGACCTACGACGTTGTGGTTACGGAGTCTGGCTCTGTTGTCACATCGTCAACAGAACCATCCAGGTGGGTGAGGATCGGTATGAAGACCGGCCCAAACTCACAATCACGGGTGGTTTCTGGCAGCGGCTTTTCTGGCAACTGGAGATCTCCATGGTGCTCACTGCAGAGTGGGACATGGTGTCGAAGGAAGTCGAGCAGGACACTGGACGTAAGGGCGCAGATGGTAAACCCATCGTCCGGAAGCGGACTGTTACTGAGAAGGCGCGCAAGCACATTCTCACGGTGAACCGGGAAGAATATGCCGGTATCACCAAGGGGAAGGTTGAGTTCCCCGATGTAGTTGTCCCCAGGGTAGGCTCCTGGGCGGCTTTTGAAGATGCCTACACAAAATCGTAAGAGAAAATTCTATGTCTATCAACAACGAAACCAAGTCAATGTTCGCGGGCATGCAGTCCGCATTCGCAACCGCACAAGCCGAGTCCGGCGGTGCAGCACCATGGCCAGCCCAAGGTGAGCACGAGTGTTACCTTATCGGGGTGCACTGTGACACCGGTACTTTCCGACAGTCAGACGGTCAGGAGTTTCCTGCTGCCACTGTCCAGTTCGAGTACGAGTTGGTTGACGATCCAGATCGTCCCTCCCCACTCCAATGGAAGGGTGCCATTTTCAACTTGCCGAGTGATCCATCCCAGATCACACTCGACGGTAGCCGCAAGCGTGCCGAGATTGAGATGTCCCGATTGAAGGGTCACCTCAAGACTGTCCTTGGTCGTGAGCCCAGCAACCTCGTGGCGGACATCGAAGAAGTGATTGGCATGATCAGCGATCAGTCATCTGCACTTGTCACCAAGGTGTTCTGCCAGTATCGTGAGGTCAATGGTCGGACCTATCGAACCGAATACATCCGTGACCTGCTCTCAGGCCGCGTTTCCTAATACTCCCCCACAGCACCAGTGTCTTGCCCTGCCCGGGCAAGCGCTGGATTCCTCCACCCTCGGGCCTAGAGATTCGCATAAGTTTCTAGGCCCCTTCCTTTCAGTTGCCATGTTGGCAAATAGAAGCCCTCTAGGTGTTCCCTGCGCCTAGAGGGTTATTCTATAATTACAGTACGCACCGCACGGTTGGCGTACTTTTCTCTGCCCGAGAGGGGTACGCCTTGGACCACCCTACACAAGCGCTGATTAACTTCGCGTCTGATGGTAGAGAGGTCGACAACCTGGACGCCAGAGAGATCCGGGCCACGGTCCGTGATGGCAAGATCCGTCCCCCCACCAATCTAGTCCAGCGGAAGAACAAGCAGTGGGGGAGATCTCATTCCGTTGCGCTGTCAGGCATATTCTTGGAAGAGGATGGAAGCCCGTGGTATCTGCATCAGTGGACAGAGTGTGGCACTGGGGATCAAATGAAAACTCTGGAGCGGTCAGAGCCAGGAGACTGGAGGCTGCAGATTCTAGAGCCAGCACCGACGCTGAGAGAACTGTGGTCAAGGGACCTGCAGACAGTCAACTACAAACTCAGGATACCGAGAGCGACGATGCAGATGGCGGAGGAAGTAAACGCAGACATCGCGCGTCTGCTGCTACCTAAGAGAGTACCGGCAGCAGTACGCGTGGTGGACGATTGCTGGAGGCAGTTATGGTTCTCGCTCTAGCATGGGGCGAATCTTGTCAACGATGTCGTTGCGTAGGATCTGGCCTACACGTGAGCGGCTGATGCCTAGAGATTCTGCAATCTCAAGGTAGGACCAGCCCTCGGAGATCTTCTCGACAATGTACTTCTCACGGCCTTCGAGGTTCAGTTCTTCGACTGTGACCTCAACTGATTGCTCGGGACCGCCTACGTCTTGAGCCTGCTCCCCGTGTGCAATAGGAATCTTCGGGACCCACCGGACTCTGCGCCCCTGCCCAGAAGGCTTGGGCTCCCAACGAATGTAGTTACCAAACTGACGCTGGTAGATGTGGGTCAGGTCTGTGCGTAGGCACACGCTAAGGAATGTGGTGGGGGCACCACGGGCAGGGTCGTACTTGTTAGTAAGCAGGTGATGGGCACGAAGGTATGCCTCGCTCAGGATCTCTTCGTAATCCCACAGAGGGTAGTAGCCGTTACGCGCAGCCCGGGAAGACCACTTGATCAGGTATCCGATATGGTCTTCTGCGCTCACAATTCTTCTTCGTCATCTACCTCATCCTCGTCTACCTCTACGATTTCTGTACGCCAGACAATGTCGTTCAGCACATCGGTAATCACACCCACCACGGTGTAGTGATCCATATCCCACTCGGCAACGTAGTACGCAACCTTCTTGGCTAGTTCTATTTTCAGTTTTTCTGCTGGGGTCATCATGGCATTCTCAGCAGTTCTGCCTCCCAGCATTTACCGTTCAACTTGGAGGGACTTGCGACCAGCGTCTCTACCACCCCCACAGCAGCGCCCCACTGAGAGGTGTCTTGCCTTTTGGCCCAGTCTGGATTGAGGGGACCGCATGTACCCACATTCATGTGGTACCACGGCAGCGGAATCTTGGCTGTACGCCTAGCCTGGCGAGGGGCTACAGGGCGGT
>FUIF01015086.1_pt1 | contig 16247 bp, 21 predicted proteins | sample 1003461 | NCBI WGS metagenome assembly FUIF01 (sample SAMEA80401918, study PRJEB19352) | marine metagenome | reverse complement strand
ATTAATGGCGTGGCTCAATAACATTAGATTTTAATAACGATTACGAATTTTTACAACTTGCTTACATATACGAAAATGATAGACTGGACGATGAAGAAATTTATTGACGATACAATGAAAAGAAGATTAACATATAATGGAAAACGAGTTTATATAAAAGCTTTAGACACTAAGAAAGCCATAGTTTCCTACACTAAGGAAGGAAACAAAGGCCAGTTTAAAGTAGATGTAAAGCAACTGGTTGACTTTAAATGAAGCTCACACATAAAGAAATACAAGAGCAAAAGGCTTTGTTTGGTAGCGAGGCAGTTAATTTCTTTGTCCGTTTTATGGATGCAAGGAAAAGATGGAAGCGACTACCTGACTATTTTATTAAACAAGTGATTGAGAACAGTGACGATTTACCAACTTATAGAAATACTGGAGAAACAAATTCTCGACAAGTCAAACGGAAAACACAAAACTACCTGGCAAATAGAGCGATTGCGATTAGCAGCGGAGCGAAAGGTAGAACCAAAATGGGTAAGGGAACTAATAAAGAAGTATGAAGAAACTGACACCCAAACAGAATAAATTTGCTGAAGAGTATGTTAACACAGGCAACGCTTCAGAAGCTTATAGGAGAGCTTATGATGTCAGTAAGACAACGTCTAATGATGTTATAGCCGTAGAGGGTTCTCGTCTCTTATCAGACCCTAACGTATCCCTAAGGGTGAAAGAATTACAAAAAAAAGAATCTGAAAGCTTCCAAATAACACGCAAGGACGTAGCTGAGGGTTACTTAGAGATAATAAAAGCGTGGCAGTATCTAATGGACTTAGCTGCAAAAGATAGTCTCTCTAAGGAGCAGAAATCAAGATTCTATTTACTTAAGGAAATGGTCAAGGGTTCTGACTATAGAGGAGCTTATGATTCCTTAGCTAAGATGTTTGGACTTAATGCACCAGACAAGCAAGAGATAGAGCAGAAGGTACATAATATTAATATAGAGATTAAGCGTGCAAGCGACTGAGATATTTGAGCGTAACTACGACAGCAATCAAAAGATAGTAATAAACAGAGGAGGAACACGAAGCTCTAAGACGTGGTCTTTAAATCAACTCTGTGCTTTATGGTTAGTAAGTGGTAACTATGGAAATGGTCAATACTGTTATGAGGGTGTATGGACTACTGTAAGGAAATATAGAACCAACTTAGATGGAACAGTAATAAGAGACTTTGAGGACATACTAAAAGCAGAAGGTTGGTATGATATGGTCGAGCATAACAAAACTAAAAAGCAGTACAAGCTTGGAAAGCGTTTAGTTGAGTTCATAGGTGCTGATGACGAGCAGAAGCTTAGAGGAGCTAAAAGGAATATATTATACTGTAATGAGGCCAACGAATTAGAATACAAGCAAGAGTTCTTTCAGTTATTAATGAGGACAGAGAATAAGATATTCTTAGACTTTAACCCAGACGATGAGCAAGTGTGGATTAATCAGGAGCTTGAAATAAAGCGTTCTAATGAAGTCGGAGATGTTGAGGTTATAGTAAGCAACTATAAAAACAATTCATTTCTACCTGAGTCACTAATTAAGGAGATAGAATACTTAAAACAAACAGACAAAGAGTTTTGGAAAATATACGGCTTAGGGGAGTATGGTAATATAAGCGGATTAATCTACGAGAATGTGACTTATGTTGACAGGATGCCAGACTGTAAGTTAGTTTGTTATGGCTTAGACTTTGGCTATAGTATAGACCCTACGGCTTGCTTAGCTGTTTATAGACGAGACGATGAGCTATATTTAAAAGAGATTATCTATGAAAGGAATCTAACAAACCAAGACATAGCTGACAGGATTAGAGACATTGTAGGAAGAGATGAGGTAATTTGTGACAGTGCAGAACCTAAATCAATAGAGGAGCTATATAGATTAGGCATAAACGCAAAGCCAGCAACAAAAGGACGTGATAGTATCTTAAACGGCATAGACATTCTTAAACGCTACAAAATCCACGTTGTAAATAGTAGTAATTTAAAAAGGGAGTTTAGGACTTATAAATGGGCTACAGATAAAAATGGGAATAGCTTACAGAAACCAATAGGCCCAGACCATTTGATGGATGCTTTGAGATATATAGCTCTAATCCACTTAAAAAAGCATAACCGTGGATGGTATGCAATAAGGTAGAATTAAGCGAACGCTTAGCAAACGCTTAAGCAAATAATAAGCAAACGCTTCCATTTCGCTAAAGCATATAGAGAAGATATATATAATATATATCTATATATAAGAATTATTTTTATATTTGTTTTAGGTTAATAATGTTATTTGAGTCAAATAGGTGTAGTCGGCATAAGAGCGTTGCACCTATTTTTTTTAATCCCTTTCGTATAAATTAATTAATTTGTTATATATAAGTTTATGGAGATTACTATTCCCACAAGTTGGCAAGACATAACCATAGGTCAATACATAAAACTAAGACCAGTGCTTAAGGGTGAATTAAACCCAATTGAGAGAGTCATAAATATCTTAGCCGTACTTACAGACCAAAAGAGAGAAGTAATTAGGGACATTCCTTTAAATCAATACAAAGTAATTAAGGAAAAGATGAGTTTCTTAGAAACTGAAATACCTAAACAACTTGATAAGCGTAGATTTAAAATAGGAGATAGCTTTTACGAGTTTAAAATAGATGCTAAAAAACTTTTGTTTGGTGAGTATATAAACAATATGGAAATATTGCAAAAAGCTGGAAATAATGAAAATATCGTTTTTGAGAACCTCCACCACATTCTGACTACAATTTGTAGGCCAGTAGAGAGAAAGTGGTTTAAATGGCGTGAAATTGATGTTGACGGGGATTTATTGCGAAAGACAGCAGACAACTTTTTTAATAATATGCCAATCACTATAGCTTATCCAATAGGTGTTTTTTTTTACAATCACTTTCAGAGCTTAACGGTAGATATAAGAACCTCTTTGATTCGGAAAGCGTCCAAGATAGTGAGGGAAGTGAAGGAGGAGATGGCTTCTACCAAAGGTGGGGATGGTGGCAAGTAGTGGACAACTTAACCAATAGTAGGATAGACAAATGGGATGAGGTTTTAAATTATGAAGTTATTAAGGCACTTAACTTAGTAGCTTATTACAAGGATAAACAAAGAATGGAGCAACAGGTACATAGAGAACAAATGCAAAGGCTTAAAAGACGATGAGCGACCAGTTAGACATATTTGGCTTTGATGTTTCCCAACTTGAGGAGGTTAAGATAGACAACCCTACAACACTGTCAGAAGTATTAAACAATATTGCTGTAGATATGGTCTACTGTTTAAAGCAGTCAGTAAGGAAAGAGCGTTTATTGTTTGAGGGTGGTTTAGAGGAGTCTATTAGAATGCCTGTTAAAATGTTTGGAACTGTGATGAGTGCAACTTTATATATGGCTGATTATTATGATTATGTAAATAAAGGGGTTAGAGGTATTGGAGGCAAAAGAAAGTCAGGCGTTAACGCAGGTCAACCCTGGGAGCTTAAAGCACCTGAAAGCCCTTACAAGTTTAGGAAAGGGCCAAAGGTTAGTCACATTAAGAAATGGGCTAAGAGCAAAGGCTTAAATGAGTATGCAGTTAGAACATCAATAGCTCACACAGGTATAAAACCAAGATACTTCTTTGACAATTGTATGCAAGAGACATTTTACGGAGAGGCGTTTAATAGGTTTAAAAGTGATATTAGGGTAGTAGCTGGCGAAAGAGTAAGTAAAGGATTAAAAGAAATTATAAAATGAGTTTACAAGTAAGACATTTACCACAAGATTATAGGACAGTATATAACCCTGTTGAGGTTGTAGTTATTGAGACAAGTTCAACTACAAGAGCTTATGAAGGTTTTGCTTATTTATTAGATGTGAAAGACGGAGCAACTTTGGTAGGACGTTTAAGAGTGCCACCAACTACAGACGGCTTTGGGCGTTTTGATATGTCTGGAATTATGGAAAGCTATTTGTCAAGTGATTTAGGAGACTTAAATACTTCTAATATTTTAGGAATGACAGCAAACCCTAACAGCTGGAAAGAGTTTACTATTGAGCTTGGTTGGGAGCATTACAACGGAGGAACATATACAATTGATATGCCTAAGAGTTTTACAATTCCTGAAGGTGAAGACCCAGTTGAAAGCGTTGACTTAGTAGTGTTCAATGGTAGCCTTCCACAATACAGAAGAGACATAGAAAACTTTTACGACTGGCAAGAGACGGACTACTATGAGCTTTATACAGACGGAACGGCAGGGATTAGAAGATGGTTAACACACCAACCGACAGGAGGCATAAATAATAAAAACAATTTAAAATGTCAACTAACTGATGAGGGTTATGCATACTTTTTATATGACCATACTAATTACCCAATAGATAGATATAAGATTGAAGCTTATAATTCTACTGGAGCAGTTCAGTCTACATTAGTAGTAAGAAAACCAACAGCACTAACAGACAAACATATCAAAGTCCCTGCTTATCCATCTTCTTTAAATGATATAGCAAGTGCTGAAATATTAAGCGGAACTCAGCCAATAATTAGAGATATAATCACATCTTATTCAATAGAATTATTAAACGGTACAGATTCAAATTCAATCAAGTTATATTTTAGCGTTGACACAGAATGTAGATACGAAACAAGAAGAATAGAGTTTTTAAATAGCTTAGGAGGTTTTGATTATTTTAATTTTACCCAAGTATCAAGACATAGTGAACAGATAGAACGTAAATTCTTTAAGCAGAACGCAGACGACTTAGCCGCAAGTGGTGCTATAAACTACAGTATAAGCAACAGAGAAAAAGTACAATACTATACAAAGTCAATGCCAAGTTTAAAGTTAGTTAGTAACTGGATTACTTATGACAAGTTCAACTGGCTTTTAGAAATGATTGAAAGCCCTGAGATTTACTTAATAGACACTTATACGAATGATAAGACTGGAGTTAGTTATAATAGAAGAGTACCTATAAAAAACATTAAGGAAAACTGGGAAGAGAAAAGAAGCGATACAGACCAGCTATTTAACTTAGAGATTAATTTAGAGTTTGGTATGGATAATTTTAGACAACGTTTTTAAATGCTAAAAGAGGAATTATATATAAACGGAGAGAGGGTAGAGTTACTTAAATCACTTGACCCTAATTTAACTTTTAATATTGCTGACATATCTAAGCCTGACCAAAGGAAAGCGGATTTTAGTAAGACGATAGAACTACCAGCAAGTAAGAAAGTAAATAAGATTTTTGAGCATATCTTTGAATTAGGAGCAGACCTACAAACATTCAACCCTAACAATAAGACAGATGTTATATACTTAGTTAATGGTATGGTAGCTATAGACGGCTTTTTAAGATTGATGTCTATAAATAATGTAGATGGAGCTGTAAGTTATAATTGCGTAATCATTGGGCGAGTTGGTAATTTTATATATGACTTACAAGAGTCTAAACTTGAGGACTTAGACTTAAGTAGCTTAGACCATACTTACACAAAGGCTAATCAGTCAGGAAGTTGGAATCTACCACTTACTACAGACTACGTCTACCCAATGATTAACTATGATATTAATTATGGAGCTTTAGGTATTACTGAATTCTGGGAAGTAGAAGAATTGTACCCTGCTATAAAAGTAAAAAAGTTTGTTGATGAGATATTTAGCTCTGTAGATTACACTTACGATTCTGACTTTTTTGACAGTACTTTTTTTAATACCTTAATAATACCTTTTAACAGTAGACAGTTTAAATTAGGAGAGACGGCTATTTTAAATAGAATATTTAGTGCAGACACACCACAAGACCAAAGCACATCAAACACTTATGTAAATCCAACAGAAGCAGCAAATACTACACTTGTAAGAGATACTTTAAAATTTACAAATGAGGACTATGACTCTGGTAACGTTTACGACAATACTACAGGCGTATTTGAAATACAAGCAGGCAAGAATGGGTACTATGACATAAATACAATGCTACAACTACAGGGAGAGTTTACAGCTCCAAGTGGTTCACCAAGTACAGGAACAGACTACTTTTTAACTTCTGCTATAGGTGGCTACATACAAATAAACAAGTACAATGCTTCTAATGTTTTTCAAAATATTATTGATGAGGTTAGCTTTGCAATAACAGACATCACAACAGCAATAACACCAGGAGGAACTTTAACAACAGCAGCAGCTCCTACAGTACCCTCTATAAATTATCATTACACAGGGTTAGGTACTTATGGCTGGACTAATCAAGGTTTTTTATCTTCTACTTATTATAACACAAATTCAGTCTGTAATGAGTTTTATGTAAGTGCTAATAATATTTATTTAGAAGCAGGGGAAAAGGTTAAAATAGAAATAGCTCATTCTGCAAAGCCTACACAATACCAAACGACATCAGCTAATTATGGATGGTTTAGAGATTCAGGTTATACAACTCCTTGGAACTCTACATTCTATTCTGGCGGTTCTTATCAGCTTAATATATTAGACGGATTTTTAAATACTGAATTAGTAAATAGTAATATAAGCGAAGGCAATACTATAGACATAAATAACATTCTACCCAGAGACATCAAGCAGAAAGATTTTATAATGTCACTTGTTAAGATGTTTAATCTATACATTGAGCCAGACCCTAACAATAAAAAGAATCTTATTATAGAACCAAGAGACGACTTTTACAGTAGTGATGTTGTAGACTGGTCAGAAAAGTTAGACAACAGTCAAAGCGTTGAGAGTGTTCCTATGGGTGCTTTAAATCATAAAGAATATTTATATACTTATAAGCAAGATAAAGACTATTATAATGATTTATACTTTGACACTTATGGAGAGGTTTATGGTCAAGAAAATTTTGAGATACAAAACGAATTTTTAAAAGACGAATATAAAACAGAAGTAATTTTTTCACCTACTCCTAATGTAGGGCAAGAGTGGTACGATAGGGTAATACCTACCATAATTAAGTTTGATGAAAAAAATGGGGTGCAACGTACAGAGTCAAATATTAGGATTTTACAATGGGGAGGAATGAAAAGCACAGGGCAGCAGTGGGTACATACTAATAAAGCTGGCTCAGGAACTTTCTACACTACTTATCCGTATGCAGGAATGTATGACGACCCCTACAGCCCTACTCAGGTTTTAGAGTTTGATTTAAGCAAAGAAATATATTATTCTAACGTATTTAATAAACTTGTAACATTTACAGACAATACACTATTTAATAAATATCATCTTAAATTTCTACAGGAAATTGTTGACGTTAATAGCAAGGTAGTAACGGCTTATTTTTATTTAACACCTTCAGACATTAAGAATCTATCATTTAAAAAACAGTATTATTTTGGAGGTCAGTATTTCAGATTAAATAAAGTAGAGAATTACAACCCAAGCAGACCTGTGACAAAATGCGAATTTCTAAAGCTTAAATTAAGTGAGGTATTTTCACCAAGTACACAAGCGTCTCACGGAGGAACAGGGTTAACAGTAGGACAGGCTCAAGCTTCTGTGTTTTCAAATAGTTCTGCTATGATGCATAATAATAATTCTATAGGAAACAAGGATATTAAGGTAGTGGGTAAAGATAACTATGTATCAAGAACTGCTGTAGGTGTTAATGTATTAGGAGAGGGAAATAGAATACTATCAAAGCTAAGGATATTGTAATAAGAGGTAATAATAATACTATACAGGCAGGGGTTGAAAATGTTGAATTAATTAATACTCACGACACAAACATTACAGTATCTAATGTAAGTTATATAAACGGAGAGGCAAATGGTGAAGGGTCAACTGAAACAGTATCAGCAAATCAAGCAGTAGAGGAAAGAGTTAAAATGTATTTAGCAGACACAAGCGGAGGGAGTTTTACTTTAGATGTCGAGAGCATTCCTACTATAGGTAAAAAATGGATATTTAAAAAGATAAGTGCTTCTAACCAGTTAACTATAGACCCTTCTACAATTGGTGCGACTATAGACGGAGCAAGTACATATACTTTGTCTGGTAACTATGATACAGTAGAAATTGAATGGACTGGAGCAGAATTTTTAATAATTAGTACGAAATAAAATGGCGGAAAAAATAGCATTAGATTTATTAATTGAAACAGGGCAAAGTGCTAAAAGCTTAGGGCAATTAGAGGACGCTGCTGACAAGTTAAACCAAGCATTAAGACAGACAGAGTTTGGAACTCAAGCTTATAAAGATTTAAGCGAGCAGTTAATAAAGACAAATAAAGATATAAAAAATGTTGAGTTAAGTTTAGAGGCATTAGATAATGAGCAAGTAGCTTCTGAGCTTGGTTCTGTAGCTGGTGCAGTTGGTGACGTTTCAGCGGCTTTCATTTTATTAGGTGGTGACGGTGGAGCTTTAGAGGAGACTGTTCAAAACATTGAAAAAGCTATAGGTGTTTCAATGGCGTTTAAGGGTGCTATTGAAGGGGTTGCTTCTGGTCGTAAATTATTAAACAACGTAATTAAAAATAGTAGTGCTTTACAAAAGGCTAACAACGCTATCAATGTTTTAGCTGGGACTATTATGAAGGCGTTTGGTGGTTCTGTAGATACTACGTCAGTAGCCTTTAAGGGGCTTAGGGCTGCTATTATAGCGACAGGTATCGGTGCTTTAGTTGTTGGGGTTGGTTTACTTATAGAGAACTTTGACAAGCTTAGCGAAATGTTAAGCTCTACTACTAAGTCACAGAAGGCATATAATGACGCAGCTAAGCAAGCTATTGACAACATAGGGGAAGAGTTATCTGCATCTAACAAATTACAGAAAACTTTAAAAGACGAATCTATTACAAGGGAGGACAAAGTAAAAGCGGTAAAACAATTACAAGACGAATACCCTAACTTATTAAGTAACATAGACGCAGAAAAGACTTCAATAGAGGACATTAACAAAGCTCTTAAATTAAATACTCAATTAGTAAGATTAAAAGCACAGCAAGACGCTATACAATCACTAAGAGCTGAAGAGTATAAGGAAATACTAAAAGCTCAAGTAGATGCTCAGACAGGTGCTAATGTTGGTTTATTAGAGCAAGTGCAAGCTTTTGGTATGTCTACAGATGCGAGGATTTTAGCTACTGGCAAAACTTTACAATCTATAGAAGCTAATAAAGAAAGCATTTCTGTTTTAGATGAGTTGGAGTCACAAATACAAGCTCAGATAAAAGCACTGGAAGAGCTTGGAGCTACTGACGGAGAGATAACGGAAGCCGAAAAGAAAAAAGCAGAGGAGAGGTTAAAAAGATTAGAAGATGAAAAGAAAGCTTATGAAGATGCACAGAAAGCATTTCAGGAATGGCTACAAAGTGAAGAGGAAGCTACACAAGCTCGTCTTAATAATATGAAAAAGATTGGAGACGGAGCTATAAAAGCAAGGAACGACTTACAAGATTTATTAAATGAGATTGCAGAAATAGAGGACGAGAGCGAGTTGATAATTGAAGATTTATCAGCTACAGAAACAGCATCAAAATTAAAAACTGAATTAAGAATAAGAGCAGTATCTAACGAAATAGAGCAAGAGAAGCAAATGAGACTTCAACAGCTTGAATGGAACAAAGAAACACAATTAAGAGAGTTGCAACTGTCAGGACAATTAACAAATGACCTAAGAAAGCAAATAGAATCTGACTACAGAAGACAAAGAGAGAAAATAATAAACGACTCAAATAAAAGAGCTTTAGCGTTAGACACTGAGTATGTTATGGCTGGGATTAATTTAGTACAAGGGTCTCTTAGTGCTATAGCGTCACTTAATGAAGCCTTTGCTGGTGAAGATGAGAAAAGCCAAAAACAAGCTTTTGAGAGAAGTAAAAAAATACAAATAGCACAAGCCTTAATGTCATCTGCTCAAGGTATTGTTAACATATTAAGTGCTGTCTCTACTATTCCACAACCATTTGACGGAATATACAAAGCGGCTCAGATTGCAATATTAGGAGCGTCAACAGTTGCACAAGTACAAAAAATTAGAAATCAAAAATTTGAGAGTTCTGGTAGTGCCACTATAGACACGCCAAACTTAGGAGCAGGAGGAGGTCAAGCTCCAGCTTTACAGCCAGCTAATACAAGCTTATTAGTACCTCAACAAGATAATAGAGTTTATGTAACAGAAACAGACATAACTGGAACACAGAACCAAGTTGCTGTGATTCAAGGAATGGGAAGTTTCTAAATTTTTAAATTATGGAAAATACAGAATTATTAGAATTAATTATTGATGAGGAGGATGACAGCGGAGTGTCTATGATAGCTCTTGTCGATTCACCAGCCATAGAAAGTCAATGGCAAGCTTTTAGGAAACATCAGTTTGAGGACACCTTTAATGATTACCCTGAGTCAGCGTCTAACAATGCAGCTAAAGCTCTAAGATGGATTGAGGAACACGAAGAGGAAATTAGTTGTAATTACACAAGGGTAGGTTTAAAAAGAGCAAGCCAATTAAAAAACAAAGAAAAGATTTCGTGGGATACTATAGGCAGGATGGCAAGCTTCATAAGACATAAAGACAACGCAGAGGTTAACGCTGAATATAAAGACACACCTTGGAGAGATTGCGGCTACTTGGCTTGGTTGCTTTGGGGTGGTACTTCAGGAGTTAATTGGGCAGTTAGCAAGATGCAACAGAAGGACAGATATAGACAAGTCTTTAAAATTCAAGACGAGGAAAAGAGAATAGTAAGCGGTTACTTTATGAAGGCTGATTTACCTATAATGAGATTGAATGATAAGAATGAAAAGTATTATGTAGTCTTTAGACGAGATACTATTGAGAAGATAGTAAACAAGTTTTTTAAGAATGGTTTTAATGCTAACGTCAATTTAATGCACGATAACAACCTACAAGCAAAAGGGGTATATGTTATAGAGTCACTTATTATAGATAGTAAGCGAGGTATAAAAGCTCCACAAGGTTTTGAAGATGCTCCTGACGGTAGTTGGTGGGGAAGTATGCGAGTTGAGAATGATGAGATTTGGGAGATGGTTAAGGAAGGAACTTTTAGAGGTTTTTCTGTTGAGGGAATGTTTGGACAAGCTAAGACGGTAAAATACCCTACTAAACTGATAAATAAAATTAGAGAGGTAGTCAAGAAGTATAAAGAAAGACAGTTGTAAAATGTGATACTGTCATTTATTTGTTATATATAATAATATAAAATTTTCACTTATGAGCGAATTAAAAGAATTATTCAACGAAATTAAAAGCATTTTCGTCACCGAAGGTGTAGAGGTTGAATCTGATTCTAAAGAATTTGCAGAAACTACTCAAGAAGTTGCAGAAGTTACTGAAACAAAAGAGGAGAAATTTGAGGACGTGGTACTGGCTGACGGTACTGTGGCACAAATTGAGCCTGAAGTTGTTGTCGGTGCTGCTGTTGTTGTTGAGGTTGATGGTGAACTTTTACCAGCTCCAGATGGTAGCCACGAACTTGCTGACGGTAGAGTTATCTCTACTGAGGGTGGGGTTATTGTTGCTGTTGAGGAAGTGGAAGAAGAAGAGCCAGAAGTTGAAGCGGAATCTGAAGAAGAGGAGGAAATGTCTGCTCCTTTGAATGAAGCTCAAGAAAGAGAAGCTAAAAAAAATTATTGAGTCAGTTGTTACTGAAAGAGTATTTAATATCCATAAAACGATGGAAGATGAGTACAATGATTTACAGTCTGACCTTAATACATTAAAAGAAGGCTTCTGCAAATTACTTGAACTTACGGAAAAGCTTTTAGCAGAACCTGCGAAAGACGCAGTAAAGAAAAGAAGTAACGCTTTTAAAGCATTACAAAAGGACACTAAAAAAGATATTATTAGCGTTACTTAAATCAAAAAAAATTATTAAATAAAAAATAGAAAAAATGAGTTTTGATGTTTCGGCTTTAGCCGCTTATACTAACGAACACGCGATGGACTTGATAATTAAGTCTGTTGCTGGTGGAAGATTAGCAAACTATGCTAATATCCAAGACGGAGTTAAAGGGCCTACTACTATTAACATACTTTCTTCAGACGTTGTTTTCCAAGCTGACGGCTGTTCAAGAAGTGCTGATGGTACTACTACTTTATCTCAAAGAACTATCACTCCTGGAGCTGTTGCTGTACACGAAGATTTGTGTATGTCAGACTTAGCAGCTAAATATACTGCTACAATGCTTAGACAGGGATTAACTAACGAAAAAGAAGAAGTTCCATTTGAGGAGCTATATTTTGCTGAAAAAGTACAGAAAGTACAAAAAGCTATTGAAGTAGCTGACTGGCAAGGAGACACCGCTTCAGGTACTGCTAACTTAGCAAGATATGACGGTTTAAATAAAATTATTGCTGCTGCTTCTGCTGTAGATGGTAACCCTACTAACATAACACAAGCAACAGGTATTACTGCTTCTAATGTTATTGGAATTTTTACAGGAATGGCTGAGCTTATGCCAGAAGATATTATGGACGCAGACGACCTTAAGTTATATTGTGGAATGGATTCTTTCTTAAAGTATCAAAAAGCAATTGCAGACGGTAACTACTTCCACTATGTTGTAGAAGGTGGTTATACTGCTGAGCTTCCTTTAATTGGATTTCCTAATGTAACTGTATGCGCTACTCCAGGTCTTTCAGGATTAACTGCTGGTAATTGTTTCTTAATGAGAGCGTCTAACATTTACATTGGTGTAGATTTACCTAATGAAGAAAGTGATGACGTTAGGTCTTGGTATGATGACAATACAAGACTATATAAAGTAACTATGGCCTTTAGAAGAGGTGTTCAGGTTGCCTTCCCTGACCAGATAGTAGAGTTTTTACTTGTACCTTAATTTAATGGGGAGCTTAGACTCCCCTTTTACTAACCTTAAAAATTTTTAGATATGCCTCCTTGTGTACTTAGTTCGGGATTTTCCAGAGATTGCTCTGACTCGTTAGGCGGAATTGAAGAGATTCTTATTTCAGAAAGAGATAATGTTTCTTCATTTACAGAAGCCAGCCACGAAATTACAGCAATCACTCAAGAGGCTGCAACATCATTTTATAGATATGAGCTAAAAAAAGAATCTGGTTCTGTTACATCTACCTCAACAGTAGACCAAGCAGCAGGAACTTCTTTTTACGATAACGTAGCGGCTTTCACTATCAATAAATTGACTGCGGCAAAATCCAACGAAATCAAACTATTAATGCTTGCAAGATTAGCCGTAATAGTTAAAGATAATAATGGTAAATACTGGGGACTTGGTTTTGACCAATTTGCAGAAGGTTCTTCATTGATTGCTCAAACTGGGCAAGCTTATGGAGACCCTAACCAGTATCAAATAGAGATTACTGACAGAAGCCAGTTTCCTTGTTATGAGGTTCAAGCTTCAGTTGTTAGTGGTTTGACAATTGCTTAAATTGTTCTTTGTTTTGTGTAAGAGGGGGTGAAATTCCCCCTTTTTTTTAAATTTGTAACTATGCTGAAAAAAGAATATATAGGAAAAACATTACACTTAAAACACTTTAAAGTTTTGGTGTGTGAAGAAAATATTAAGATGCTTAAGAATTTAGGCATTGATTACGTATTTGAAACTAAGAAAAAGAAGAAAAATGATAGTGATAAATAAGAATGCTACTACTGAATTTGTAGCTACACTTTACGAACTATCACAGCTTACAAACCCAAACTATTTATTTGAGTTTGAGAGCGACCAAACAAACACAAAATACTATACTATAATAACAGACACAAGCACAAACAAAGAGCGTTATAATGAATTTAGTTTTGTCGAAGGCAGTAACGACCCAACAAACGGAAGTTTAGTTTTAGGTAGTGCTGGCTTTTACAATTATAAAGTATTCGAGCAGTCAAGCTCAACAAATTTAGACCCTACTGGATTGAATGTAGTAGAGAAGGGTAAGCTTAAGTTAGTAGACTCAACTTATCAGCCGTCATTTACACAGCATACAGTAGCAACTAATACAAATATAGTTTACAATCCAGGACAATGAGCGTTAAATTAATTCCTATAAATTTTGGAGGGTATGAGTTGCCAGAGTTCAAAGAGAGCAAAAAGGGCGACTGGTTTGAGTATGGTAGTGAGAGACCCTATAAAAACACCTATCCAGATTACTTGACTAAGTTATATAACGAGTCGAGTAAGCATAATCAAATTATAACTCTAAGGTTAAGTTCATTGTTGGTCAAGGTTTTCACATTGACGAAAAATTATCCTTTACAGAAAAGGCTTACGTTGAGGGGTTCTTAAGAATGCCTAACGAGGATGAAAACATAGACGAGTTAATTAGTAAACTCGCAAAAGATAAAAAGGTTTACGGTGGTTTTTGTTTGCAAGTTAGAATGTCTAAAAATGGCAAGATAGCAGCTGTTAACCACATTGACTTTGGAGACGTTAGAGTAGGTATTGAAGAGGGAATGTTTTATTATACTGACGACTGGTCAGCAAGAAACCCACTAAACAATGAGGACTTTAAGGTATTAAGAGCTTTTCCTTATGATGAGACAGCGGCTCCTGAAGTTGATTATGTTATTTATTACAAAGAGTATAGACCAGACATAAGCATTTATCCACTACCTGACTATACCTCAGCTATACCTTACTTAGAAAGTGACGCAGAAATAGCTAACTTCACGCTACAGAATATTAAAAATAATTTATCAAGTGGTTATATAATATCTTTTAATAATGGTCAACCTACAGAGGAGGAGATGCGTCAAATAGAGATGAGGTTTAAGGATTATGCTACAGGTGCAGATAATGCTGGAAAGCCTTTACTATCATTTACAGACCAAGCTTCAGACCATCCGCAAATAATGCCTATCCCTGTAAACGGTCAGGATGACAGATTTATAAACTTAAACAACCAAATAAGAAAAGAAATATTCACAGCTCACGGAATAACAAGCCCTCAGCTATTTGGTATTAAGGAGGACACAGGTTTAGGAAACAACGCAGACGAGATTTTAGTAGCTTCACAGTTATATCAAAACTTACAAATAGACCCTGAGCAAAAGATATTTAACGAATTAGTAAATAGTATTCTTAATTTCAACGGTGTTAATGGTCAGCCTGTTAAGATACAAAAGATTGAACCTGTACAAAGATACTTCAGTGAGCAGGCTGTTCTTAGTGTGATGACTCCTGACGAGATTAGGGAAAAGATAGGCTTAGCACCTTTACAAGTTGAGCAAAAGGTAGAGCTTAAAAGTGAAGAGGATGACATTATTTTAAGTCAGTTAGAAGTAACAGGTTTTGATGCGAATAGCTTAGAAGTTTTAGAAACATATAGAGAGCCATTGACATCTTTAGACGATGCGAGAAAATTAGAAGAGAGATTAAGAAAAGAGTCTTTTGCTATTACAAGCGTTTTAAGTGAATTAGAAAAAGATGTCTTAGCTTTATTATTAAAGAATCCTAATTTACCTGTGACGGAGCTTGCAAGGGCTTTAAGCGTTGAGCAAGGGGTAATTAACGAGGCTATACAGAATTTAGTAGACGCAAGAGCTTTAGATAAGAATTTTAACCCAACTCCAGACGCTGAAGAAACAATACAAAAACCACAGGAAGAAATATTTATAGTTTATAGATATATTGAAAGACCTGACGCTCCACCACTCAAGACACAAAGTAGACCATTTTGCAGAAGGATGATGTTATTAGCTACTACTAAGCGTTACACTTTACAGCAGTTAGAATTGTTGACAAATGACTTTGGACAGACAGGAATAGATATTTTTACAAAGCGTGGAGGGTGGTATCACAACTATAGAACAGACAGAACAACGCCCTACTGTAGACACATATGGGAACAACAAATAGTAAGATTAAAAAAGTAAGTTATGGCGGTTTTATTTATATCAGAGCAGTATGTAAAAAATAATACTTTAATTGACGAAAATGTTGACGTAAGATTGATATTACCAGCGATTAGAGACTGTCAGGAGTTGCGTATTCATCCAATATTAGGAACACCATTTTATGAAGATTTAAAAACTAAGATAGCGGCTGGGACTCTAAACTCAGATGAGATTAATTTACTTGACAATTATATAGCTCCTGCTATGGCTCAAGCTACAGTTTATGAGTGTTCTACAAGTATGTTGTTTAAATATAGAAATAAGTCAGTAGCTACTAAAAGCTCAGAGAATAGTAGTCCTATAGACTACCAAGATTTACAATTTTTAAGAGATGAGTGGCGTAAATAAAACAGAGGAAAGAGAGGCGA
>FUIF01003953.1_pt1 | contig 16247 bp, 21 predicted proteins | sample 1003461 | NCBI WGS metagenome assembly FUIF01 (sample SAMEA80401918, study PRJEB19352) | marine metagenome | reverse complement strand
GATATGGCAAAAATCAAGGCTGAAGGCTTCGGACCTGAAGCTCATGACGACGATCCAACCGCCAACACTAAAATGGTGACGTGATTGCAGGGCCTGTCTGCGTTGGCAGCTTTGGCATCTCAGGCATTTCTGGGACGGGCACTTGCTTCAAAATTGATTCCGTCAGCGTTGACTTCAACTTGCTGACGTAGTTCTCAACCATTGACGGGATGCGCGTGTAAAGCACCACCGTTCCACCAACCAGCGCTCCAGACATCACAAAGGATGCGACGGCCATTGCGTTGAAAACTTTTTGCATAGCTGTTTAGGTAACAAAAAGCCCCCGCGCTCTGCACAAGTACGGGGGCTCCTTGCCGTCTGTGTGAGGAGACGTCTGAGTTATAGCTCAGAACTTGTACTTGCCACCCACCTTCAGGCCGTAGCCAGCATCCACGTCGTCAAACTTGGCAGCAGAAACTTCGCCGTAAATGCCAAAGGATTCAGAGACATCCGCTCCAATGCCCATCTTGCCGGAGAAGCCAAGTTCAGCTTCGCCACCATCAGGCTGTGCATAAGCAGGGCCGCCTTGGATGTAGAAACCATCCTTTTCCCAGCCAATATGGCCTTCAAGAACCGATCCGGTGAAGTCCGAGCCAGACCAGCCAGCGTTGAACTCAGGGTTCAGGTAAAAACCTTCGGCTTGAGCAGGAGATGCCAGCGCAGCTGCTGAAACGGCGACACCACTCGCAATGAGAAGTTTGAACATGGGGAGTAGAACTACTTTCCTTGGCCACGGTATCGTTTCTTTCCCTTTTTTGGGCGTGAGTGTTGACCATTTCCCTGTGTGGTCCGTTTGGGTTTGCCGACAACAAATGTTTGGCCGCTCAGTGACTTAGCCATCAGATCCCATCAGTTGAATCCAAGTTCTGATACTTCAGGGCCAAGCCTGTAAACAGTCCATGTTGAGGATGGCTGATCTGATCACGACCATCGAGAAAATACAGCTCTTCCAGCCACAGCATCCGAGACTTTTGAGCCACGATGTCGCTTGCGCCGTAGCTGGCTGAAATCATTGGATCAGGTCGTTGCATCAAACTTTTCCTGTGAGGTTGTCGCCAGACTGTGTAATCAGCTGGTCACTGCCTTGCGTGATCAAATTCTTGAGCACAAGGGCTACAGCAACGCCACCTGAAATGCTTTGACGCAACCCGTTGTTCAATCCAATGTTGATGCTGGTGCGTAATCTCCCTGCCATGCCTCAAAGGGCTCCAACTACTGTTGCAACCGTAGGAGTCCCGCCAGTAATACTCACCAAACGCAACCGTACATATTCAACGGGCGTTCCACTTAGCGAATATCCAGTTGTACCATCAGCAGAAATTGTGGTGTCTTGAGCTTCGTCGTCTAGGTTAAAAAAGTTAGTGTTATCAAGGCTGCCCTCAAAGCGCACTTGCACGTTCGTTCCAATACTGCTTACCGTCACCTGGAACGTAACGGCTTGAGCGTTGACCTTGATTGAATTGGTTGTGCCTGTTGCTGTCAGACTGGTCAGAGCCGCAGTCGTAAACGGATAAAGGGCCATGACAGCAACCCAGGAATTTAGATCTGTGTCTTTAGTTTAGCCTTTTCACCAAGGCAGGCCAGAACCAGTCGTCGGCGTACGCTGCTCATCAATCTGCGCTTGGAGCGCAGCTTCGATTTCAGCAACCTTTTCCGCACCACCAAGTTTGGCCTGCAGAGCTGAAATTGCCCAGCTCTCCGTCAAATCTGCGTACGGCGTCAGATCAGAATCAGATTCAGGTTGATCCAAACCGACACTGCCATACGCACCAGCGGAATAGGTGCCGTCATTGGCTGAAACGGTGTAATGCACGGTTTGCACAGCACCGTTGCTCAGCTGACGATCCATGGTGCCAACGGCCCAAGTAAAAGTTGTGGTGGGTGTAGCCATTGGGGAAGTCTTGCAGGTGAAGCTTAAACGCAGCTAGCTAAATTAACCAGTGAACACCAGTTGTTCGCCAGTCAGCTGCTCAAGCAAACGAACAGCTTTCAACATATCAACATTAATGCGTTTACCGTCTTTCTCTGAGTAGTAGCTCCACGCCATATCTTCAGATGGACCTTCGGGGATAAGGTTAAAGTTGTGCGGCGAAAGGGTCGTAACGTTCCCAGCTTCGTCCCGAACTTTCAGTTCAGAGCTGCTGCTGACATCTTCCGCATAAAGAACAACGCCATCGGCAACACTTCCTGTTGGAGCCGTTCCATTGAAGATAGCCAGCGATTTTGTGGCAGAAGCGGGTGATGCTGTCCCACCTAAAAGGACATTGCCTGCGCTTGTGATGCGCATCCGTTCCGCAGGGTTTGCCCCATCTGCACGACTTGTGGTCGTTTTAAAGCGGATGCTGGGATTAGAGCCAAAGGTATTAGCAACACCCACAGAGATGGAAGCCATTTCGCCCCCACCGTTGTACTCAAAGTCATTAGAGTAGAACTGTAGTTTCCCGAATTCGGAACTAGAATTCCAACTGTCGTTTTGCTGGCTTGTATGTATCCGTACAGTTGGGTTTGTTTCACCACCAAGGGTTAACTTTTCGCTAAGACTCGACGTTCCAATGCCAACGCGGCCAGAGCTATCTATGCGTAGGCGCTCACTGCCGTTTGTATGAAATTCGTGAATATCTCTGCCAGCTAAATATGATCTTACAGTCGTAGAACCATTATTCTGCCGAAAATCAAGATTTTCCGAGTCATTACCGCTGTGTTTAATTATCCACGAGCCAGTCCTTGTTGTGTGATCAACAGTAATAAAATTATCGTCAGTGCCTGTTAAATGAAATCTTGTGCTAGGTGACGACGTTCCAATGCCAACGTTGCCACTGCTATCAATAACAAGCCGCTGCGTGCCGCCTGTCGCAAATCCCAAAGAATTAGCTGCACTTCGCAGCATCCCTGTATCGGGATCACTGTCAAACGAAAATGCTGGAGCACCTTCAGACCCGTTTCCGGCGTTTTCAAGCAGATCTGCAATCGTGACTTTCTTGGTTGCGTCCGCGCTAACGTCAACGATCGGCAGAACGTCAGTACTTGCCGGGTTGGTGTCGGCAGTCAGTTCGGTGATTTTGACGTTAGCCATGCCAGCAACCCGACAATTAGAGTCCGTGCATTTAGCTTAACAGCGACTCAAAAAATCAGCACCCAGCACTCACCATTACCGCCAGAACCTGCTGTGCCGCTTTGCGCAGCACCGCCACCACCGCCAGGGATTGAACCGTCAAAAGCGGTGGAAGCGGCGTCTCTCCCTGCGCCTCCATTGCCAGCAATAAGGCTAGTGCCGCCAGCTTTGTCGGAAGCGCTACTACCGCCACCTGCGCCACCAAATATCGCATTACCGCCCAGACCTGATGTTCCAGTGTTACCCTGCGTGCCCCCGTTTCCGCCAGAAAAGAGGTCAAAGGCTGGAGAAACAAAACCAAAGCCGCTCAAAGCGCCTCTGCTAAATGGTGTGCTGCCTAATGCGGTATCACCGTCATCATCGTTACCACCTCTGCCGCCGTAGCTTGTTACATGGCTGCCAAACGTTGAATTAGTTCCGTTGGCACCATTGCCGTCAGACGATGAACCTTGACCACCTTGGCCAATCGTGATCGTTTCAGTTGCACCAAGGTCTGCTAACGGGAAAAGGCCAAATCCACAATTAGATCCAGCTCCACCACCGCCACCTACGTTGTCATCTGCACCGCCAGCGCCACCACCGCCCCAGATCAACACAACCGCAGTTGATCCAGTGCTGGGCTTCGTCCAGGTATGCGTGCGCGTTGACCCAGTGCCCGTACCAGCAGCAAACGTGTATTTGGTGAACGAAGACGACGTAATGACGCTCCACAGCAACGACGTGCCGTCAGTCACCAATGCCTTGTCTGCATTACCCGTTTGACTTGGCAGAAGTGCTGCAATCGCAGCAGCAACAGTGGTTTGGCCTGTCCCACCGTTTGCAATCGGTGTGACGCCACCAACCTGAAAGTTGGCCGGGTCTAAAACTCCAACAGTGATCCAGGCACTGTTTGCTGCATTTCTAATCTTCCAAGTTGGTGGTGATGTGCTGGTATCAACCCACGGCTGGAACGCAACCTTTGTCGTCGGTTCTGACGCACCAGAACTCTGCGTGAACAGCGCCTCTAAATTGTCATTGATGTCAGCCCTGACGTTCGGAAACGTGGCGTTCTGAATCGTTTGGTCTGACTGAGGAGCCATTACAGGGCGCGACCGAATCCAGTTGCAGTGTAACTGAATCCAGTATTTGAAGCACCTGACAACGTTGCTGTAAACCCTGTTGTGCTCTTAGTTAATGTCACAAAACCATTCGCACCGAGATCTGTTGGCGTGATGATGACTTCCGGTGTTTGATGGAACGCATTTGCAAACGTGACCGCGTTACCAGATGTTCCAGTGCCAGTCTCTGTGCGCCGCGCCAGCTCAAGCGTTGCACCTAGCTGATCTACCGAAACGTTGGTCAGCTCATCAGTTGTTTCTAGTTCTGCCTTGATTTGGACGTGACGGCCCTGCACTACAGCAGCAACAAACTCAGCCCAAGGCGTGTAGTCAGATTCAGATGGTGATGTCACCGTTGCTGTTCTGACATACGTCACCACATTGACCACATCAGACGTGGTGCCATCAAACAAGCCAGTGGCGTCATCGAACAAGCCAGCACGAGCATCAAATAAGACGCCTGTTGTTTCAGTGGGGAAACTGACGATGCTTCGGCGGACAATGAAGTCAAACGTGCCACCAAGGTCAAACGTGTCTTGAAACTGATACTCTGCCGCCCCATCAACTGCAAAGTACAAATCTTCGGCATAACCCAAAGCAACGTATGGGTCTGGCACAAGATCAAGGTTGCCTGAAACAACGCTGCAGTTAGTCTTCGTGCCGTTAAACGGCGTGCTTAGGTTGTGTTCTGCATAGGTTTTGACGACATGCCTTGAATCAGGCTGCGGCAATGCAACTTCAAACGCTGTTTCATTAACAGATCGGTTGCCTTGAAAATCCTCTGCCTTCAGGAAATATGTTCCAGCAAGCAATGGCACCTGCTTTTGTGTTGACGTACCAGAAACGCCGTCGACGATCCGGTTGCTGGCGTTCCATTCTGCAAGTGCAAGTACTCGTGGGTCATGTCGGATGATGATGCGGCCACCAAGCTGCACATCCAACTCATCAACCTTTTGCCACGACAAGATCGCCAAAGTCTCAGTTGTTGGCGTAAGGCTCAGGTTGCGAATGTCGTTTGGCGGAGCACCTAAGCCACCAACGGTGTAGTTCGCCAGTGCGGGCTTACTGAACAGAATGTTGCTGCTGCTAATGCAGCTCACTTGGATCTGATAGTTACCAGCCTTAGCGTCAAGGATGTCAAACGTTGTGCCCTGAACGATGACCTCAGTAAAGTTGTCATCCTCATGGCGATAACGAACGCGGAACCGCTTGGTTGTTTGACCAGCTGGAACACGCCAGTGCCATGTAATCTTGATGGCTACCTTGCCGTTAAAAACAAACTGCACCTCTTTAGTAGGCACCGTTCCACCAGGCGGGATAGTGGCTAACACCTCAACATCTTCTGGCGGTTCAGGATGATGTTTAGGTTGGTTGTATCGCGAGTTTGCAGCGCCTCGCCATCCTCAACGAATGCATACTTGCTGGCGTTATAGGCAACAGCACTGATTGTGTAGAGCAGTCCGTCTTGTTCTTCAATCGACAACACCCGCCAAGTCGTTGGCTGGATGTCTGTTGCACCCGTACCAAGCGTTTCCAACACCCAAATGCTGTTGGCGTTAGGTGTCGCCGCAAAGTTACGGTCAACAGTGATGACACCGTTGGTGATGTCAGTGACGCGGAGCTTCTCGTCTGCAACCTCACCATCAACCGTTCCATCCGGCAAAATTACATAAAGGAAAGAACCATCAGCAAATGTCAGATCTGTGTTGGCCGTGTCGTCAACAGTGATCGTGTTGCTCGTGGCAGATTTGATTCGCCCACCCTTGCGAGCACCAGAGATCACAGGGTCTGCAATCTGAATGATCTGCCCTGGGCGTACGGTCTGCCCTGCATCAAGGCTGCTGGTAAAGCTGACAACCTCTTTTTCAAACTTCTCGGAATAGAGAATCCACTTGCCGATGCGTGCAGCTTGACCACGGCTGGTGCAAGCAAAGGCGCTGAACTCCTTACGCACCACGCCATATTTGGCGATGCCATCGTGATCCTCAACAACCTCGTAGGCCGTATCTTGCAGATCAATGTCTAGGTAGCTGACAACAACAACGGTGGGGCGAGTCTTCAGACTGCTGCCGCTGTAGTTAAAACCCTCTTCTGTGACGTTGGCATTGGTGAACAGATAAGCACCATCTTTTGGTGCGTCTTGCTCAATCGTCAGGCTGCCTGCTGCCCAGAAACCTTGGCAGCGCATGACCGACAGCAAGTCGTTGACCAGCTTGAAAGATTCCTCTGCTGTTTGAATCGTTGTGTTGCAGCTAAATCGTGCCTCCTGACCGCCGAAACCATCATCGACAAGTGCGTTGGAGTATTTTGACGCTGCAAAAAACGCATACTTGTCAATTTGCGCGGTATCAACGTGATTACCAAACCCATAACGGGTGTTGGTCAACAGGTCATAAAGAATAAAAGAAGGGCAAGATGTCCAAGTTGCAGCGGCAAACGTACCGTTCCAAACAAAGTTTTCTGGGTAGATAATTCGGCCAGTGTCAGAGTCAACCGTGACACCTGCAGGAATCTTGACCTTGACACCTTTGACCAAATATTTACGGGTTGGGATGCTGCTGAACTGCTCAGCATCAACACGCAATGCAACCAACGCGCTGTTTGGATAACGCAGCTTTGCGTACTTAATCTCGGTCATGCTTGACCAGCTGAACGCATTGGTCAGCAGAGTATCGTTACTGTCGTTAGTAACTCGCTCAACCTTGATGTCTACGTTGTCGGTCGCATTGGGGCGATTCAGCGTGATCAGATAATCCTTCTGATACAGATCAGCAGTACGGCCTGAAATGGTGTCCTCAATCAACGCATCACCAAAACCACCGCCTGCATACTGAGCAAAAATTTTGAGTTTTACTTTAGTGCCAAGCGTGTCGCCGGTTTCGTTGTCAATTTTTTGCAACGACGGGATTGATACGGTTACACGAACAGCATCAACCTCGTCGTCAGTAATGCTTTCAATGATTGGAACAGGCTGCGTGACTGGGCGATTTACGCTGCGCTCGTTTTCCGTTCCAGACGTAATTGGAATGTATGTTTGCGCCTGTGTCCCGTTGCGGGTGTAGACAGTTACGTCTTCAAAATTAAATTCGTCTTGTGCGTTCTGGAGCGCAGTACCGTTTAGAAAAATTGACTTGTTGCCATCAACCAAGCCCTCAATTTCGCCTTCAGAGATAAGGTCTAAGACCGTTGCATACTGACGAGAGTCAAGGCTGTCAGGCGTTGTTTTGGGTGAACGGCTACTGCCGCCACCACCTTTGCTGTCGCCACCACCTGCACCAATAATCGTGGTCATGCTTGCACCTGCTCAGTATCGATGCCAGCAGAGATGACAACACTGCCGGTCAAGGTTTTGCCGTAGACGATTGGAACTGGCGTTCCACCACGCGAGGTGTTTTGGATGCCGGAGAACGAGAATGACTTGCGTGGATCTTGGTTGGTATCTGGACCTTGCCGTATTTCAGGCGTTGGTGAAATCAATTGTGCAACGCCTCCAAGGACTAATGCTCCACCGACCAATCCAACTTTGGTCACTAATGCACCACCTAGGCCGAGACCAAGACCGGGAATAAAAACTGAAGCAGCAACGATTGCAACCCCTAAAAGGATTTGACTGACAGCTCCACCCGCACCAACAATCACAGGCACGATCTTGATCTCTTCCTGGCCCACAGGATTATGCAAATCATCCAACGTCAACGCGCCATCACCCACAACTACCTTGTAGTGACGGTCTGCCATATGTCCGTCAAGTCCAGGAAAGTTAGCGATCAGCATCCGCACCGCCTCAGCAGCAGATGACAGATCAGCCTCAATCACCTTGCGGCCAACAAACTCAGCTAGCTGCCCGTAAAGCCTGACCTTACGCAACATGACGCAGCCGCCTTCCTGTACAGGATTGTAGCCAGCCCCCATAGAGATCTCTAGAGGACAGCCTCTCAGAAAGGTGATGCAGAACCATGCCATCACCAATAAAAACGGCACAGTGATTCAGACCGTTGCCGTTGATCTGCATCAGCAACAGATCGCCACGCTCCAACGACTCATCTTCTGCAAGCTCCCGAAAGCCAGTCGCAGCCCATGCTCCGTCAAACATTGGAGCGGCTAAAAACTGCTCTGGTGTTGCTGGCCTGTCCCAGTCGCGCAGATTGATGCCCTGCTCTGCGTACCAATCGCGCGCCAGCGTCCAGCAATCATTCACTGCCCAGGTCCACTTGCGACCAATTAACGGGGCCTTGTAGCCGCAAGGTGTGTACTCACCCCAAGTTTCAGTTCTTGGGTTGACGATATACCAAGGCAGACCGTGCTTCTCTGCTGATACCTTGTCGGCTTCGCTTGCGATTGGTGCGGTCTTTGGATGGCTATGGACAATGCCGACGATTTCACCTGCATCGTCTGCAGCGGCGTAATCCTCGGGATTGAGAATGAACATGTCTTCTAGGTTGTGCGCCATATTCCTGCACGCCCAATACTTCCTACGCCCCTTAACGACAACAACCAAACCAACCGCTTCCCATGGATCGCGATCCTTAGCGTCTTGAAGTGCTGTGTCGCGCCAGGTCATGCGAAGAACGTTCCAATGCCGGGATAACCACCAAACGGTAGCTCGTTGTTTTCCCCAAATCTGCACTCACAGCTGCTCTGACGCTTCCCGCATACGTCATCAGCATCGCTAGTAACTTCCTCGTCATTAGCGTTGAAACGAGTGAACGTTACGCCATTAACGACCTTGCCTGGGCCAACCGTGGGGTCATAGCCGCATTCAGCTGACTTGTAGACCCACTGACAGCGGCTAATGCACTGACGTTTTGGTGCCCTGACGCCAGCAAGGTCAAATGCTGAGGCCAGCTCAAACTCAATCAGGTTGCGGTTTTCAGCCGATTTGCGGTCGACGTAATAAATCTCTTTCGGGAAAATTGCTGTGCTGTCAGGCGTTCCATGTGGGTTGCCGTCTGTTTTGGCCGAAAAAATATCGCCTGATTGAGTCGTTAAAAAGTCATCATTTTGAGCAAGTAATAAAACCTCTCCTTCGCTAATAAAATTTACATCATCGATGTACCGCGCCAAGGTACGGATGCGCGTGACCTTTGCGCCTTCCAAGCCGTTTGGCAGCGTTGCAATTAATGCCGTAATCGTGCTGAACAGGTTGCTGATCCGAAGCGTTGGACGCGGCAAGCTGCCTTGGCCGTTGTATGCAAAACCGTCAGCCTCCATTGGAATGGGGGTGTAAACCTGCCCGCCAAACGTCACGCCCTGACCGTCGTTTTGGCGACCGCCGTCGAAGTAATACGTTTGGTTGACGCCATGCTGGTCAGCATTTAGCTCCAACTGAAACAGCTCAATAATCTCCGTTGGCGCGATGCCTTGGAGTTGACTGGTGATGTCGGCGCTGGATTGCTGGTCGTCATAACCAGCGTTCCAGTAGCCGGTGACGACGTAGGCCATTCTTAAGCAATAACAGCTTTAACTACGGCAAAACCGATGACGATGGCTTCAGATAGGGAGCCGCTAGTGATGTTGCGGACGTTGATGCTGGCTGAACCTGCAGCAGCTTGTGCGTTGAGCAGATAAGACCCAGCCGTACCACCGCTGACGTGGTTCAAGACAATGATGTCAGTCGCTGCAACCGTTGTGTTCGTCAACGTGAAAGACACTGTGGTGTCAGCTGCTAATGCAGCACCGTTCAAAGTAATCTGACCGCACTTTTTGCTCAGCGTCACACCCGTGCTTTTGGACGTTGACTGCGTGATCGCACCACCATCGCCGGTCACATAGCCAGCTTTGTTGTCGCGAAGATCCGTGAAGTTGGTGTCAACCTCAGTGTGGGTGAGCGGGCTACCCTTTGTCGCTCTAGTGGTGATAGCCATTACGGTTCAAACACTTCGCGGAATGTTGCCTGTATCGTAGCCCGGTTCAGGTAAGGGATCGACTTCGACCAGTCCTCACAAACCCACTTGTAAGTTGTGCTTTCGCCAGGCGGCTGCCAATCAAACGATGCGTTGTCACTGGCGCGTGCATCTAGGAACGTTTCAATCGTGTCGGCATCAGTTTCTGATACTTCAAACGTTAAAGACCAGACCTTGGGATTTTGGTTAAGACCAAAGGTAAGCCGCTGTTCATAACCGTCACCGAACCGCACAGTTCGCACATTGGGCTTGTTGGCCTTCTGCGCGTTATACGTTGGCGTTATCGAAGGGAAAGTAGCATCAGCGAGTCAGCAGTCCTCCGGGTCGTTTTTGCTTGATCAACTCAGCTTGGACAGCAGCACCAATCGCTTTGCCCAGTTGCTGAGCAGATGGACCGTCGCCTTGAACAGACGAACCAGAAGCATCCACGTTTACGGTCACGTTAGCCCCACCCAATGCGCTGTTAGGCGTAATCCCACCAGAAACTCCAGGCGTAAACACCTCCGGGCCTTTTTCCCCAACGATGTAAGACCTACCACCTGTAACAGGCCCCCCGTTAGCTCTCCCGGAGTCTCTAAAAATGTCAGCGATTGCGCCAAAAATGCCGCTGCCACTGCCTTTTTCTGAGCCACCGATGCTTCCAAGCGCAAAACTTATCAGTTGACGACTGATAGAGTTCAAAACGCTTCCTAAGGCTTCAGATACACTTTTGGCTTCTAACAACGTATCGACAATTGCAGTTTCTATTGTTTGACCGATTTGACTGTAAAGCTGGTCTAGCTTTTGAGCTTCAGCGACTTGATCCCTTAGAGCAAAAACTTTTGCAACCTGATCATCGACGTCTTTTTTATTTAAGCCGTCAACTCTGTCCATAATCTCAGCAACCATTTGCTTCTGAACTATTTCCTCTTCATTGCCAGCCAGTTTGGCTTTGAGAAGTTCAGCTTCTTGCTGCAAAGGCAGCAATGCATCCTCTTGAGCTTCTTTAAGCTCTAACGTGGCCTGCAGATCTTTTGCACGAGCCTGGCCAATAATGCTTCCTTTTTGTGCATCAAATGCTTTTTCTGTTATGGCAATTATCTCTTTGCGTTTTTCTCCAGTAATACCCTCTAGTTTGTTAATCCTTTCTAGTGCATCAGCTCGCGCAAAATCGCTTTCCAACAGTTGCCTGCCTAGGTCAGTTTGCTCCGAAAGAAGCTGTATATCTCGATCAGCTTGCTGGAACATACTTGCGCCAGTTTCTCTGCCCCTCTTTTCTCTGCGTAAACGCGCTTTTCTCTCTGCCTCTGTTTCAGGCTTTGGAGCCAAGCGTTCATTACGTTCAGAAACTGTTTCAGGTGGATCAATCGGCACCATGTTTGCATCGTATTTGATGCCTGCGATCACAAACTCTTGAGATAAAACTTTTGATCGCTGTTCGACTCTTTCAAGAGCATCCGCTAGCTCGTTGTATTTCTTGGCAACAATTCGTGCTTCTCTGCCATTTCTCTCAAGCCTTGGCTTTAATTTTTCCATTTCTTCTCTAAGCTTTTTCGCCTGCTTTTCAAGCTCATCAACACTGTTGCTGTTGACAGTTGTTAATTTATTGAACTCACTAATTTTTTTTGTAGCTTCTGCTGCAGCAACACCAATCGCAACTAAACCAGCTGCGGCAGCTACAAATGGGAACGCCAAAACAGCAAGCTTAAGGGCAACCAATGCACCTTTGGCAAGCAAAATTGCAGGCGGCAGCGCCGCAAATGCAAGACCCAACGCAGTCGTACCAACAATTATTGCTTTCACTGGCTCAGGCAAAGCGACAAAGCCTTTCAACAATTCGGTCGCCGCATTAATAACCGGCAAAATTGCAGGCAACAGCTTCTCAGTTGCTGTCGCACTGAAGTCAACTGCCGCATTGCTTAAATTTCTGAATTGTTGGCCAGGCCCTTTAAGTGCCTCTGCCAACTTGTCAGAGCCTTCTCGACTAACTCTGCTCAATGCGCTAATCACAATAGGTGCAGTAATTTCTCCTTCTTCGCCAAGTTTTTTTAGGGCACCAACTGTTACATTCATCTCCTCAGCGATGGCCTGTGCGACCAATGGCGCTTGTTCAAGAATCGAGTTGAGTTCTTGGCCTCTTAAAACGCCACTGCCTAATGCTTGAGTTAATTGCAGGAAAGCACCCGAAGATTCAGAGGCAGTTGCACCAGCCAGTCTTGCCGCAGTATTGAAGCCATTGAAGGTCGCTTCAATCGTTGCCAAGCTCATGCCCATGGGCTTGAGTCGAGCCAAAAGACGCGCAACACCAGTGTTTGCCTCTGTTTGACTAAGGCCAAACTTTTCAGCAGCACGTTGTGCAATTTCTAAAGCTTCAGCACTGTCTCCAGTTGCTGATGTCAACAGCTTGATTCTGCGCTCTGACTCAATGGCTGATATGCCAGTTTCAATGATTTCTTTAGCTGCTACTGCGCCACCAAGACGCGCAAAACCGCCACGCAAGCCGCTAAGACTGGCATTAAGCTCTCTTGCTTCGCGGGCTGCACCCTTAAAACCACCCTGAAGCCTTTTAGTTGCTCGTCTGCCAACTTCACCAAGGTTATACAGCGCACCTTGGGCACGCCCCATAACCTGTTGAACTTTCCTGCCCTCTTTATCGACCTGCCGTAGCGCAGTGACCGCTTTGGCAGCATTGATGATTAGCTCAACACTGGATACTGCCACGGCGACCTAGCAATATAAAAAGTCTACCGCCGTCTGTGCTTGGCGCGATCCATTGCTTTCTCCTCTTCCTCACGCTTGATCTCGTAATACGCAGCAAAATGCACAAGCTCCGCATCGGTCAACTCCGTGCGAAGCCTGCTCACAGTCATGCCCAACTCGCAGGCCAGGTGAAACTCAAACAGAGTCCACTTGTCCTGCTTCAGTCGTTTTTTGCCTCTTCCATGTCGGTATCTTCACCGATGCCGAACAAGAACAGCTCAATCTCGTTCAGCACGCTCTCAGGCAACTGACGCTGCAGTTTGGAAGCATCAGCAGCCGCAAAGGCTTTGTCGCCATTCTCAAGCTCAGCCATTTGACACAGCATCTGCGTGCTGATGTCCAATGCCTCTTCAGTTCCGGCGAGGCTTTGAGCTTTTTTGCGGTCTGCCCGGGTGATCGGCTTGAAGAACAAGTCAACAACCTTTTCACCGGCTGCGTTCTTCAATTCAAACTTCCGACGCTGGTTGAGGTCAAACGCCCCAACCAGCAAGTCAACGGTTCGATTAGATGCAGGCATTTAAGCAACAGTTTTTGCCGCTTAAACTATAGCCTCATCACTCAAGTTGCCGGTGATGGTACCGCTGGTGATGAAATTGCAGGTCACGATGTCAATCTCACCAACAGTGGAAGTGATTTCCATGTCGGTGATGATTCCGGCAAAGCTCACAGAGTCGGTGCCGGAAGTGGTGCCAGTCGTGAACAATTCAAACGTGGCGTCTGCAGGATCTGCAGTCGTCAGAACGTCTTCAAGAAAAGCAGCTTGGCCGGTGGCGTCAGGGTCATAGACCAACTCGACGGTTCCAGATCCGCTGATCATGCTGCCAACAAAGCTCCGGAAGGTGTCTCCGTGCTTGGAAACATCCAAAGTTTCTTTGGTGGTTGAAAGGCTCCAGCTGCGAGTGCCAACGATTGTGGCGTTGCTTGAGCCAGCGGCGTCAAATTGGACTGCGCCTTGTTCTCCGCGAAGGACGGCCATGGTCAGAGTTCCTCGATGGATTCAAAGGTCACACGGACCTGAGTTTGGAAGTAGCCCTCGGGAGCTGGTGAAGCCAGTACCTCTGGACCGGTTGGAGCGTCGAAGAAAACCCCCGACACGATGACCCTATTGTAAAGGTCTCGAACGCGCTTTCCAATCACATAATTTGCTCCCGGTCCTGTGCCTTTAGGCGTGAAGACATTGATTACGACTTGCCCCAAAATTCTGTTGTAGCCACTGGTGGTCAATCCATGGCCCAAGTATTCACTGGTACCAAAGGACGTAAGGCACTGAATCCATGAAGACCCTGGAGTGGGCTCATAGGCCATATTGTGAAAGACAACGGGCAACACAGGAGCGTCAGCCAATTCAGTTGCAAGCCTGCTTTCAACGACTGCCCTAATGGTGTTTCGATTAACGACAGCCATTTCTACAAGTCCTCAAATACGTTAAAAGGCACAGTCAGTGCTGACTGAAAAATGATGATGGCTGGGAATTCGTGACAACGTTTGGGCCTTCTAAGGCTTGAAACTGAATGCCTTCGATAATGCTGCGCGTACAAAGGGTGCAAACACGACTGGCCAAATCGTAGTTTGAACCTGGGCCTACACCCAGCGGGGTAAAAATGTTTACTTGGACGCTGCCTTGAATTTGGTTGAATGAATCAGTCGTTCCGCCAAGCGTCAGATATGAGGATGTACCAAAGTCCGTTAGGCACTGAATAAACGAGTCACCAGGTGTTGGTTCATACGCTTGATTTCTGAACACCAACGGCGTTGCATCAGATTCCGGCGATTCTGTGACGATAATCAGGCTACCTTGACTGATCAAAGTGTTGCCGTCTTGTTTAATCACATCTGCGCCAAAACCTGCGAGAAAGTGGGCTTCAATCGTCCCCCTGATCGCATTGAGATCTGCCGCAGCCATCAGACTCCCCCTGTTATTCGTCTCAGAATTCTAGAAAGGCGCGTTTCAATGATCTCGTTCAGGATGTTTTCCGGGTAGCGCTTCACGACTGGTGGCGTGCCTGTGGTCTTCGGAGGGCTGCCTTTACCCGGCGCATACTTGCCCTTCCAAGAAGGCGGCATTGATTCTCCAAACATTACAGCCGGGGCATAATCCTGCGTGTTTGATCCGTTGGGGTTGAGCTTTGAACTGACGTACACACGGCCCGTGAACCGATCAACAGATTCCTTACGCCATGAACTAATCAATGTCCCAGTTACGACCGGTGTCCCAGGCCCCGGCGGACTTTCTGTTCTCAACTTGACGTAAAGCTCATCAGTCAATTTTGAGATCAGTTGTTCAAGCTGCGACTCAAATAAACCCGCGACCTGATCGATTCGGATGTTGCCTCTAACGCTGACCTGCTTGGGGGGACGCGCCATCGTTATGCCCTCAACACCAGCTCATAGGTGATAGCCGTGTTGTCGTGATCAATCGTCTGGACTTCGACGATCTGATGCACCACGCTGCTAATCACCACCCGGTCCTTGGTCTCCGGTGCAGTAGCAAGCTCCTTGGCCGCAACAATCAATCGTTTGTCGCTGGCCTGCACCAGCTCGTTCACCTCGCTCTGAGAGATGTTCTGCACCACACCTTTAATGTTCGTGTCACTCTCTGTTTCAGCAACTGCACCAGTCGTCGTGTTGTAGCTGCCAGCCGTCACATACCGGATCGTCACGTCAGCGCCCAACGCCTCAATGACGTTATCGGCAACCTTCTCAAGCGATTGAGCAAGTCCCATTGCCTAGCTCCTTTTAATGGCGATATTGCCAGGACCGCTAACACGTAAACCAGTCAAATACCTTTCAAACATCGGCGGAACGTGGTCAGCGCCAACAGCACCAGCCTTGTCGGGCGTCACATCAATGCTGCCAATCTTGACGTTCTTGTAGTCGTTCAGCCCGCTCAGGCCGATGCCATCCGTGTTGTTCTTCAGGTAAACCGCAAGCTCAATCTGCGCCCGCTTGATCTGATCAGGGATCTCGGTATCGGTGTAGTAATCCTCAGAGATGCGAAAAGGAAAGCCAGTGGCATACGTGTTGACGTAGGTATCGGGCTTTCGCACGCCAGTACGCGGCCATTGCCTTGCTTGCGTATCAGTGGCGCGTGCGCCTAAAAATCTTTCACGATCCAAACGTTCAGCCGCAGCTGTCAGAGCGCGGTTGCGTGAATCGTCATTGCCCGTCGTCCACTTGCCCACATCGGTGGACTCAATCATGGCCTCGACAAAGGTGTTCGCCTCAGTCAGCGTTATGTAGCTGTTGGCGTTTGCGCCGCCCGCTGTTGCGTCGATTGTTACTGCCATCGGGCGTCACAGTAGAAGTCTTTTTGGTCGGCTTTTCAGGAGCGGAGGCCGCCGCTTGTGCAGCAGCCTC
>FUIF01024338.1_pt1 | contig 16274 bp, 10 predicted proteins | sample 1003461 | NCBI WGS metagenome assembly FUIF01 (sample SAMEA80401918, study PRJEB19352) | marine metagenome | reverse complement strand
CCACTTAAATTCAAAAGGTTTACACTTGATTGTACTTTAGCCATATTATCCTCTAATTACTATCAAACAAATAATAAGTTATTGAAGCAGTTAATGCTCCTGCAGAAGCTGAATCCTGTAAACCCTGTAATTCCTGAGGCATTCTACCTGTTGTGAGCGTACTGTTCCAATTCGAGCTTGCTGCTCTTTTCAACTGAATTGGTGTGTGTTTATCAAGCGCTATAAGAGTGCTGTGTGGAGCTATAGCACATTTATCAAATAATTTCTTACCCAAGCCAGATGATGTGCCGTTGGGCCTAAGACCTATTGAAAAGGAAGCAGCAGAATCAGATGAATTTTCAATTGTTAAACGCGTTATTACTGCATGTCTTTTATTTTCTGGAAAGGACCCTGCACCACTGCCCGTATTACCTAATAGCGTTGAGCCGTTTGGAGACGAAGTTGAAAACGTTTCGGTTTTAACATGAGGTATTATTTCAGACATATTTAAAAAATCTAATTCATTAGCCATTATTAATCCTTTCTTATTCGCACATAACTTAAAGCCCACGAATACGGCCCGACATCTTCACCATTAGCAGTTGTGCTATATAATTGTAGCCGTGAAGTTGGCTTATATTTCACGGCAGAATTATCGTTTTCGCAATAAACTGGTGTTGTTTTATCAATATAAACCATAGTTTCACCTGGTGACATCCAATGAGAGTGACCAACCATAAAATGAGTGTCGCCAGTTGTGCTTTCGCCGTCTTGAAATCCTGTTCTAGTATAACCTAATCCTCCAGAGTCCCGTACAAGAATTAAACCAGGACCTACTATTGGATCATCACTTATATTAGTAACATATAAGCTTGTTATAATGTATAACTGTGATGAAACACCAGAAGGCAAAGCTCCAACATTAAAAATTGATGTTGTATTAGTAGCATTGCTTACCTCTCCGCCGTTCATGATTAGTTCAATCGCGTCATTTGGATTATTAGGAGATAAATCTCCAATGTTTAGCATACCTGCTTTATTAGCCATTTTATTATCCGAATATTAGTGCCATTGCAATAGATGTGCCAATACCAGCTGCAGAACCAGTAAAACCAACCGATCCCCCGTAACCGCGTGGTCCTGGCCCGCCGTCATCACCTTTAGAGCCGGTGTAACCTCTTGCGCCTCGAGATCCAGTGTAACCTCTTACGCCTTGAGATCCTGTATAACCCCGCTCACCTTGAGATCCTGTGTAGCCGATTTCACCTTGAGATCCTGTATAACCCCGGTCACCTTTAGATCCAGTATAACCACGATCTCCTTTAGATCCTGTATAACCCCGGTCACCTTTAGATCCTGTATAACCCTGAGATCCTGTGTAACCAATGTCACCCTGAGATCCTGTGTAGCCGATGTCACCTTGAGATCCCGTGTAACCGCGTGATCCATTAAAGCCTGTATCACCCCTAGATCCATTAAAGCCTGTATCACCCTTAGATCCAGTGTAACCACGTGATCCAGTGAATCCAACTACACCATCGTGTGCAAAGAACATGCCGACTTTAGGATAAGAACCTGAGGAAGAAGTACTATCATTTCTTACATTAAAATAGTCCCCAATCGATGCAGATAGACTTTGCCCAGTCACAGAAGCAAAATCTTGACCAGCACTTTGAATAAAACTTGGCATACCCGTACTTGAGCCATTTTTATAAACTTGCCAGGTAATGTTGTTGAATGGCGTCCCTGCGCTTATTACTGTTACTGCATTGAGACTACAGTCAAGGGATACAGCCGGCGCCCGACCAGTAACATCATCACCATCACCAAAAGCAAACCAGCCATTGGGCGGAGCTGATCCTCGTACTTCTCCGGAAATAACAAAAAAGCCACCACCAGTTCCGTTGGCTCCGGCGTTACCAGTGAGACCTTTAGATCCAGTATATCCTATGACACCCTGAGATCCAGTGTATCCTATGACACCTTGAGATCCTGTATAACCTCTTACGCCTTGAGATCCAGTATAACCACGATCTCCCTTAGATCCTGTGTAACCTCTTATGCCTTGAGATCCAGTGTAACCCACAAATTGGCCAACATTATTCCAAGTTGCTCCATCATAGACCCAAAGGTTACCCGTTGCCTGATCAACAACACCATCTCCAGCGCCTGCCGAACCAAACGCACTGTTTAAAGTAGTTTGAGGATTATTTGGAGGATTTACATTAACGTCTGTTACTGATCCAGCAATTGTAACAGATGTACCATCATCGCCTCTTGAACCAGTGTAGCCAATGTCACCCTTAGATCCTGTGTAACCTCTTACGCCTTGCGATCCTGTGTATCCTATAACACCCTGAGATCCAGTATAGCCGATGTCGCCTTGCGATCCAGTGTAGCCTATAACACCCTGAGATCCAGTATAGCCGATCTCGCCTTGCGATCCAGTGTAGCCTATAACACCCCGAGATCCAGTGTATCCTATAACAGTACTTGCACTACCAGTAAAACCTCGAGATCCAGTATATCCTATAACACCTTGAGATCCAGTGTAGCCGATGTCACCTTGAGATCCAGTATATCCTATGACACCCTGAGATCCTGTGAAACCTCTTACGCCTTGAGATCCCGTAAAGCCTATACCGCCTTGAGATCCAGTAAAACCACGATCCCCTTTAGATCCAGTGTATCCTATGACACCCTGAGATCCTGTATAACCAAATTCGCCTTGAGATCCAGTAAAACCTCGAGATCCAGTAAAACCACGATCCCCTTGAGATCCATTAAAACCAGTTTGACCCTGATGTATAAAATTAATTAGAACTTTATCACCATTGCTCCAACTTCCACTACCTGAAACACCAACTACAGTTAATCTTCTAGCTGTACCTGTTGAAACTACACTACCACTTACTTCGTAAATAATAAAACCCGCATCGGTTACATCTAAAGATCTAACATAAAGATAACCACGGTTTGTACTAGAACCAAATTCATCAAAGGTGTCAATAAATCCATCTTGAATATTGCCTAGATCATCATAGTTATCTAAAGCAATTTCTGTAGCAGAAGTATATGTTGCGTTATTAAAACGTATTTGCCCATCATCTGTATCTTGTGCAGTATTTTGAGTAGTATCATCAACAGTGTAAATTAAACCAACTGACGTGGATGATCCAGTAAAACCTCGTGATCCAGTAAAGCCTCGAGACCCGGTGAATCCTCGAGAGCCTGCAAATCCTAAAAGTCCTCTGGAACCAGTATATCCCGCCCCTTTAGATCCAGTAAAACCTTTAGATCCAGTGTAGCCTATAGCTGCTTCTACTGTCCATGATGTACTATTAGAATCAAAAGAATAGTCAATTCCATTAGCGCTATGTGTATCCCCGTGATTAGGATTAGGTGGAAAATTTAAAATTGCCATTTATTAACTCCCGCTCGATCTTGCAAGCACATTTCTTTCAGGATCAAATTCTACAATAACACCATGAACTTCAGTATCCCATGTAGCTTCTGAGTAGCCAGTTATTAATAGACTAGATCCATTGTTATCTATACTGAATGAAAAATCAGATGATCCTGATCCGACTTGATATTTTTTCCAACCCTTATACCCTCCGCCTGGAGCGCTGTCAAAATCAAATATGCCTAAAACAATATCCTTCAGACCAAATGTAACAGCGTCATCAGCAAAGGATCCTGCACTATTAGCAACTACTGCAATTCTACCATCAGGCAGTTTTGTACTCGGTTTACCATTTTGCTCAATTTCTTCTGAAGTTTCTGATCCAGCAGAAAAGCCTTCACTCCAAATATCTGAGTCATATTTGAATGTGATAATACCAATATCTTCTGAGCCAAATGTAGTACCGCCATTTACTGACCCGAATGATGTATAGGTTAAAGCTAAAGTATTTGGAATAGTACTATCAATATCATGTATATTCATAGCTTTATCATTAAAACCTGATCCTTGATTGTAATATTCAGCATCCCAAGCTTCTGGATCAAAAATTCCTAAAAATAGATCATACCCACCAAAAGAAGGAGTGTCAATTGCATCACCTAATTGTCCAGTGGTTCTTCCGCAGAATGCTATTTGCCCTGCTGCGTGAGAACCTCTTAGTTCAGTCAAAGCATAAATTTCTTCATCTTCAGCTGTGCCGTTTTGCCAAAATCTAAATTGCTTAGAAGCAATATCCCACTGCGCTAAGAAATAATCATATACGCCAGATTGCCCTGTATTTTGTTTTGCAAGATTACCCGAAGTTTGTCCAGCTAAATAATAATATTCGCCATCTGTTGATTTTATAACATCATACATAAAGACATTACCGTCATCAGCTGTTGCATCTCCAACAGTAGATACCTGATGGATTTCGAATAAATCATCAGCTCTATGCAAACGCTTTCCAGCTTTAACATTATCAGCATAAGTTTTAGTGTTTAGAAATGATTGCAAATCTTCTTTTTTAATGATACCTAAAAAGCCAGTAAACAACCCATTAGCACCGTAAGAACCATTATATTCTTGATTTCTAAAATCTTTATTAATTAAAGATACAGTGTAATCTTGAGAAGTTAAAATTACATTAGACATACTAGGATTACTATCCCTGTCTATGTTATCATTCCAAGCCCAATCTTCGGTAACCATACTACACGGATCGTAGTAATAAGCATTAGAAGTAGAAGCAGAAGTATGGTAAACGCCTTGTCCCCAGCCTTCTTTATCACCTCTAAACAACACACCGTCTTTACCTGGAGAGTGAGAAGATGACCAGCCTGCAGCAACAAAGTTACGAGTAAGATGATCCCATACCATATCTTTATTTATTTTATCTTCACCCATATGGCCCAATGAATTGTTCCAAATTAACGATCCATCACTATCATTAATACCAGCAACAAATGTGTCTGATCTCATTAATGTTGAGGCTTCGCTATCAAGCCCAACCCCATCGCCCGAAGCTATAATTCTAAAATTGCCGTTATGGAAAAATTCAGATTCATTAAACCACCAAGGACGATTATCAGAATCTTCAATGAGTATTGAAGTAATTCCTTCGGCATATCCAAGTGTTGATCTCACTCGTTTTGACCAAACAGGAGTAGCTTTCACTGTTGTATCTACAAAACTCAATTTCTCAATAAGCGCATGACTAACATGCCCAATGGTCATCATCTGATTTTGATATGCTGCTGATGCTTGTGCAGCTAATGAAATATCTTCAGTTCTGCCAGCTAATATTAAATCATATGTGTTTGTAGCTGAATCATAATTTGTAAAGCCAATATCATCATACCGCGCTTCATTATTAGTCCATGCTTGTGCGTCTGCTACTGAAGCTGGATTGGATCCAATATGGCCTTCAATATATTTTACAACATTAGTATCATTAACATCACCGTAACCCCAAACTGGAGCTTTATGGATATCTGAGACGTTCATAGATATTGCAGATGTTCCTGCAAAGAAAAATGTTCCGCTGTTAGGTGCGCCTGGCTTGATTTTGTGAATAAAGTTAGATCTAGAATTAATGTTATCCATATCTTTTGCAAAAGTCACTGCGCCAGACAATATGTTTACACCAAAGAGGACACCAGATTTCTTATTTTCATCAACACCATCGCTACTTACGCTACCAAAGCAGATAGCTAATTCAGTTCCATTATTTTTAATAATGGTATGAGTAACAATATCAAAATATGTAGATCCATCACCAAACCCTTTTTGCCCAATTAAGAGTAGAAAAATCTGAATCTACAGATAAAATCAAACCATTTGACGTAGGTGATGAGTTTTTACTTTTACCTGAAACAATTCTAGTTTCATTGCTTAAAGCTGTAATACTATTCAGTTGATCAGATTCAGGGCCGATAGAAAGAGCTACTGTTCTTTCATAATCAAAATCTTTGTTATAGCATGAAAGTATAGCATCTCCATTAATATTATCATTACCTGATAAAACGTAGTGGCCATAACGATCTCGATCAATACTACTGAATGCTATTCCAGCTGAATCATCAGTATTTCTTAAACTTCTAGCCCAGCCGTGTACCCATTGTTTAGATTTAGTAGCCAATTCACCTTTTGCATATCCAGATATAATTAATGCATCGTTTTCATCATCTTCAATAATACCAGTAATAAAGTCATCACCAGTCCCGCCCCATGTATAAGATACAATATTATTTTCGTTATCAACTATAGAAAGAATAAGGTCACCGGAGTTTGCTTCACCGGTATTATATTCATGATCTTCTACTCTACCTACTAAAGCTTTCCGGCCGTCCTTTAAATAAATACCTTGGAAAAGATATTCCTCTGCGCCAGTATTAATTTCTTTTCTATTAAAAAACGTAGGAGAAGCAACTTCCCATTGCAATATCGATTTACCTGACGGAATGCCTTCGGGTTCTAAATCTGGCTTAGCTACAACTGTACCTGTAGTATGATCATATTCTATATGCCCAGATGTATTAGGGCCAATTTCTTCATAAAAACCAGAATTATTATATCTTAAATGTTCGTATCCATCAAATGATCCACCAGCTAAGTCGAAGCTATACAGACCCTTAAAATTCGTTTGCCCTTGCGCGGATGCTAGCGTGTAAAATTTAGTGTTGGTAGCGTTATACTTAAATCCGTGCACCCTAGCTGGATTTGCCGAATCTGTGTCAATAATTTGGCCTTCGTCATAAAATGCTCCAGTTGAATCTGCAGCAGTGGCACTAAATAGCTGTATGCCGCCTGATCTCGCAGAACCACCTGCAAGATATAATTTATCACCGACACTTGTAATTAAAATGTCTGGTCTGTGGTTATTGCCAGTAAATTGCCAAGGCATATCTGTACGTGTTAATGTACCAGGTGAAATTGTGTTAGCGTCTGTTACAGACCAAATTTGAGTATCTACACATCCATCTAATTCTTCTACTATAATTTTTCCATACATTCCAGCGTGAACAATACATACATAGTAATATTCACCCGGCGCGGTTGGAGTAAAAGTTACTACTGCACCACCGCCGCCTGATGATCCAGCTGCAATATCTTGACTACTACTAAAGTAGTTGGATAAACTATCTTTAATATACATTGGGTGTGCTTGATAACCAGCGTGATCCCATGTAGAGGTATCACCTACTTTAAGATATACTGTAGGACTTACTGTACCGGATGTCATCCCAGTTCCATCTAATTTATCAGGATCGTCCCTATGTCCATTTGATCCAGATCCAGGCATTGGGCCTAATCTAAATGCGTTTGCTGCATTATCATGATATACTTTAATTGGAAAAGTTTTTGTTACAGCATTGACTAACACAGGCCAATATACCTTATTGCCAAGTGTATGACCAGCACTTAACCGCATAGGGTACTTACTCATTTCGCCTTCATAATTAATACTACCGCCTACATACGGCGTAAATGCTGGAGAAGCTAATGGGAAGGACCCATAAGATACTTCCGGTGTAAAAGAGCCAGAAGAAGACGTATATGTTCTAGTATAAAAATTCCATTGATTACCCGGCGCTGAATCTAAATACGCAGCGTGAAATCTGTTAGAACTACCACTAATAATTCCAGATGCTAAATAGTTGACACCTGCAACATTAGGAAGCGTTACGTCATTGTGAGAGTTGTGCGCGCCGCCGACAGATGGCGTATGAATGCGAGCTAAGGGGACGTTGTACCAATTGCCGCTAACTTTAGCTCTAACATTAATTAAGTAACCATATTGTTTATCTGCTGGTCTAATATATCCATCAGCATCATAGACTAATCTACCATTATCCATTGCTGCATAATTTGAAGGTAAGTGTTTGTGGTATTGGTAATAATCCCAGCCACCGCCTGCGGTAGTTTGATAATATCTATCCCAATAAAAAGCGTCGTCTTCTAATGATCCGCCAGCCGGGGTTGTCCCAGTTGGACTAGTATTATTATCGCCAAATGTTCCAATCCGGCCAGTGAAAAAAGCGTCAGCCTCTGTTTGGTTGGTAATGTCATTCGTTCCACCACCGATATGTTGAATAGTTGCTCCATGATAACGTAAAGAACCTTGGCCGTGAGATTCATCTATTAATGCAGCAGTTCCAGTCATTGCTATTTTACCAGCATCTCCTGATAATTGACTAGAAGCGCCAACAGCAAGTGCGCTGTCCCACTCATAAATAGTTACACTATTGCCAGATAAAACATTATTTGAGTCTATATCGGATGGATGATATGTATACCAATAACCTTCATTTGATATATGATGCATCACCGGCAGACCCAAAAAATCAGAATCTTCCGCGAGGGAAATTATTTTAGTTATATTTGCAATAGTCATATTAAGTTCCTGATATAGGTATTCCCGGTCTAAATACAATGTCTGTAGTATTTATAGCAAAGCCTATAACAAAGCTCGCGTTGAAGCTGTTGGTGATGGAGGAGAGGCTGTTAAACCTCCAACCGCATTTAAAAACTGCGGAGAGCCAGGTGTTAAACCAGTAAAACCTGAAATAGTTCCACTAGCGTAATATTCATTAGCAATTTTAATTAATACTGTTTGAAGTTGAGTAGCTGTATCAGTATTAGCAGCATTTACAGCAACATTTGATCCTGAAACTCTAACTACTTTACCATTATCACCGCCCGACAATCCTGGCACCGTAACAGCATCCGCTGAAAGCGTACTGGTTGATTTAACAAATGCCATAGATTAAACTCCTTCTCTGACAAGTTCTAGATAACTAGTTGGTTGAATTGCCCCTGTGTTATCTGTATTAGTTATTTTTAATTGAATAAAGTCGTCCGTATCAAGAGCTATAACTTCATCAAAATCTAATTGATCGTTTGGTCCTAACGTAATACTATCAATTGTAGTAGTTCCATTCTTTTCAATTTCCATAGTATAAGAATTTCCGCCGCCAGCTGCCGAAGTTTCTATAAATGATCGACATCTATAATATCCACTTGTTCTTACAGTAAGTCTATCTGGAGCACCAGAATACCAATATAAGTCACCAATAACGTTAGCATTAGAATTAAAATCTGTAGTAAGCCAAGAAACTGGAAGAGTAGTACTTGTAGTATTTACTGCTCCGCCTAAAACTGCTCTTACGCCACTAAACGCATTATGGTTGCTAATACCTGTTCCAGGCGCGAAGCCAATTCTATAAACTAAAAATTCAGAATCTGTAGTAAACTGTCCAACAGATGCAGCTTCGGATCCAAATATTTCAATATAATCACCTTCAACTAATGACAGCGTTTCATCGAAATTAACATTTTGATTAGGGCCTATTGTAACATTAAACAGTGCCACGCCATTTTTTCTTAGCTCAGCCGCATATGACGCGCCAGATCCACCTGTTGAAGTAAATAGAGATACGTATACTCTATAAAATCCTGTTGTTGGAATTGTAACTCTTGTCGGAGTTGCTCTGAAATAGTTGTCTACTGAATAATCTTCGGTTTCAAACTTTATTAGCTGTAAATCTGAGTTAACATCGAATGCTGAAGAAATTCTTCGTTTCGCGCCACTAAAATTTTTACGTGTAGTATTGGTTATAACATTCCACACTGTGTCATCGCTATCATATTGCCAAACCGCTTGATTAGGATCGGTATACTGAGCTAGATGTGCAGGTGTTACGGGAAAGTTCAAAGCTGCCATGTCTTACTCCTAAAAACTAACATTAAGTACAAGTTCATCGCACCCTGGTGCAGAATTGATAATTACCCAAATCCATTGGCCAGCTGGCACTGAAGCACTAGTTATGGTTTCTGCAACTCCAGTTGTAGTATTATTCGTGGCACCAGTAGAAATTGTAGTAGGTGTTGCATCACTGTAATCAGTAGATGTCACCAACGACCATGAAGCTGAACCATTTTGAACAACCGATCTTACTTCAGTAATAGTAATAGGTGAAGTTGTGTAAAGCAAACCTTTTCTAGATCCATTAGTTGGATTAGGGTATGAGAATAATCTGGGAGAAGTTGAACCAACAGACCCGGCATAGCCTTGAGATCCACTATATCCAGTGTCACCATCTGTTACAGTAGGATCAGCGAAAAGTATCCAAGCTCTATTTCCATTAGCTTCGTAATACATGTACGATTTGCCAGTAGAAGAGTTATACCAAATTTGTCCATCTGAAGGATTTGATGGCGCTGATTCGCTAAATACAATAGCACCGGCTGAACCAGTGTAACCTCGACCAGCTGGTGCTGCATCAACCCATTGAGCTGAATCTTGTCCGTCGTCATAATATACTTTTAAACGACCATTAACAGCATCCCACCAAAGTACACCGTCTCTTACAGTAGCACCTTCAGGCGCTGCGCTGTCTGTAACAGCCTCACCACTTGAAATTGTTGAAATGTTGTTTAAATCGTCTTTATAATAGAGAATACCATCATTGTAGTTAATGGCTAATTCGCCATAATCTAGATCTGTAGGTTTTCTCCCCGCAATTGCGGAGCGTTTTAATTTAATATTTGCTGCCATGTTACACCTTAGGAAAGGAAGTCATTGATGAGTAAAAACTCGACTTAGTACTATTTATACGCCTAAAACTCCCCGCCATCTATATTTGCGTCAAAGTTTCCAACTATACCAACAGATGAATCGGTTTGATATATTCTAGAAGTACCAAGAGAGTTAGTGGTTATGTGATTGCCCATGTATGGGTGATTTATACATTGATATGCTATAGAAGAAGGCCCGTCATCATGGATAAGAATATCTGAATATGCGCCGGCTTGTCCAGCTGTACCAGCATATACAATGTCTACGCCTTTACTAGCATTGGTTAGTGCACCGCCGCCTTTACTATTATTGTAATAAAAACGAACATCATGAGTTGCATTTGATACGTCATAAGTGTGGAATCTATATTTAACTCCAGGCGTCATATCTAAATGAGGAGCTTGAATAAGTTGGTCTAATGTTGGATTAGGCACATACGATAGATAATATGCTGCTGCTGATCCAATCTGATAAAATCTATGTATATCAGTTTTACCAGATGTTTTAACATAAATATTAACTACTTCTGAAGTAGAATCTCCGCCAGTTCTTCCATGATATGTTCTATGAGTGATACCATTTTTTAAGATCATATCACCGGCTGAATCTACGTTTTCAGCGGTTACTTCCAAATGACTTGTTTCTACAGCTGGAGAAGAAACCGTGTCAGAAATTAATGTAATATTGCCAAATCCATTAATAACTGCTGGATAAGATCCGCCATCTGCTGTTGTAATTGTTGCAGTTGATGTGGATGAATCCCAAGCAAAGCCAGACACACCAGCAACACTAACAGTGCCAGCTGAATCTAATTGGCCTTGGGCGTTAACAGTAAACACTGGAACTTGAGAAGCAGAGCCATATGTTCCAGCTGCTACTGTAGTATTTGTAATGCTAAATCTTCCTGCAGCTGAATCGTAAGTTAATCCAGTGCCAGATGCTAATGCTGCTTTTGCGTCAGCATCTGCTCTTATTGTAGTGTAATAAAGGTTAGTGCCTTCTGGAAGATTTGTTGTAGAGGAAGCACCTAAATCTGAATCAAAATTAGCTTGTGTGTATAAATCTTCAACATCAAAGCTAAATTGCCCTGTTGTACTGTCATATGATAAATCGCCTGTAGCTGCGAAGTGTGATCTTACTTCTGTAGCACTGGGGCCAGTATAAGATAATATTCCAGTTGATTCATCGTATGATAAAGAACCGTCACCACCGTTATCAGTAACGCTAATTGATCTTTTAGCATCGCTATCAGCGCGACTAGTTGTGTAATAAAGATTATTGCCTTCAGAAAGATCAGTTGTGGATTTAATAGCAAGTCTTGCATCAAAGTCTGAGTCGGCGCGAGATGTAGTGTAATAAAGGTTGTCGCCTTCAGAAAGATTAGTTGTGGATTTAGTAGCAAGTCTTACATCAAAATCCGAATCAGCTCTTACTGTGGTATAATAAAGGTTGTCGCCTTCAGTTAAAGTACTAGTAGTATATGGATCTAATGTAATAGTTTGAGTAAATACGCCACCATCAGCAGTTCCAATAGTTATCTGACCATTAGATGAATCAAAATCTAATGTACTTACACCAGCAACACTAACAGTACCGGCTGAATCTAATTGGCCTTGAGCGTTAACAGTAAATACTGGAACTTCTGAAGCTGAACCATACGTTCCCGCTGTAACAGTAGTATTGGTGATACTAAATCGCCCTGCCGCCGAATCATAAGTTAATCCAGTGCCAGATGTTAATGCTGCTTTTGCATCCGCGTCTGCTCTTATTGAAGTGTAATAAAGGTTAGAAGAACCTTCTTGTATTGAATCAGTTGTTGCTGAATCTAATCTAGCATCAACTCTAGCATTTGTAAAATATTCGTTAATGCCTTCAGAAAGATCAGTTGTGGATTTAATAGCAAGTCTTGCATCAAAGTCTGAGTCTGCCCGGGTAGTTGTGTAATAAAGGTTATTACCTTCAGCTAAGTTACTAGTACTATGGTTTGAAATATCACTGGCAGTACCTGTTAAATTGCCAACAAATCCAACTGTTGCTTGTATTTGCGTTACCAAAACTATTTTTTTTAGCTTGTAAAATTCAGCAAAACTATAACTCGGAGCAGCAGTATTAATATTCCCGTTCAGGTTCTGGTGTATAACCTTCAAAGAACTTCCATCTTCCATCTGCGATATCTCTAAAGATACCTGCATGAGCGTATGGTTTATCGTCTTCATTATAATTGCCAGCAAAACCGATTTGAACATTAATCGGAGCAGCAGTACCATTCCAGCTATCATCAATGTCATGTCCATCAGCGTTATCAAAAACGATTGAAATATTATTAGCTAAAGGCGCTATGAGGTTAGTAGATAAATTCCATTGAGTTGGACCGCCAGCGCTGTCAAATGGTTCTAAAGAAGTAAAGTTAGAATCATAAGACCATTCAATGATATCACTGGCTACGTCATTCGCATCAACTCTAACATGAAAAGCTTTATTGCTATCGCCAGTAAAATGCCCTGTGAGAACAGCGTTTTGGTCACCAGTTCCGGTAAAGTTTGTATTAGTAACACCAATTGTATCACCGGCGCCTAAGTATAAGAATGTGTCAGCGACTGATAAATTTGAAACTGATGTTCTAGTTTCAGTACCAAGTACATTAAGGTTTCCGCCAACAGTTAAGTTATTATCAAATCTAGAATTTCCTGTAACTCTTAAAGTTTCAAATAATTCTCTAACAATCTCAACTTGTACGCAACCGCCGATGCCACCGCCGCCGGCAGAATCGGAAACTAATACTGTACCTAGTTGTAAAGCGAAATTTGGATAAACTGGATTATCTGAAATTAACTCGCCTTGACTATCTGGAGAAACATGAACAATATCTCCAGCTACGAAAGCTGATGTGTCAACACCACCAAATAATCCTCTATTAATAACTAAACCATACGTTGATGGTGCTATATCATCTTTAGTAAGACCAAGAGTCTTATATACGGTATCAAAATTATCAGCTCTAGATAAAGCAATTGTAGGAAAATCATTTGAAGCGCCGGTTACATAAACAGCCTTTCCTTTAGGAATTGTAGAAACTGTATTATTGAAGACTCTAGTTACTTCTTCTTGGCCTATTTTTATTGGGCTACCTGAAGAAGATTTAAATACTAATGTATCCGGACCAGAATTATAATAGACAGCGCCTTCTGATGTAGCAGGTTTAACGTTATCATCATATTCGCCTACGTTAAATTGTATGAATCCTGTTCTTGCAGAATCTACATTAATTCTATTTGTTGAAAGCGTAGTGATATGTGCTGAATCAGCATCTAAACTTGGAGCATTAAAAGTAGATACATTTAAATTAGTAATTGAAGCTGAGTCTGATGTAAATTGACTTATGTTACCAGTTGTAGAATTTAGTGTAGTAATTGAAGCCGAATCTGCTGTAAATTGACTTGTGTTACCAGTTGTAGAATTTAATGTAGTAACAGTAGCTGAATCGACTAACAGTTGGCTAATATTGCCAGTTGTAGAATTTAATGTAGTAACAGTAGCTGAATCGACTAACAGTTGGCTAATATTGCCAGTTGTAGTATTCAGTGTAGTAATTGTAGCCGAATCAGTTAATAATTGGCTAATAGATGCTGAATCAACATCTAAACTTGTAGAATTTAGTGTAGTAATTGTAGCTGAAGCAGCCGATAATTGGTTAATATTGCCAGTTGTGGAATTAAGATTAGTAACAGTAGCTGAATCGACTAACAGTTGGCTAATAGATCCTGAATCAACATCTAAACTATTAACTGTAGCTGCGCCAGTTACATCCATACCTGTAAATGTTGCACTGTTGCCAGATATTGTTGTAGAATTTAATGTAGTAATTGAAGCTGAGTCTGCTGTAAATTGACCAATAAATCCAGAATCAGCATTTATATCTCTTACAGCCAAATTGCCTTGCACTTTAGCTGAATCTGCTGTAAGACCGTTTGTTACTACTGCTGTACTAATATTAAGATCTGTTACACTTATAGAATCAGCCGTTAGTTGTCCAACAAATCCAGTAGTTGCAGTATAATTGATAATTTGTGCTGAGTCTGCTGTAAATTGACCAATAAATCCGGAATCAGCATTTAAATAAGCCGCTTTTACATTTCCAGCCGATCCATCAGCAGATTTGATTGCAAGATAACCATTGCTATCTGCTAGTTGAATATCGCCCAAATAGATTGTTTGACCAGAAAGATATAAATCTCTCCATTTTCTTGCAGAATCACCTAAGTCGTATGTTGAATCTGCTCCAGGGATAGCGTGTGACCAAAATTTGGTTATATTAACGGTATCCGAAGGTCCATTCTGTGGCCCTTGGATGGAAAGCGCACTTGTTCCATCATATTTTAAATCCATGCCTTTGCCATAGATTTCTAATTTATTAGTAAAACTGCTCTTATCTTTATTATAAGTCCAGAATTGAATGTTACCATTAGCGTCTGCGCCAGTTTGAGAATTTTTACTCTTAGAATATAATTGCAGCGCCGGCGCGTCATTGTATATCCACAATCCGCCGTTTGCTTCACCTGAACCTGGCTGCATAGACACAGAGCCAAACGAACCTGAGATTCCTTGTTCAGTATTTCCTTTTGTACCAAATGCTAAAGCTTTGGTAGTATTAAGACGCAATGTATCATTGTGTATTACACTATCGCCGAAATAATTAATTAATACAGGGAATGAATTTCCATCAGCGGTGTTAATTGTATGAGTATTGGTTGCTTGAGTCCATGTGGCACTTGAAACACCAGCTACATCTATTTCGCTAATGCTATCTAATCTACCATATCTGTCAACAGTAAATTTAGGAATTTTAACAGCGCTACCATATGTGCCTGAATCGATACCTGTCACGCCTAAATCAAAATAGTTGCTATCAGGATACCAGTGTATATTAACACTATTTTCAATCGCGTCGTCTAAGTCAGAGTCAAAATCATCTTTACCATAAACTTGTTCAACGTTAATAGAAAACCTACCAGTCGATTCTTGGTATGTTATGTCACCGCCTGAGCTAAAATAGCTTCTAATTGTATGGATGGTTGGGGTATCGGCGAGACTAGTATCAAAGTATCCTCTGATTGTGCTTTCTGCGGAAGAATCAGCGAGACTAGTATCAAAGTATCCTCCGATTGTAGCAATTGATTGAGAACTGCCTAAAGCAGAATCAAATCTTGATCTGGTATAATAGAGATTAGTGGCATTTTCTAGTAAATTAGCAGTAGAAAATGGGTCTAATGTAGATGTTGCTGAGAATACGCCGCCGTCAGCAGTATTAATAGTAAATTGGCTAGTTGTACTATCAAAAGTAAAAGAACTAACACCAGCAACTAAGACTTCACTAATACTATCTATTTGGCCAAACTCATTAACGCTTAAAACTGGAATCGTCGAAGTTGAGCCATAAGATCCACTGACAACACCGGAAGAGTCTAACCCCATCGTTAATTGATACTGCGATCCTATTTTTTGCGCAGATGAGCTGATGCCAGATCCGCCAAAACTTAATAATCTTCATCATCATAGATATTAATAGAATCTACAAATCCGTCATCTGTAGTAAGATTACATGTTTGGTTTTTTCAACTTCGTTATCTACATATAATTTAGTAGTTAAGTCCGAATCATTGAAAGCGCCTAGTTGTCTTTGTTGAAATTGATTTGCTTTAATAGTACTAGCATTTACTACGCCAGCAGTAATATTCAAATCTCCTGTCATAGTAATAGTATTACTATCAA
>FUIF01017047.1_pt1 | contig 16293 bp, 13 predicted proteins | sample 1003461 | NCBI WGS metagenome assembly FUIF01 (sample SAMEA80401918, study PRJEB19352) | marine metagenome | reverse complement strand
CAACCTTGATATGTTCAAGTGCACGGTTGGAGGTACTCCTGGGACGTGGATCTTCTTCGGACACAAGGAAGAGACCGTATCTGTTGTCACGGGAGGCGTGTCGTCTATTGCGGCTGGAGCGTCTTCCACGATTGAAGTTCCTACCACCGGACGACGAGGGTTCATTCGTCGGCTTCTGATTTGGGGATCGGATACGGCTGGCTCCGCAACGACCAATGTTAACGCTGCCCCATTCCGAGTCCGACATTACCCGAACGAGAACCTCGAGGGACGAGAGCAAATCTGGTCCGTGAACGGAATCGTCCGGAAGACTCACATGGACGCCGGTTCGGTTCCTTCTGGAGTTTCAGTTATCGACGTCGACACGGTCGGATCTATTGATCGCGGAGACCTTGTCGTCCTTCGGGATGTTGGTGGAGGTCCGAACGAAGAGTTCCAGAGAGTTACCAGCAGAGACACGCTCAACCTCGAGCTTAACTTTGACGAAACCCTCGTTAATGGGATGACCAATGGGGATCCTGTCATGGCGGTTGACGAGTTCGTTTACCTTCCTTGGCAGAACAACTCCGGAGTCGGAGCGAACGCCAACAAGATCTATCTCCGGATCACCAATGACGACCCGTCGCAGGCTCTCGTCTTCGGATACCAGATCGAGTTTGAGAACATCGGATAATGGCCCAAGAAGAAGTCAGACTCAGTCTAAAATCGAGATACAGAAATACTCGGGTTCGGAAAGACTCCGACACTGACGATGTATTCTTCTCTATTTGGAGACCTCCACAGGTTCTTGAGACCAAGCCTCCGAAGAAGCACCGAATCGCTCCTGACGAGATCTTCAGACCAGGTTTGATCTCATCTCGGGAGTATGGTGACCCTAATCTCTTTTGGGCGATTGCTCTTCGAAACAATTTGCTCTTTCCGATGGTTGACATCAAGAAGTTGCTGGATTCTGGGAGATCAATCCTGATCGTTCCTCACATTGACGACGTAATCGCGGCTCTCCAAGCTTCCTCACCAAATAGTCCCGGAACTACCTAATGGTCAAGAAAGCAGGAAGAATAGGAACACTGAATCAGGGTCCCAATGTGATTTGGGACAATGGGGCCGTTTTTCTATGGAGACCTCGGTTCAACACGCTCGTTCAGGGGAATGGTGGCTCGTACGACGAATCTGGTGTCGAGGTTACGTACACCTACTCCGGAACTGCGACCAGTCTTGGGGATTGGACAGCTTACGACCCCGGACTCGGTGCTTTCATTGAAAAGGCTCTTCCTCCTCCGAACTTCCTACCGTTTGACGGACATTTCCAAGCAGAACGGCTAAACACGTGGAACACCAGTTCAGACGCAAGTTCGGATAGAGGACCCTTCACGAGAGAAGCTGGACTGAACCTCGTCCTTTTGACTCCTCCACCGTCTCCTCACATTCTCCAGAACACGACCGGAGAACCAGCAGATGTCCCTACAGTGTCTAATGCCTCTGGGTCTGCGAAGCGGATGTATAGGCAGGAGACGACGAGTAGTGGAAACAAGAAGATGTGGTCCATGCTCTTCCAGAAGGGGGACGGATCTCAGATAACGTCTTCGGACGTGACTCTTGGAGCAGCCACACTCGCTGATCCTCTTGGGGCTGACAGTTGGGGGAGGGTCGACTCGATATGACAAGATCCGGGAAGACGGGTGGTATCGAGTCTCGAGGAGTATACCGGATCAAACAGGAGCCGACGTTTATTATTTCGCAGAGGTTGCTGACGGAGTCTCCAACCTGAAGTATGAAGCTCCTCAAGTGGAGACGTTCAACACGTCGATTGCGGAACCGACAGCTCCGATTCTCACTGGTGCGTCTGGTTCTCAGAGGAGACGGAAGCACCTTTTCGAAGTTGACGGAGACTACAACCTCCCTGAACACGGGTGGATGGGTTGTTGCGTCATTCCCTACACGGACGCGGCTGCACTTGTTGCCGGTCCTTCTCCCGGACTTATTCAGGGAGATATCCTGACGTGGTTCATTGACGCGACTAACCGTTGTCGAATCATCTGGTCTGACACTTCCGACACGATCAAGTTCTTGATGGAACAGGGCGGAGTCACCCAAGCCGACCTCGAGATCCCTCAAGCTAAGGTTCTGCAGGGTGTTCCCCTCGGAATTGTGGTGAGTTGGGGTTCCCTGAATGGGGATAGGTATGTGAAGCTCGTTGTGAACGGGATTCAAGAGGACATCGTTGACACAGCGAATACTCCCCCTACAGGGATCGGAACGGTCTACATTGGAGCCAACCACACTGGTGGGAACGTGGCTAACATCATGATTCACGCGGCAGCGACAGGACAAGGGAATATCACAAGAGACCAAATGTTCGTTCTGTCTCGTTGGTTCCAGGAACAATCTTTCTCGACTCTCGGACTTGCTGGAGAATAATGGCCGATTATCCTGGTGGAGTTAAGGAAATAGGGCTTGGCGAAGGAACGATGTCCCGCGCCTCGGGTGCTCATGTACCTGAAACCGGAGCCTTGGTAACTGACAACGTTCCTCGAGTTGTTTCGGAGAGAATCCCTCGGAACATCTGGGTTCCGAAGGTCTATGACACCTTGTCTGGACTCACGGAGATGTTCTATGACGCTTCTGGTGGGGCGAACAACCTGATCGCCAGGGAGGCCACTTTCCAGAGCGAATATCCAGAGTTCACGAAAGTTGAGATTGGGACTTCATTCCAAAGTCGACCAATCAATGCATACCGGCTCGGTCCTGTGAGTCGGAAACATTTCGTTGTCATCATGGGAGGCCATGGCAACGAGATTGACGGAGTTGAAGGAACGTTCCGAGCGTTCGAACTCCTCGCTCGAGAACCTGAGTTCCAAGACTTCAGGGACGAGTGGACGCTTTTCCTTGTGACTGCGCTGAACCCAGACGGGTGGTTCGCGTCCACAAGAAACACGGCCGAGGTAGGGCCGAATGGAAATACGATCAACCTGAACCGAAACTTCGATTGGTTCTGGGACGAGTATGTCGAGACGTCATCCGAAAGCAAAGGGTCCGCTGCCGAGAGCACTTCAGAGGCTACGGCAATCCTGGACTACTGGAGGGGCACGGGTCCCTTTGCTGCACAGGGTCCTGTAACCTTCGGGTTCCTCATGGATCAGCATGCCAACCAAGGCGTAGGGAAGAGATACCAATCTCGAGATAGGGTTTGGAGGAACACTACTCAAGATCCGTCCTCTTCTAAGAGTGGGGAATTGCTTCCCGGCTCATACCTCTCTGTTTACCTTGACTTCTATACTTGGAGAGCAGCTCAGGCAGTCTCAAAAGTCCGAGCGGACGCAGCGAGCGGAACCTTTGATTATGCGATCTCTTATCGAAGATCTCGGTTCCGACCTCACCTTCATTCCTATTTCTCTTCACAGGGGGTACCCTCTATCGCGACCGAAGAGGTGAAGGTAGCTGACGCTTTCAACAACCTTGAGACCTTTTCCTCGGCTGCGAACTTCCGACTCGACTACACGATCGCGGCTGCCGCCATGGTCACGTCCACGAACTGGGAGTGGAAGGACGGACTCCTTGTGGAGAACGCGGCTGCCAACCTCCTGAAGAACTCACACTTCGAACAGTGGCAAACGAACGACGAGAGGCCTGGCAATTACACCACGTCTCGATCCACAATCACACGTGATCCTGAGGTCTTGAATCAGACTGCTTCTGGCAGGCACTTTGATGATTCTGGAGAGTCAATGCAGGTCACGTCCAACACGGACGTGAAATTGAGAGCAGATAGTGCCTCTCCGGACGTCCCGTCTGAATACACGGCGTCCGCTAATGCAAAGCTCGGTGTCTACGCGGTCCTTTCCGACGAAATGACTGGACTGTTCAAGTTCGATATTGACGCTGCATTTGACACCGGATTTGCGGGAGACCCAGACATTACCCTTTCCCATTCGACTCGAATTGGGGCTAAGCTTGGAAATTCTGGGTCGGATTCGGTAGACATAATCGGTGGTGGGACAACTGCTCCTTCAACTGGTGCCTCAACTGCGGTCAGTAGGGTCACGGGAATCAGCACTGACACTCCTGTCGAGTCGTCCCCTGGAACCCTAAACACGGCCCGTATGTTCCATGCTTCTGCAGACAACTTCCTCGACTTCCCCACGTCTGGGAACGAGAGAGTTTACGTCTTCGGTGGTTATGATGGGGTCGGGACTCGACTCCAGACCATTGAGACCTGGAACCCGAACGCCGGAACGAGTTCAAACAGTGCGGTTGCCATTCCTGGTAGTGATGGACTTGCGGACGCGGTTGCGGTGTTCCATCCTCCAACTGGGAACGTCTATATTTTTTGGAGGGAGTGACGACGTCAACGCAGTTCGTAGTGATATTCTCGAATTCACCCCTGGAGCGCCAGACACAATCACTACTCATGCGACCTCCATGTTGGTAGCTCTCAAGTTTCAGGCAGCGACCTACAGTCCTATTGACGGCAGAATCTGGCTCTTTGGAGGACAGGATTCGCTCGGGGACATGTCCGACAAGATTTACACTTTCAACCCGACGACTGGAGCTTACACCGAAGAATCTGTCTCCCAGAACCTTGACGACGACGAGGACGACCACGACGACGATGACAACGATCGGAGTCTGTGGACCACTTCTATCGGTCGTTGGTCCGCAGTAACGAATGTGGAGACAACTGGGGATTCAGGTTTGATTCACCTTCCTGGTGGACGCCTGATCAACACCGTTGGTTCCAAGTCTGCCGAGGTTTATCTGTTCGACCCGATCGATGAGATTATTGGCCTGGCCAGACTCTCGGACTACGGATATTGGAGGTATTCGGTCTCCGTTGCTGAACGGGAATACAACACCGAGACCACCCCTCTTACGAACATGCACATCTTGGTGACTGGGGTGACCGGTAAGACCTTCATCGACAAGGACTTGACCTTCTCCCCGTCAGGAGCAACGGCCAAGTTCCTCGAGCTTTCCGAAACGGACGCCGGAGGTACCCTTCTTCGGATCAAAGCTCTGTCTGGGACGCCGACTACCTCTGACACCGTCACGGCCGACGACGATACCTTCTCGGCCTCGGTAGCAGCACTCCCTAAGGACGACTTCACTGGAGCTTTGAACACAGACAACTGGGACAATGTAACCGGAGGGTGGTCCACAGATACCGGCCAGTTAACTGCTGGACTTGGGGCTGAGGTAATCCTTCTCGAGAACGACCCTGATTGGCCGAATCAACAAGTTTCCCTTGACGTTGAGAAGACGATCTCTGGAGACCTTGAAGGGGAACTTTGTTGGTGCTTCCGAGCTGCTTACAGCGGATCTGCTATCCAAAGTGGGTATAAGATCATCTATAGAGACGACAACAAGACTTGGAGTATTGAGAGAGTTGTCGCTACGGTTGCTACCGAAATTGCCTCCCTTGACGTGACGGGAGACACCACGAGGCACATCCTCGACACTGGAACCCGACCCCTATCGATCGTGATCGAAGATACGGACCCTGTCCTAATCACCGTCACTTTCAACAGCCTTTCGATCTTCGCGATCCAAGATTTCGACGAAGACAGAATCAAGGTTGCTGGTCGGTTCGCGATAGAATCTGGAGTTAATGCCTAATGGCTCTTGACGATGATCTGATTAGTTTTTGGGATCTGAACGAAACTGGGGCGCTTGCTGCCCGTGTTGACGCTCATGGATCCAATGATCTGACTCCTCGTGGAACCGGTGTAACTGGTCTTCCAGGCCTTATTGATAATGCAGCGAATCACAACCAAAATGGACTCGAGGCTGCGAACAGTACCCCCTTTCGGTTTGGTGATTCGGACTTTACCATTGTCACTTGGGTAAATGCCACTACCTGGTCTGGTGGAAGTTCTCCTCAGAGACTGATCGCGACCAAGTGGGTTTCCCCAAATCGAGAATGGATGATCGATTGGAGCAACTCTGTCGATAGGATTCGATTTCTCGCCAGAAATTCGGCTGATACTGGCCAAACGATCGTTCAAGCTGATACTTTTGGGGCTGTATCTGGTCAAACGTCAACTTGGCTTATGATCATGGCCTACCACGACTCTGTCAACGACGAGATTGGGATCTCGATCAATGACGGAACGGTAGACACGCTGGCTCATGTTGGTGGTATTCAGACCATTAATCAGGGTGCGAAGGCAGCCCTTGGAACGCGAGATGGCGGAGGAGCAACTGCAAATAGCAACTTCTCTGGTCTTCAGGACGTCACGGGTATATGGTCTCGCGTTCTTACGGCTCAAGAAATCACCGATCTGTACAACAGTGGGTCTGGTCTTGATTATGATGGTCTAACCCCCGACCCACCGGATCCGCCTTCCAACCTCGAGGCAGACGCCATCAACAATGGTGCCATCGACATATTTTGGGACGACAACTCGATCGACGAAGACGAATTCAAGATCGAGCGATCGACTACTGGAGGTGGTGTTGGTTTCAGTGAAATCGCCACTGTCGGCCAGAACGTAACCACATATCTCGATACTGGCCTCTCTGGTAACACGCAGTATTTCTATCGGGTCCGAGCTTCAAACGCCATTGGAGACTCGGCATACACGGCTGAGGCAGACGCCACCACGGATGCAGACCCGGTAGGAGCACAGACACTTCTTTATCAGCTCAAGAGTCACTGGAGCTTTGAGGAGTCAGGAACTTCTACGGTTCGGGTCGACGACGAAAGTTCCAATGACCTAACCCCAAGAGCCGGAGGAACGCCACAAGACGCCTCCGGTCTGATCGGGGCAGCGGTTGATTGTAACGAACAAGGCCTTGAGACAGCAGACGGAACACCATTCTCGTTTGGGAACCACGACTTCACGGTTGCCTTGTGGGTTAACACCTCTGATTGGAGTGACGGAGGTTCACTTCAAAGGCTTCTCGCTTCGAAGTTCAACGGAAATCTCAACTCTCGAGAATGGCAAGTAGATTGGGTTGCCGCTACAAATAGGCTTAGGTTTCTCATTAGAAACAGGGCCGACACTACGGAGCACATTATTCTCGCCGGGAGTTATGGAAACGTAACCCCTCATGTTGACGAGTGGATCCTCATCGTTGCTTGGCATGACGGAGAAAACGACACGATCAATATCCAAATCAACGATGGAACAGTAGACACTCTGTCCAGCGTTGTTGGGGGTATTCAGACCGCCAACACGTCAGTCAAGACTGGTATCGGTACTCGTGATGGTGGTGGAGCTGCCGGAAACAACAACTTCAACGGTTCGATTGATCAGACCGCAATTTGGTGCAGAGTCCTAACGTCTGCTGAGAGGACCGCTCTGTACAACTCCGGTGCCGGTCTGGCGTATAGTCAGTTCCAAGGAGGAGCACTTCCCCTGTTCGATAACTTTCAGATGCAGACAGCTCTCTGGAAGAATGACGGATTCTCTGGAACCGTTCACCAAAAGTCGGCTGATGGAAATGTTTCTGGTTACGTTCGACAAACCATGATCACCAAGGACGAGTCTGCTCTCGTTTCTGCTGATCAGGAGACTTTCGTTCGATACCTGAGGAACTACTACACTATTCCCCCTCAGTTCTTTCACCAGTACAGAGCGAGAGTTGATTTTGCTGCCGGAAAGACGTTCAACAGAGAAGACGGGTTCCGATACTACGGCCGCGTCTACAAAGACGATCAGACTGTTGAAGTGGACGGACCATGTGTTGTGAACTCCCTCATCCCCCACAGCTACATCCACCCCGACGAAGACTTCGCGAATGAAATCTTCACGTTCTCTGGGGCGATCCCTGGGATGAACTCATTCTCGGTCAAGTTCCTGTGGATGCCGACCTTTTCGTTTGCTGATCTTGGGGATACCGATCTCGAGCTTGCGAGAGTTCAACTTGACGCGAACAACTACGTCGCCTTGAAGCTTCTTGCAGGGAACAGATTTCAGCGAGAATATAACAGGAATGACGTCTATGGCCCTCATGATCCACAGATTCAACTCGAGAAGGTGGTCGCGAGTACTCAGGCTGATACGGTTGAGGTTAGTGGTCTCTATTATGGGAACACGATAACCGATCCGACTATTGAGGCTCAGGACGATTACCTCGTCGTCACCATGACCCACAACGCTGGGTTCGGTCTCGGACTTCGAGTTGAACGGAACGGGATTGTCGGTGAGAATAAGTCGAACGCAGACAAAACCGCGTTCGGTTCTGGGGTTGCTGACTTTCAATACACTGGAGTTGGATACTTTGGTCCTCCTCAGCTCCTTTCCAAAGACACGAATGTGGGAAGAGTCACGAGGAAACTCCCGACCAGAAATGCTCGAGTCCTGAATCATGTTTACGGAAGGACCACGAAGCCCGTTCTCTCCGGGGAAGACGACCCTATGAACGGTCAGATCGTCCGAATATGCCCTTCCGAGAGACAGAGGACTTTGACCGGGCGGATAGTGGTGGTCTCGGGTCTGATTGGGGGATCATCACCGAGACTGGGAACGGGTTCGGAATCGAGTCCAACAAGGCAATCTGTGAGGAAGCCGGGTACAGGTATTGGGCGAACAGGTTCCCGGCCCACGCAGACTACATTGTTAAAGCAGACGCAACGGTTGAGAACGACAATGACTTGGTTGGTCTCCTTCTAAGATGGGACCAGGACTTCGTCTCGTCTCAGGACGTCGTGACTGCCTACGGAGTCGAGATCATTCAAACCGGAGCTTCAGCAGCTTCGCTCCGGGTGGTTCGATTCTATAATGGGAATAGGATGGTCCTCCAAACTGACGCTATTGCCGGCTACACAAGCTCGACCGAGTATACCCTTCGAGCCACCCTTATCGGGTCCACTATCCAAGGTCAGGTATTCGACGTGTCGGACACGGGCTTCACGACCCCGTTCGCGACCGCGTCGGCTGTTGATTCCAACTTCAGCAAGCCAGGACGAGCCGGCATTTATGGGGAAACTGGTGCTGCGGGTCAGAAGGTCAGACTTGACAACTTCTCCATGAGCACCAACTTTGACACTATCGCTACCTAATGGCAACTGGAAATAACCAAGAGACCAAATACTTCGCGGATATAACTCCGCAGTCCTCTATCGAGATCCAAGATCTTCTGATGAGGGATTGGTTGCTTGGTATGGAGTTTAGAAACCAGACTCCTCGAGTTGTGGCGTCTTGGCAGTCCAAGCAGTTCTCTGCCAAAAAGGAGCTGGACTCGGACAAGACCCAAAAGACGGCTATGACTTACCCCGTTCTTTCTCTCTCGGTCGGGACTATTACCCCCGATCTCGAGAGGAGACAAGTGAACGACGTAAGGCAAGGGCCGGACGGGGGATTCTTTGCGACGGACGAGACGACATCAGATCGGGTCCTGATCCCGTGGCCCATTCCAATCTTGATTCCCTATCAACTCGACATAGTGGCCAAGGTGAGGAGGGACCTTCGCTATTTGGAGACTATGATCATCGAGCGGTTCTCTTTCACGGACGAACTTTTACTTGAACGCCAATTTCCCAAGGATCGGGGATATATCCCTTCGACTGGATTGGGATAGCGACCAAGAAAATAGCGACCTTGACATTGGAGACGCTCAGCACGATAGGGAACTCAGGAAGACCTTTTCTTTTACTCTTCATGGGTGGGTCTTCAGGACTCCGAAGAGAATCAAATCGGTCCACCAAGGGAACGTGGTCTTCTTTGACGCAAGTGCTTCCGACGGGAACCCGGACCCACTCAGTGATCAGACTTATCTTGATCACTATTGTGACATTGACAACTACACGTTTGACGCGAACGGAGCCATCACGAATATCACGGAGTCCCCAGACCATACTCCTCCGAATAGGACGCTCCTGTGGATCTCGTTTGACGAGACCGGAGTGACTGATTTGGGGCCTCCTAACCCTTGAAGTATCATTTTGGAGACAGCCACGCGTCTACTTAGGCTGACTCCGTAACAAAAAGAGGAACGAACATGGCAACTTTTGTCTCCCCTGGTGCCTACATTCAGGAAAAGGACGATAGCCTCTACTCGCCGGCTATCAGTCCCGCCATTATCGGTATCGTTGGGACGGCCACGAAGGGTCCGACGGACGAGGCCACGCTCATCACGAGTGAAGGTCGACTGACGGAAGTCTTTGGTCGACCTCGAGCCAAGGATCTCGGTATGCATGCCGCGATTGAGGCTCTCAAGGAAGCCCGAATCATCTATTTCATTCGAATCGCAGGAGCGAGTGCTTCGGCGGGTTCGGTGACGGTTCAGGACGCCGGATCGACTGCTACGGCCGCGTGCATCACGGCTGGAAACACGGCTCCCTATAACCTGATTTCGGGAACGACCGAGGCGACTCTCGGAACCCGAACTGGTGACATCGATATCAATTATGACAACACGGGTGGTGGTGTCCTGAACAACGTTTCGACGTTCTCGTTCACGGCTGCTCAGAGGTCTTCCCAGAACTTGCCCGCTGCTTGGGACTTTCAGGCTATCGCGGCTGGTGCTGACGTGACCCTGACCGTGGTTATCGATGGTGGATCGGCTCAGACTATCACCTTCACGAGTACCGATTTTGTGTCCTATTCGGCTCCGACCATCGCTGAGGTTCTCGCGGTTGTCAATGCTCAGATTCAGGACGCGTCGGCTCGAGCGGGGACCTCTGACGCCCTTCTCATTCAGTCGGACAAGTACGGAACCTCGTCCACGGTTCAGGTGACTGGTGGAACTGCGAACGACGTGACGAACGGTTTCAACTTCCTCACCACGTCCACTCCTGGATCTGGTGACGGTGGCGACCTGACGGCTGTCACGATTGCGGAACTCAACACCAAGATCGACACGGATACCTCGTCCGCAGTCACCGTTGTCGACAACGGATCTGGTGCAGCTCAGATTTGCACCGTCACGGCTGGAAGTGATCGATCAATCGAGGTTGTCTCGGCAACTTCGGATCTTGTTGGAGCGGCTCCCCTCATCAACTGGACGCCTCTTGACACGACCGTCAACGGAACCGCGACTGGTTCGGCTGCGAACACGGTCACGTTCACCGCGTCCACCAATGGATCCCACAGCTCCCGAATCAAGGTTCGAATTTCGGCTTCTGCGGCTCTCGCCGGAACCGTTCGTCTCGAGGTTCTTCTTGACGACGTTGTTCAGGAGACCTTCGAGAAGCTCGCTATGGGTCCGACCGCTCCTACGGGATCGAATGACCTCGTCACCACGATCAACGATGGTGTCAGCGGAGTATCTCCCTCGGAGCTTATTGACGCGACGGACCTGAACCCGACCACGGCTGGAAACCCGGTTGTTGGAACGGTTACCCTCACTGCTGGAGACGATGGCGACAACTGGACCTCGTCCACGGTCATCGGAACGGTCACGGGAAGCGTCCGAACTGGAATGCAGATCTTCGCGGATCCGGACCAGGTCTTCATCAACCTGCTCGCGACTCCCGGAATCAGCTACTCGGCGGTTATCGCTGAGGGGATCACGATTTGCGAGACCCGTGCGGATTGCATGTACGTGGTTGACGCTCCGACCGGACTCACTCCGGCTGAGGTCGTCCAGTGGCACAACGGAGACTCGTCCCTTACGGTCACGGTTGATCAGGAAGATCGAACCGAAGCCAACAGTACGGTCTTCAATTCGAGCTACGCTGCTCTCTACTATCCGTTCTATACGGCTGCGAACAAGTTCGACGCTGACGGCGGGAACATCAGTCTTCCTCCGTCCGGGGTTGTCCTCCGTACGCTGGCCTTCACGGATACCGTCGCTGACCCGTGGTTCGCTCCGGCCGGTCCGAACCGAACGCGCGGAAGCTCTATCCTTGACCTCGAGTTCAACGCGAGCCAGGGTGAGCGCGACGTGATGCAGATCCAAGGAAACAACGTCAACCCGATCTCCATCATCGCTGGAATCGGAACGGTGATCATGGGACAGAAGACGCTCCAGAGGGCTCCGACCGCTCTCGACCGCGTCAACGTCCGACGACTGCTCCTCTCTCTCGAGAAGTCGGTCTCTCAGTCGGTCTTCTTCCTGATCTTCGAGCCGAATGACCCGATCTTGTGGAGGCGGTTTGTCAACCTGGTCGAACCTCTCCTGAGGGACGTCCAGTCTCGGAGAGGACTGCTCGATTTCCGGGTTGTGGCAGATAGTACGACCACGACTCCACTACTTCAAGATCAGAACACGTTCGTTGGGAAGATCTTCCTGAAGCCGACCAAGGCTGCGGAAAAGATCGTTGTGAGCTTCAACATCACGCCCAGCGGTGCGGACTTCTCGGAGTTCCTGTCCAACTAAGGAGAATAAATGGCTCTTCTCAATGCTGATTTCCTCGCGGGATCCAAGGGATTCTTCGAACCGCAGAGGTCTTACAACTGGGCTCTCGAGGTCGCGCTGGACAACGCGGGCGATCAGGCTCTCATCGTTCAGGGACTCGAGTCATTTGACGGATTCGAGGTCTCGGTCGAGAGCATCGCGCTCAAGTACGCGAACGAGACTCGTAAGGTTGCTGGTCAGGCCAACTTCGAGGCTTCCACACTCGTCCTTCGTGACTTTGTGGACGCTGGAGTTGCCGAAGCGGCCAACCGTTCGGTGGACTGAGGTCTACAACGCGTCGACGGGTTCGATCGGTCTCGCTTCGGCTTACAAGAAGCAAGCAGACCTCACCCTCGTCTCCCCTGACCAGAGTTCGGTTCGCGTCTGGAAGTTCCTGGGAGTCTACCCGGAGCGGTTCAAGCATGGACCTTTCGATATGACTACCAATGACAAGGTGAACATTGAGATGACGCTCTCGATCGACAAGGTCATTCCGGGGACGGGCTTCAACTCCGGACTTGGTTCGATCAACGTCGGTTCGACGACGATCCCGATCTAATCGGACGTTCAAACGGAAAACTTGGCCTCGTAGAATTAAGGTAGATTCTACGAGGCCACTTGCTTATCGAAAAGGAGAGGAATGGACACGCGAAACTGGATTGAGATCCAACTTCCAAGTCTTGGCAGGTACTACAGCGGGAAATGTCCTGACGGTCGTATCGAGATCACGCCTTGGACGACTGCTCAAGAAGAGACGATCATTCGTCATTCATCGAACCCAGAGGGTAGCCTGGTCGACAAGATGATCGTCGACAATATCAGGTTGCCGGATGAGTTCGAATACGGAGATCTCCTTCTTACAGATCAGCATTTTGTGCTGATGAAACTCCGAGCAATCTCCCTGACGTGCCATTACACCGTCGACTTCACTTGTGACGCTTGTAAGAAGGCGTCCCAACAGACCTTCGACATCGATACCCTTCCCGTGGTTGCACCTGATGACGAGGAAGAGTGGAATGAACCCTTTGAGGTCTTCCTTCCCGATTCCAAGAAACTCGTCAAGATGAGACACTTGAGAGTCAGGGATCAGAAGGCGATCATTGACTGGGGAGAGAAGAGACCTGGAGAGGGTGGATCAACTGATGTCGCTATCTTCCAGCTTTCTCGGAAGATTGTCTCGATTGAAGGTGACGAAAATCTCCACTACATGGAGACCATGGACTGGATTCGGAACCTGATCAAGATCGACTATGACGTTCTCCGAACTTGGATTCAGGAGTACGAGACTGGGATTGACACCACGGTTACTGTCACCTGTCCTCATTGTCGAACCGAGACTCCTTGGGCGATTCCGCTCTCAATGGGCTTTTTCGTCCTAAGCGAGCTGACCTCAGAGCAGCGGTTGAACTGGCTAAAAAAGATCGAGTTAGAAACTGACTACTTGGTCGAAAGCGGATATTCCTGGTCCGACATTCGGATCATGGAAGCCTCTCGAAGACGTCGATACGTTGACATCAATCGGGAGAAACAAGAAGCCAGACGACGCGCACGGGAAAAGGCACTGAACGGTTAACTCGCGCTGAATACTCCGACACTTCCCAATGGCATCATCTGAAAAACAAGTTCTCGACTTCATTATCTCTGCATCGAAGAAGTCCTTCGATAAGGAGATGAAGGCTCTCCACACTGACCTCTCGAATATGGAGCAGGAGGTCGACTCCATATTCCACAAAGCAACTCTTGGAGGTGCACGGAGCTTCGTAGGATCTCTCCAGACCGCCTCCCACTGGGCCGGCAAACTGGTTGAACCTTTCGCTGAACATGTCATGAACATGGAGCAGTATAGAAAGGAAGCCGGCCTTACTCAAGACGAGATCGCTGACTATTCTCAGGAAGTTATCTCGGCGTCAACCAGATATGGTGTTGCACTTTCTCGAGTCGCGAACATGTCCAAGTTCGCGGCTAAAGGTCTCGGCGACGGACGTCTCGAGGCAGTTGCACTTTCAGCTTCTATGGCTGACCTTGCAGACTTCACTGGAATTGCCGATGAGACGATCGCCGAAATGGCGACCAACACCTTCCGTCTCTTCAACATTGAAGGGGAGAAGACTCAGAACTTGATGTATGGTCTGGCGGAAGTTGCCAGACAATCTCACGTTCCGTTTGAGGATATTGCTCTCGCTCTGAACCAGAACGCGGACGCTCTCCGAGCCATGCCGTTCGAACAGAGTGTCCGGGATATGGGCGTCTTCATTTCGTCCATGATCCAGTCTGGTGCTCAAGCTCAGCACTACAACGAGGTACTCCGACAGCTTGGAGACACGAACTCCACCCTCCGCCTGAGATTTGACGCAATCGTTCAGTCTGGTGGCGGAATGCAGGAATTGATGGGAGACCTGGGATTCCAGGTTGACCACCTCCGGAGCCAGGTTGCTGACGGAACGATCTCGCATCAGGCTTACGAACGATCTCTCCAGAATCTTGCTCAGAACTTTGGGGTCAGTCAGTTCACCCTCGAGAAGATGGCCGATAGCTGGGACAACATGTCCGGCAGCATCGAGGCCTTTGATGACATACAGAACAAGAGCGTCGAGGAAAATAGAGCAAGCTTTGAGGAACGGGCTTCTGCCCTAACCAGATTCACCAAACGGTGGGAACAGTCCCAGAACAAGATCATGGGGGTCATGGAGAACCTGTGGGGTCCCAACTCCGCCATTTGGGGTTGGCTTGGGAATCTACTCGATACCTTCGACGAAGCAATAGCGAAGTTCAACGTTCTCGACCCGTTCGCCTCTGACCAACTATCGGATGCCAATATTGGCACGTTCCGAGCTGGATCCGAGCAGGAAAGGTATATCCAAGAGAAGAGCATTATCAATCGTCAGGCTAATCTCTTCCGTGCTCGAGGAATGGACGTCGAAGCGAAGAGATTCCGAACGGAACAACTTGCCAAGCTGGACGATAGATACAAGGACGTAGTGGAGACTGTTCCTTCTACCTCGGTTCCGGAACCTGACGGCGGAGATAACAACGCTCTGACGTCAGTTATGAAGGAGGTCGCGGAGAACACACGTTCGATGAAGAGATCGAACGAGGAAATGGCACGGGAAGCGAGACTTAACTCGATTGTGGGAGGAACAGCAACCGGTAGAGGAAACAACCGGGCAACTTCTGCAACCGAAGGGATTAGGTAAATGGATCTTAACGAACACATGATGGAGGCAAGAGGAGAGGTTCTTTGGCAAAGTAAGGACGGAAAGGTTCAACATAGAAAGTTGAACTCGGACGACGCTTCCAAGAGAAAGAGTGTCAAGTTTCCGAATAAAGAGATCAAGGAACTGAAAGAGCTGAAAGCTGGGGATTGGGTCAAGTCTATGGTCTCCGGACAAAATGCTCATGTCGTTGCCAAGATCGTCCGGATAAAAGGGACGAAGCTTACGTTAGACGAACCAAATATCTTTCATAAGAAAACCTTCCGTTATGAGCGGAACTGGGATTCGATGTTGAAAGTCTGGAAGGCTAAGTAATGGCTTCATACGGACTCGACGATAGAGGTAATCAACACTTCAGGATAATGATCCTCAAGGACAGTATCCTTCCTCAGGATAGGGACCGGCTCTCGTCTGATGACCTCATCTTGACGTTTTCGGAGCTTCCGGATCGAACTACCCTTCAGAAGTCGGCTATTTACAACGACGAACCAATTGCCGGTCGGTCGGAGCCTTGGAAGTCCTACTCCCATTCGTCCCCCACTCTTTTTGACTTCACCGCGAAGCTTGTGGCGACAGGAACGGAGCAGAGTCCCACGATTGCGAATCGAGCCTTCTTCGCGGCTGGTTCGGTGGTCAATCAACTTGCAAACCAGAATGGATTCGGGGACGAACTTGGGATCTTTTCCACGTATGCACCTCGAGTCAAGAACGTAATTGAGAATCTATCCGGGACTCCGAATGACGGAGCCGAACATACGACGGTCGCATTCGAGGAAGTGCTCCTTCGGGCTGCTGTCCT
>FUIF01015370.1_pt1 | contig 16295 bp, 27 predicted proteins | sample 1003461 | NCBI WGS metagenome assembly FUIF01 (sample SAMEA80401918, study PRJEB19352) | marine metagenome | reverse complement strand
CTAACTTCGTGTATAAGTTGGGTTAGCAGATTTTGCTAATTAGTTAGCCGACGGGGTGAGGCCGAAGTGCTTGATTTTCCAGGGAGAGTTAGGGAGTTAGCTGTTTTCTCTTCTCTTAATAGATAGTGTTTAGAGTAGGGAGAGAGGGGAGTGGGAGGGTAAAATAGAAAACCGTGGGTAAAAGTTATGGGGAATTATGCTAACTGCTAACTCGAAAATGGTGTCGAAAAAGTTTGTGAATTTGGTTGTCGAGAGCCTGTCGGAGATAGGGGTGTTGTGATGGGTCGAAAAAGGAAGCCGCATCGTCGAGAGCCTAACGGCCGGGTGAAGCGCAAATCACGTCGGGAGATGAAAGAGGATGCCGTGCGGGTGATGGTGGACGCACGTCGGCGTAAATATCCGGATGTGCGCGAGAAGGACTTGACGCATCCGCTGATGGAGATGGTTGTCGGGGTGATGGCGCTTGGTGGGCGCCTAGGTTCCATTGAGAGCCCCGAGGATCGCGAGAGGGTGCTGAACTTAGCGGCGGCGGGGGTGGAGTACCAGAGAAGGTTCTTTGCTTATCACAGGGCCATTTTGGGGCTTAGGGAGCCTATTGGCGGCGGCGAGAGCCCGTCGGGCGAGGCGCCTTCGATTGATCCTGACTTGCGGGAAGCCCGTATGTTGGCAATACGGCGCGCGTGGGAGGAGATGGACGCGGTCGTCAAGGAGGCCGGCGCCGCGGTACCGGTTGATATTGTTTGCCGCCAGAACTTGGAGTTATCCCAAGAGTACGATAGTGCCATACGGCGTGGACTGGAGGCGGCGTGGTCGTATTGGAAAGAGACAGGGCGCGAATGGAAGAAACAACGCAGGCGTTTTCGTTGAGAGCCTGTCGCCGAGAGCCCGCAGGACGGAATTTCAGGTTGGTAGGGTGAATAGGAATATCGCCGCCAGAAAGCTGACGGCGATAGTGTAGTAGGCAGCGAGGATCAAGCGACGTCGGCGGTCGCGCGCTTCGGTGGCCATACCGTTATGTCCTGTGTTGCATGTCGTTCGATTTGAGCAGCGACGTAGCTCGGCGCAAATATACGGTATGGTTCCGGTGGTGCGTTACGTGGGTGCTCTTTCATTCCAACAGCGACGGCGTACCAACGCCCTTTGTCGTTTTCTATGGTCATGCGTATGTGGTAACCGATCCGTGTCTTTGCGGTGTGTTCGTCGTCGTTGACGGGTAGCAGGCTCGTCAGATGAATACGGGTACCGTGCAGGCTTTCCAGATGGACGCCACGACGGATGAGGTCATTCTCAATGTCACGTACGGCGCGCATGATTTGATACGCTTGGGTGTCGGCGTAGGGAAGTCGGTCATCACCGTTGTACGGTTCCAGGGCCGTCGCGACGGCTACAATGTTCGTGATGTCGATTTGCATTCAATGTCCTCCGGGTTGTTGCAGAGTTGGCCACATAGGCGGCACACAATGTGTGCGCCGCCTAGATTGCTAACCCCGCTTAGCTCGGTAGCTGCCGATGTCGTCTTGGAGGCTTTCCAGGGTAATGCCGTAGTCGTCCAGGATTTCCGCGACGATTTCCGGATTTTGCATGATCAATTCTGCCATGCGGTCCTTGTCCGTTGCTTTGGATAGGGAATATCCGTCCGCGTAATAGCCGCCGTAGCCGCCGTAATCGTCCCCGTAGTCGCCTTCCCCGTATTGGTCGTAGTCCCACGTGTCCCAGCCTTTCTTGGGGCTCTGGGAGCTTCTACGGGCTTTTTGCGCGGTTTTTGATCTTTTGCCAAGGCTGCTGTAGCCCCGCCACATGTTGTTGTACCAGACGGTGTCGTCTTCGATGACAGTCGGATCGCGGTGAACCGGCAGATTGGTCGTGTCGATATTCACCAGTGCGTTGCGCAGGTCCATCAGGTGGTTGCAGTCCTGGTATTCGCGCGAGGAATGTTGCAGATAGTAGCCGACCGACACGTTGGTGCACTCTGGTACAATATCGGTGTAGTTGGCGGTATCTGTGAATGACCCTGTGGGATCGGCGCGATACTTTCCTGGTAGTTTCAACGCCAGTGCGTCAGCAAATTTGTCGCTACTGCATCGTCCACCAAATTGGTGTGTGATGACGTCGGCGGTACCCTTTCGGTCGAAGGCGATAGCATATTGGATACCGTCAAGCATTTCCGGCGTTTCGTCGGCAATCCATTTGGAACCCCAGCCGCCACATTCCTCCTCGCGGTGGAATACGTAGAGACCTTCGACGCCTGCCCGGATCATTTCGAGCATGAGCCAAACGCCGGTAGCACAATCAGCACCAAGGCAACCTGTGCCGGGTTTACCAGCACGTGGCAGGCTAATCCGTCCGTTATTGGGGTTGTACGTGACGCGTTGTTCACCGTCGTTGAAATGAACGGTATCTGTGTGGCTGGACCACATGACAGGTGCGGTTCCAATGCGAGTGAACAGGTTTCCATACTCGTCCATATCGATGTCGTATGGCCCGGTGATGAACTCGCGAATGAACTCCTTTTCGGTTTCCGATCCTGCCGGGCGGCGGGTCTTAAGCATGCGGATGAGCGTCACCGCTTCCGGTTCGAGTATTTTCGGTTCAGGTGTTATGATCATAGGTGTGTTGATTTTAGTCACGTGTTTTCCTCCTAGGAAAGGCTGACAAGAATAATCGCTGCAAGGATCAGGACGGTGAGTTTTGCGGTGTCATTGATCATGCCGACACCGCCCGGCGATCTGTTTCGTTTGCAGCTTGGAGTAGACAAGAACACACACCGTTTGGGTCTGGCGACCCGCACGCGCATGTAGTTACGGGATTTTCCCGCAGATATTCCCGTGAATACCATTGGTCGTCTGCCGCACTGAGTACGCAATAACGACGTTCGTAATTTCGCCCATTACCGGCACAGACGCATCCGTTGTTTTCGAAATATGTTGGTGAGACATAGTACCGGTTGTTGACGTGGACGGCCTGCTCAGTGGGGATGCGTACGTGTGTTCGGGCACACTGTACAGTTTCCTCAAGGACACACGAAGGGCACCAAGTTTCCGTGGCGTTTACATTCGTGTTGGTTACGCTAGACGTTGTTCCTTTATGGACGTGACCGTCACAGCGGTCACAGACTGTGCCCCACTGCTCAAACTGTTCTTCTGTCCATACGTCGCCGTTGCCCATGTGGTGGGCAACGTCATCTGTGTACAGATTGTCGTCGAAGTCTGATCCAAATGCGTGGGCTTCGACACAATCTAGGCACCACCACTCGTCTGCATTTGATATGTATTGTCTATCATCGTTATTGTTAGTTTCATCACAATTTTCGCACGTATACTCGTCATCGTCGTCGTAGTCGTCGTAGTAGCCACTTCCGAGGCCGTGCGTGTTTTGTAGCCCTACGCTTTTTTTACCGCTCTTATCTCCGATAATAATATAGTCGTTGTCTACGTATCCGTAGCCATGACCATCTACGTAGGGTACTACATAGGTTCCACGGCAGGGGATTTTTTTAAGACGGGCACCATCGAAAGATTGATTATCGTCTTTGTAGCCGGCGGCGTGCAAGAGCGGAATAATACGCTCGTGGTCGCCGTACACTGTACTCCGCTTCTTTTTGTCCGGCCACACAAGGCACCGAGCCGTGATCCGTTCTTCGCGTTCGATATATGCGATTGCGAGATCAGGGCTTTCGTAGGCATGTGTGGGGTGTACGCGCGACGCATAGTCATCTGTGCTATGTGTCATGCATGAACTTGGACCGCGACGGTAGACACGTTCAATCTCTTTGGCCGTTGTCGCAAATTGCAGCATGTTTTTTCGTTTGCGGCGGCGTAACGAGCGGCGATGTCGCCGATTTGTTGACCGTCCAGTATTTCGCTAAAATACTTCGTCAGGTAGCGTCCCATCGTTGTGCGTGTTTGCTTGTCTTGTTCACCGGATTTTTCGTCTGGTGTGTACGCGATCATGTCCGACTTTTCGGTGGACACGTGGACAAAGTGGTCATTGTGGGTGTGCTTATTTTCGAGCCACCACAGGGCGTTAAGGATAAAGTCTGGTAATGGGATATACTCTCCATCCTGTAGTCGGCATTCTTCACGTATCCGCCATTTTTTGTCAGGGATGATGCGGGGTATAAATTTTGTGCCGAATTTTGTTGTTGCTACCTGGGCACGTTCGTTTGCAAGTGAGCCGGTTGTGTAGACGTAGCAATTGTTGCGGATGTAGTCGTCCAAGCTGGCACTATTTGTCATGGGCATAGTGCGGTGATGCTTGGAGCGGTTCATAGTTAGGACAGCGCCGGTTTCGGCGTCGACAACACAGAAATTTGGCATGTATATTCCTCCGTTTTGGATCGGGATTGATCCACTGAAACGGCCGCTGCAAGGACAAGAGCGGCCGTTTGGATTGATCAACCGTCTTTGTACAGGCTTTCGTCGATTTTGAATTTTACGCCCCAAACGCGGGTATAGTGACTGATCATTCTGTTGACTTCGTTGATGTCGGCTTTGGTGATATAGCCAACGATGAATTCGGCGAACGCGGTGGTGAACTCGGGGCTTTTACCGCCGACGGCGCGTGTGATAGACGCCCACTGTGCTTCCATGTCGTGTAGTAATGCACGGCGTTTTTCGGATAGCTCAACACGTTCTTTATTCATTTACTTCTCCATTTTTGATGTAACGCATCATGTACGCTGCAATTAGTATGTACCCGATAAATACACCCGTAACTACACCAGCCGTAGTGTGGATAAACTGGCGTAGCCCGTAGTCTTTTTCTATTGTGATTACTAAAACTACTGCTACTACAGTGGCTCGCAGGGCGTGCATGTATAGCATTTTTCGTAGTTTTTTGTATTCGTCGCGTATACCGCTTGTTTTGTAGGTCATTTGTTTTCCTTCCATATGCGGTTCTGCTTGTATTACAGGTACTTACTTACTACGCGTGCTGTTACGATAATAGCTATTGCATTTGATGTACTTGCGATAGCCACTAATGTCAGCAGCACTTCCCAGCCGGTTGCTACGTATACGGCGATCATTACTAGTGTTGCAAAGGCGCATACCATAGCGGTCACTACGGTTCTGGCCATGTCTGTACGTTGGGGTTCCATTTGGTGTGTGCTTTCCTCCGTTGTGTGTATTTTGGGATATTAAGCGTCTGGTGCTCTTTGGTCAACTGCTATGTGACTGCCTATTGCCCACGTGTTGTGGCGTGTTTCGTGGGGTGTTGTGCCTAAAAATAGGCATGGTATTAGTGGCGTCGCTGCTTGTGCGGTGGGTGTATGCTGATGTAAGCGCTTACATGCGTTTAATATCAGTGGGTTAGCAGATATAAGGATATCTTGATATGCGAGAGATACCTCCAGGCGATCCGAGGTCATTTTTCAAACACGGTGATGAGCACCAGAAAAAGGCACCACCACACAAGGTGATTGACGCGGATGAGGCGTGGCAGACATACGTGCTTTTAGGGCCGGGCCGGACGGTGCGCGGCGTCTGGCAGTCTTTCCAGAACCAGGGAATTGACATCTCACAGGAGAGAATTCGGCAGATTGCGCGCACTGGTCGCTGGACCGAACGCATCAAGGACTTGATGGCTGGCCTCACGCCAGAGATGAAAAGGCAGTGGGATGACGCGTTAAAGGCGAGGACCGAGCGCTCCCAGGGATCAATCCGGGCAATTGAAGCGGCGAACGTCGCAGCGATGGTTCTGTCACAGACGATCATTTCGTGGTGTAGCCGACTGGAAGGCCAGACACCCGGGGATATTCGCGTCCTGGCCGCATCATTGCAGATGGTCATGGACTCAGTGTCCAAGCAGCGCGACACTATAGCGCGCCTTAGTCCCGGCGCCGACAGAGAGACCGCCAGCCGTCTACGCAGTGTCGATATCGGGGACAAGATCGCGTCGATCTCGGATCGGAAACTCTAGGGTATTGGCGATCTCAGACTGGTATCGAGTCGACAACAGATCGACAATTGCGACCCCAAATGGGTATATACTGAACACCCCCAAAATTTTCAAAATTTCACATTGTCACATGTGAAGTGCTTGATCCGGCAGGGGATTATCGGTAGGGTGGGTTAAATCGGAGGTATTCGGATGGCTGAAGAAATTTCGGGGACATTTACGGCGACGGGGGAAAGTTCGGCTGTTCGCGGTCGGGCGTGTGACGTTTCGATCAGCGGGTCGTTTACGGCGACGGTAAAAATCCAGCGATTTATCGGGGGTAATTGGGTCGATTGGGCATCGAAAACGGCGGCTTATGAGGGAATGGAGGAGGGAGCCAGTCCGGCGACGGAGTGGCGATTGAGTTGTTCGGCGTATACGACGGGTACGGTAACGTACGCGTTGGTGGCGTCGAACTTGTAGCTGCGCGACCGCTTCGCTTTCCTCCGTGGCGCGGTCTGCTGCGACGGGCGGTCGGGATGGTGACAAGACATTCCGACCGCCATTTTTATGGGAGAATAGCTGTGCAGGAACTACCGGACTCTGTCGATAAGCTGCAATACATGCTGACGGTTTTACGAGATGTTGAGAGTGAGGTTGAGCGCAAGCGAAGGGAGGTACGGGAGAAAATCGAGAGGATACGGGCGAATGGGGAGCCAGTAGTGACCTTGACGTGAGGTTTGAGGAAAGTAGGAGTCCCAAGATTTTAGGCGCATTTTGCGCCTATTTTTTTACCCAGTTTGTCACATGTGGGGAGACAGTTTGACAGCGTCGATGGAGTGTGTCAGGGTTGTGTTCTTGTTGATTTGCTACGGAGGACACGATGGCGGAACACAAAATCACTACGTGCGATGTTTGCGGTCAGGAGATAGTGGGTGGTGGCCTGTATCTGAAGGCCACGTTGCCTGTGCACTGGTCGGAGAAGATGTGGGGCGAGCGCCGTGACATCTGTATCGGATGCGCGAATATTCTCAATGCGTTAATGGACTTTATTGGCCAAAAAGTCGCCCCTAGTCCCGGGGGTACTGATGGCTAATCGATTGTTTTGCGACTTGTGCGATGCCCAGATACCTTCAGCGTTTATAACACTTCGCGTTCGCGTTCACTCGCCAGCAGCATACACATCGGTACAATTTTCAAACCGTCTAGGTCCTATTTCCGATCTGTGTCGAACATGTTCGGAAAGTCTTGTCAAATTTGTGGAAGACACACGTGCCGAAGCGGCATTGAAGAAACTTCGTGAAGACGCACCGGAGGGCGAGTAATGACAGATTGTATTTTTGAAGTTGGAAAATCGTATCCGATGCGCAACGGGACCGTAGCGTGGGTGCTCTACATCGAACCGCCTGAGTGGCCCGACGGTAAGCCTAACAAAACGCGCACGATGGTTGTTCAATACAAACGTGCTAGCGTGTGGGAACGTGGTGTGCGCTACATCGATGGGCGCGTATCTATGTCCAAACACTCTTTTTCTGCCCATCAGTACGATCTCATGCCGCCCGAACAGAAGTCGAACAACGTCTACCACTGCGTCTACAAAATGGCCGATACGGGGGAGTTCCACGTGTCTCCTCAGTCGTTCAACATGGGGCCGGCGGCGATAAATCATGCAAAAGCAGCGCAGCGAAATAATCCGTTAGCCGTATTCCAGGGACTTCTGTGGCTCCCACGTGACGCTGATATTCCGAAATTGGACGCGTCCACTCCAATTATTTGTGGATGCGTATCGCGGAACCGCGGCATCAATCGACATTGCACCGATCCGTTGACGACGCTTTGCGTGCGCCGAGCGACTTTCCGTGTGTCGGTATTCAACGTGTCGATGTGCTGCCTGGATTTTTACCCGAGACGGAGGACTGAGTATGAGTCGTGGTAACAAGAAAGCCAAACAAATCGTTGGTCTCTACATCGGCGGCACCGGCGCCGTCTTGATGTCTCTCGTCTGGGGCGCATTGGCTGTCCAGGCCGGCCATCTTATTGCCCCGATCATTACCGGACTTGCCGGCATAGCCTCTCTCGCCGGTGGTATCGTTCTGATTAGCGGCGCCACCGCAATGCTTTTGGGAGACGATTGACATGGACGCGCGCGCATTGAAGGCGCTGAAGGCGTCGATCACCGACAAATGGGTTCCGATTGTTGAGGGTGTGGCAGGTGATAATGGGGCAGACGATTGCCCTCTGTGTAGTGAGTTTATGCAGTACGTCACTAAGAGTATAGCCGGTATAGGTATTATGGTCAAAAAAACGAAGTGTACTGGGTGTCCCATACACACTCATACTGGCAAACATGGGTGCGTCGGCACCCCATACGTCGCGTGGAGGGCACTTTATGGTCGCGACAATCACACAAAGCTTACGAGCAACGGCATAGTCCCGATCTCCGAGAAAGCGCGTGATTTATGCCGCCAAGAACTAGCCTTCTTGAGAAGCCTACTACCTGAAGGAGAGGACGTGTGACACAAGACCCACAAGTACAGACATCGTCCTTCGTGGACGAGTTCCGCGACAAAGTCCAATCCGGCGACGTCAACTTGCTTGATGTGGACATTGTATTGCTGGAGATCATGGACCGGATGGCCCGGCAGATGGTTGTAATGGACGACCGCATTAGCCGTCTGGAAGCGACTATTAAGGACATGTGGTCCATCTATAAAACGGAGAACAGCTGATGGCCAAACTGGACAGAGAGACGCGTGCAATCCTAAGATCGATTGAGAAATGGATTGGTATTGCTACCGGCAATAACGCCGACCGTGGGGAGCAAAACTGTGCCCTGTGCCAGGAATTCCGTGTTGGCCGGCGCGAGCCGGAATACTGTGTCGGGTGCCCTGTGTACCAGCGCACCGGGCAGAAAGGGTGTAACGGGACACCGTACGTGCCGTTTAAAAACACGGCGACAATCGTCAGCGAAGACGGCTCCTTCCACCGTGTCGCCGATACGTATGCATCTCGCAAGGCGGCTGTAGATGAAGTAGTGTTCCTAGCATCGTTGCTCTCTTGCGACGACAATTCGAAGGATTGGTGTGACCGCATAAAGGCCCATAGCGACAAGTTCATCGATGAGATGGATCACCGCTGGAGCCGGCCTGAATATTCCTACGAAATGACGGAAACCACAACGACCATTAACGAGAAGCCACAGACAGCGTATGACCTTAGTAAAGCCAGGCTTCGTATACGTAGAATGTCGCGTCACTTGGAAAACGTAGACCGTAATTTGGACCAACTCAACAGTCGTGTCGCGAACCTGGAGTTGGAAGAATACCGTTCAAAGTCTCACGCGGAAACTGCATCAAAGACCGTGGTGGGCGTCTCTGGTAAAGAATTCTCCGCGGAAGACATGTGGATTAATGTGTGGGTGACGCCGACACGTAAATTGGTCTCCGATGGTCGGACATACACGACGGAGTCCGACGCGCGCAAACAACTTGTTCGCGACAGAAAAAACATGCGAAAAAAGGGCGTGACCGATTTACGCGTCTACATTGATACATACCGTGCGTCCATGCTGGACATGCTCTCTGTAGAAGACCTCGAATATGTCCAAAGAGCCCTTTAAATTCCAGGTTGGCGATCAAGTTGTCAAAATACGCGGTTATCACTTCGAAGGTGAAGTTGTGGCCGCGTACCACACACGTAACGGGGACGCACGATACGTCGTCGAATGCACGGTGCCGGGCGCCGCGGGGATGCAGCACATCTACAATGGGTCACAATTGTCCCTAGTGCCGATATTCAAACTTAGGGTAACGGGTGGTAGATCGCATGAAAAACCGTAGGCAGTTATGCCCAGAAGATGCCGCGCTTCTCATCGTTGGGTCGCTGGCGCAGCTTAAAGTCGCGGTATACGACTACTCTGTTCTCCCAGAAGCGCCTACCGGAGACGGCATCGACACCCTGGCAGCGCACAGATACGTCGACATTTGCACAGTCACTCTCGATGACCTCACAGCCACCGAACTTTGCGCTGGGATGCAGGTTCTCGGGGTAAATGACGCACTACACAGCGTACCGGTGGAATTTCGGTGGTGGCACAACACTGTGCGTAAAATACGCGACCACGCTAGTTTACCCATCGATTGGAATACGTTTCCGACTGTCAATGACATAGAGAAGACGGAGCCGCAGTTTAGCGCTATTGCGCATCGTCACGCGTTCGGTCCACATGTCTCGGAAACTCACGAAGATCACCTACACCGGCGCGACGAGGTGATGAAATCGACTGTTCGCAACCACCGTTTTCGTCGAACACTGGCGTCACTCGAACGTGCTGGTCATGAAAAGTCAGCCAAACAACGTATAGATCGGGCGATGCAGTGCCGTGACTGGTATGCCGGAGACGCGTTGACGGGCACAGACCCACTACAGAAACCATCGACGTCGATATCCGTCGATGATCTCGTTCAACTAATGCGCGACGTTCCGGCGCTTAGTTCAGTCCCGCGCGACATCTATGAAGATGCACTCCGCAGTCCAATACGAGAACACGTCATTTCGAGTGCACCCATGACTGCGGCCGAACGCCTGGATCAGGAGATCTACGAAGCGCACACGCACAATGCGTTACAAGTCACGCGCATTGTACACGAAGACGACGTCGCGAAAATTGTCGACAGAGCGGAGGGTAAGGAACAGCCGGAGATAGAAGAAGACCGGCAATCCCGCATCGCGTGGGAAAACCGCGACATGTCAGACTGGAGTTGGTGATGCAATCTTACGACGACGCTTACCGCCTGGACACTGACGGCAACCCATTACTCCCGTGTCCATTTTGCAAAGAACCGGACAAATTAGAGGTTGGCCAAGTTCCGCAAGTTGGTGGCGGGCACCGCGGAGCGATTGCGTGTGAACGATGTAACACGCGCTTAATTGGTCACAGGGGTGAAACCCAGCAGCAACTCAACAAACGGTGGAATGACCGATGAACGTGGCTCTACGACATGTATGGGCTTTGATCGCCGTGGCTTTATATGTCGCGGGCTGGAGTAGCCTATCTCTAGCCCACGGCGACTGGCTAGGAACGGTATGGCCGTGGGGCCCGTACTATGTGTCGCACGCTGGCCGCTGGTGTTTGATTGCGTTCGTCGTGGCTTACGCACGTGCGGTTGTTTTGTTCGGAGATAGAATACGGGGAATTGTATGACATACGCAACAGGACGAAAACGGAGTTCTCTGGAACCGCCTGATGGGCGATCTATTGACGATCTTGTCTACACTCTGAAACTTCTACGCCCAACACGATATCTGCTGATCGAGAAGAACGAAAAGTACACCGACAGCAGCAAGGGTGTGAAAGACGAACACATGTTCGTTTGGGAGGCAGCCGGCGTCGATACACTGCACGTGTCCATAGAGCCGACGGAGTATGGAACGCGCACGACAGAACGTGCAAAGCAAACGCAGGTCATTGCCACAGTAAAACGTCACCCGGCAAAATGACCAAAAACCAAAACCGGCGGGCGGTGTTTTGAACAGTCGTTTTTTGCGGTGGACTGGCTTTGTCGATCCTGTGGGGTTCTCTCTCCTTGACTATATGGTGTGCCGCGCGGTAGCACTGAAACAAGGTGGACTTCTAGCACATGACGCTCTGCGGTACTGGCGTGACGGGACACCCACATGAAGAACGGGAGAGACACCACGATGCTCATTATTGGCGACAGTAACTTACACCTACAGATGCACGCGACGCGGCCGGGAATTCTTGTTCTGTCCCTGGAAAACGAGTTGGCTGGGGGCAAAATCATGCATCAGATGACGTATGAAAATGTTGTGCAATTGATGGGTGGTCTCGCTCAGTTTGTCGAACAAAATGCACCCGTACAGACCGCTGAACCACCAAAAACGCGGGCAAAGACACCAGCCAAAAAGCGGGTACGTCGTACAACACCCGCAAAGAAGTAGACAACTCTCTGGGTGTAGCTCAGTCTGGTAGAGCTGCGGCCTTGGACGCCGTCGGTCGGGGGTTCAAATCCCTCCACCCAGACCAGTCTCTAGGGGGAGTGACGGAGTGGTCAAACGAGCCGGGCTGTAAACTCGGTGGCTAACGCCTTCGCAGGTTCGAATCCTGCTTCCCCCACCACGCCGACGTAGCTCAGTTGGTAGAGCACGGTCCTTGTAAGTCTGTGGTCGGGGGTTCGACTCCCTCCGTCGGCTCCATTCTCCCGTAGTTTAATTGGTAGAACACCGGGTTTTGGACCGGCACATCCACGTTCGAGTCGTGGCGGGAGACCCACTGTCTTGCCAATGTAAGCGCTTACACGTATCTTCCTAACGGTTTTTCGTCGAGGGAGATATGTGGGAAATACGCGGTCAACGCTACAGAAAGGGCTGCCGTCCGACGATAGTGGACTTTATCCGGAACAAGCTTCACTACCTGGACTACGAGGAAGCGTCACGGTTCTATGTCAACGTTGTACCCCACTGTTCCGCTCAGGAAATGCGTCTTTTGGCGTGTAATGATCGGTTCTTTCTCTTAACCGTTCTAATGTCGCGGCCGGACGCCCACGATCCATGGCTGTATGACCGCTGCCGGGAAGTGGAGTCAGCGCCAGACGGTTATCTCGATTTGTGGGCGCGCGAGCACTACAAGTCGACCATCATCACATTCGCCGGCATCATTCAAGAAATCCTAATCGACCCGGAAATTACCGTCGGCATCCTGTCATCAACGTTGCAGATCGCCCGTCCGTTTCTCCGACAAATCAAGGAGGAACTGGAAAGCAATAAGGATCTACAACAGTTGTTTCCCGACGTACTGTGGTCAGCGCCGCGGAAAGAAGCGCCGATGTGGTCCCTCGACGGGGGGTTGATTTGTCGGCGATTGAACAACCCGAAAGAGTCGACAGTCGCAGCATTCGGTTTGATCGACGGCGCACCGACCGGTATGCATTTCAATCTGTTGGTCTACGACGATCTGATCGACGAGAAGCTTGTCACGTCGCCAGATATGATCCGTAAAGTGACAGAGAAATGGGAACTCTCGGACAATCTCGGCGCCGGCCACGTTCGTAAGTGGCACATTGGAACACGCTACTCGTTCGCCGACACTTACGGAATTATTATGGAACGTGGCGTGCTACGGCCGCGCGTGTATCCGGCGACTGACAACGGCAAACTTGACGGTGAGCCCGTGTTTATCTCGGTCGAACGGTGGGAGGAAAAGAAGCGAACACAGCGTTCGACGGTTTCGGCCCAGATGCTCCAGAACCCAATTGCCGGCCAGGAGAATGTGTTCGACATCAAATGGTTCCGTCCGTGGGAGCGCCGGCCGGAGACAATCAACGTCTACATCATGGTCGACCCGTCTCGCGGCAAATCGGCCACGTCCGACCGTACGGCTATCGCGGTCGTCGGCGTCGACGCCAACATGAATAAGTATCTACTCGATGGCTACCGCCACCGAATGAGTTTGTCCGAGCGATACGCCAATGTCATGCGTTTGTATCAGAAATGGCTCAAACAGTCTGGTGTTCAGTCTGTGACTGTTGGTTACGAACGATATGGTCAGCAGTCCGAGGATGAGTACTTTATTGAGCGGATGCGCAAAGACCATGGTGGCCAATTGTTTTCCATGGTTGAACTCGCGTGGCCGCGGGAAGGTGGCGCTTCTAAAATCCACCGTGTTGAGCGACTTGAACCAGACTTTCGTGACGACGCGTTCTATCTCCCAGCCATCATTCACCATCCTGATTTGGGAGAGTGTCTGTGGCGTGTCGGTGAGGACGAAAGTGGCGAACGGGTGATGTATCGCAAAAAAACCGGGCTCATCAAGGTCGAACGTAAACTGATTTTCTCTGGCCAAAAACACCTCTTACCAACAGCGATCAAACGCACGGACGAAGATGGCAACGTGTACGATCTCACGCGCGCGTTAATCGAGGAAATGTCGTTTTTCCCATTCTCGCCACGAGACGACCTCGTTGACGCTGTGTCGCGGATCTACGACATCGGCGCGTTACCCCCGATTATCGTCGACAAGGTTGACATTGAGCCGGCCGGATATGAAGATGCGTAAGCCCTGATCGGGGTTCTAGTTTGTTGGTTGCTAGCGCTGTATAGCTACTCCGGTCGGGGCAACCTCACTCTTTACAAAATTACACCAATCCGTCACCATGCGCTGGCGGGCGGGCGATCTTGTTCCACGTGGAACGATCTTTTGCAATCGGTTCGTTCGCCCGCGCTTTAGGAGGATCATATGAAGATTTCGCGTAGAGAGTTCGTACACGGAGCGGCCGCTGTCTTTGGTACCGCAGTGGCATTACAGTCGTTGCCAGCTGGCGCAGCGAGCCGGCCAGTTGTGTCCGTCCCGTCCGTTTCATCCGCATCATCGGGCATAACCGGCCCCCGAGTTGTGAAGTACTTTTACACATATCCGGGCGATTTTTTACGCCTCGATTTCCCTGGTGGAGAAACGATTGTATTCGAGTCGCCGTTGGTGAGCGAAGACTATGACTGTGCCGACAGTGACTTTACTGACGATGGGGTACCAGAATTTGGCGTACCCCCCGCAGATACGGTTGGTCACGTAATTTACCCGGTGCCAATTATTGGAGGCTTAGTTGCCGTAAACGTCCCAGACGAAAACGGTGTAAACAGCGGATCGGGGACAAAGTGGCTTGTGACACACCCCGTGGAAGAAGGCGATTGGGATGAAGCGCGTGCAGCTGTGCTCTCCGATGGTCGCGTTGGTTTCACTCGTTGTGACAAGAGACTGTCTTTACCGTACTTGCGCGGTCGGCCGGCTATTGGCGGTATAGATGTGGGGTAAATTAATACCCTTGATCTTGGAAACAATCTGTGTCATTTTGGTATAAATGGCAAAGGTGCCATTGGGTGAATGAGAACCCGCCACGGAAATCCGCGGCGGGTTTTGTTTTGCCTAGTTAATCCAAAGGACGTAACGCGCGACTTTACGGCGTCCTTTGATATCCGCCACGTGTACGGGGATACCGCGGGAGTGCGTGTCGCACGCTCGACGACCAGACACAGCTACGACGTGGCTACCGCGGCCGTGGCCGATGTGGACAATAGCTGTTCTGTTTTCGTCATCACGGTTCCGACTATTCAACCACGCTGCAAACGACGGGGCGCCCCGTTCACTGGACGTCAGATCAACCCACTCCCTAATCGCTCCTCCAATAAGACATGACAATACGGCGCTTACTTCGACTTTGTTCATTTGTCCAATTCGAGGGGGTCGCGACATCATGACTAATCTGCTGCCAAACCGAATTGCCCGGCAAGTGTCGAGCACGACTGACAGTGGGTGTCCAGTGACTGCTGCTATGGCGTACGGTCCACAGTACCCCTTCCCGCATGTATCGTTGTTTACCTTATGTAGCATAGTTTAAGTCCTTGTCTATGTGTTGAAGGTAAATCGGAGATCATGTCCGACACACTTAGTATAGCACAGTGGTGTATCGAAGTCAAATCTGACACTTAACTACGGGGTTACACGGGATGACAAAAACTGTAACTTATTCGTTTCGTTCTGCGGTACTGCGCGCTGACCCAGAATACAACAAAGATAAGATAAGAGAGACTGAATACGAATTTACACGGCGCAAGTTTACAGGCAATCCGTCCAAACGAGGGGCTTACGGGTCATGACCATTCGTACTAGCGGCAAGATCATGCTCGATGCTGACGCCTACCTCCAGTGGGATCGCGGTACGAGTACTCTGAACATCGTCTCAAACGGTGTGACTGTTATGGCCTTGACGAGTGCCAGTGTCGTTACGCCCGACTCCGCAAATGTCGCGGCACTCGGTGGCACGCTGACAGGTACGACTGACGGCGATCTTGCTGACGTTGCTGATATCGCGCTGTCGACTAGCGATACGTACACCGACTCGGCGGTAAACACTGCCGTGAACACGGCCATCGCGTCGACAAATCTCCAAGTGAAGGAAATTCAGACTGTAGTGAACGCGATTATCACGTCGTTAATAGCGTCGGGCATTATGGCATCATCGTAAGGCGGAGCAATGGTATGGCGGTACCCATCATCCAGCCCAAGCGGGTCGCGTTCACTCACGGCAAGCAACGAAACAAACTCAAAGCGGGATATCAAAAGGACTCGTTCTACGAAGACGGAGAAGAAGACCCGAATGCCTATGCCGACATGGCGATGGCCACGAACGTCGGGCGGGTGTTGACCGCTCATTATCCGGGACACTTTTGGAATGTTGAATGCAGCCACCGACAAGGCGTCGTACTGATCAACATTCCTATTCTAATGGGCCAGATAAAATACAACATCCCAATTCGGGAACTTTGGAGTGACCCTGGCGGTTTGTCTGTAATGCGTGCGGCCGGTGAAATTCTTGAACGGTTCAACATTCCGCGCACTGGTTTCG
>FUIF01002465.1_pt1 | contig 16297 bp, 24 predicted proteins | sample 1003461 | NCBI WGS metagenome assembly FUIF01 (sample SAMEA80401918, study PRJEB19352) | marine metagenome | reverse complement strand
ATAGAAGAAATAAATAATAATACAAGAAGGGCCGTTATTACTTTATGGAATCCGTGCGACTTAAATAAACAAGTGATACCTTGTTGCTATACACAACTTAATTTTGTAAGAACAGGCGACACATTAAATATGGCAATGCACTTTAGGAGCAGTGATGTTTTTTTAGGGTTACCTTATGATATAATTGTAGGTGCATTATTTTTATATAGCATAGCGAAAGAAACAAATTTAAAACCTAGTATGCTAGGGTTAAACTTAGCCGATGCGCATATATACAATAATCAAGTAAACAGTGTAGAGCAATACTTAGATAACAAAATATATGGGCTGCCAGAATTGTTAGGTGATTACGATAATTATTCTTTAACAGAATATACAACAAATAAATTTATTAAAACAAACTTTACGATATGAGACTAACAGACGAATTTGGTAAAATACGCGATTGGGCATACGGCCGAGGGATATACGAAAAAGGCGACATTAAAACACAATATATAAAATTAATGGAAGAAGCTGGGGAGCTAGCTGAAGCGATATTAAAAAAAAGATCAGGAAGAAGTAAAAGATGCAATAGGTGATATGGTTGTAGTATTAACAAGTATTGCTTATTTTAATAATACTTATATTGAAGAATGCATTAATGACGCTTACGAAGTAATTAATAAAAGAAAAGGTAAAATGGTTAATGGCTCATTTGTAAAAAAACGAATAATGAAAATAGTACTAAAACAACCAAATTGGAAACATATAACTTTTAAAACACCAAAAATAAGTTTTTTAGACTGGGCGAAAGAAGGTGTAAAAGTAGTAATAGGCAATGAAGAATATCAATTTAATAGTAGTACAGAATTAGAAGCATTGCGTTTAAGTATACAACCGTCATATAAAGGGAACGATACATGTTTTATAACAACAGATGAGTTAAAAAGTATATATCACAAAACACAGGAGCGTATGAAAAAATACAGCTATTAAATGGGGATGTATATAATAAGCCAGAGCTTTTAGAAAAAATGTATGATGATAACTTTTATTATGGGGAGTTAGGAAAATATGCTTTAAGTTCTTCTGCAATTAAAAATTTAATTGACTCACCTAAAGCGTATGCTAGATCGTTAAACTTTAAAAGCGATAGCGGTGCATTTAAGATGGGGCGACTAATACACTTAGCAGCTTTAGAGCCAGAAAAGTTAAATACATTGTGTCATGTGGTTGAGGTGCAATCAGCAGTTACAAAAGCTTATAAAGATAAAGTAAGAGAAATAGGAAGCTCGCAATTTGTATTTACAAGAAAAGAGTACGATAAAGCAATGTATACCGTAGACGCATTATTACAAAATGATATATGGCAGGAGCTAACACGAGGAGCAGAATTTGAGCAACCGGGCTTTGATATACTGCACGGGTATCCATTTAGAGCAAAAGCAGATGTATTAGGTCAAGGATATATTGCGGATCTAAAAACAACAAGTGATTTAAAAAACTTTAAATGGAGCGCAAAGAAATATGGTTACGATGTACAGCTATATATATATTGTAATATATTTAAAGTAGATTATAAAGACTTTAAGTTTTTTGCTATAGATAAATCTACAGGAGACCTAGGTATATACGACGTAACAGAAAACTTTTATCAATCAGGAAAAGATAAGCTAAACTACGCATTAAAAATATATGAAAAATATTTTGTACGGGCGGAAGAAGACTTAAATGCGTACGTAATAAGGGATGTCATTGATTAAAAAAAAAGATATTGAGCAATTTTATATAATGGCCTTAATGGATATAGCGGACGGCGCATCAGTAGAAGACCTAGAAGAAGTATTAAAAGAATATGAAAAAGCTGAAATGTATGAGGCTTGCGCAGGGATATTAAAAGCTATACATGAAACTAAATACGATACAATAAACAATATAAACGAAAAAGCTAATGGTAACACTGGAAACAATTAAAGGGCTTGTAGAAATAGAAACAGGCATAAAAGATATAAGTAATAAGACACGAAATAAAATGTATGTAGACGCGCGTGTTATATATTACATATTAGCTAAAGAAAAAGCTAAAGTAGGGTACGCTAAAATGGCACAATTTGTAAATAGAGATCACGCTACTGCATTACATTCATACAAAAAAATATATGAGCAGTGGAAACTATTTCCTAAATTATATAGCGACAACCTAAATATATTAAGAAGAATCGAAGACACTTTAGATAGCGATACAGAGGCGGTTATAGATGAATTAACTGCAAAAAAGCTATATGTAAAGTATAGAACAAGAAATGCTTTATTATATAAAGAAAACGCAGCTTTAAAAAAAGATATCAAAACATTAGAGAAAATAGTAGAACAATTAAAAAAATATGCGCCAGTATGGTAGGATTTACATTTATATTTTTTCTAGTATGGTTTATAACTATTGCTGGTATATGGCATTTATATAACGAATACTTTAAAGACGATTATTAATTACACTTTAACAAAAGGATTTAAAACTTATTATATAATTAATAATAATCTTTTTTAATTATGGACGGAAGAAAAAATAACGGAGGTCATAAGACCGCGGGGCGTAAGTCTAAAGCAGAAGAAGTCCAGTTAATAGAAAGATTAACGCCACTAGAGCCGCAAGCATTTGAAGCACTTAAAAAAGGTATTGAAAGAGGAGACTTCAAATATGTCCAGTTGTTTTATAATTACTATGCAGGGAAACCAAAAGAGACAAAAGATATCTCTATCAATGAGGACCTGCCATTGTTTATAGATTAGGGATAACCTAAACCCTATCTGTAACATATATGCAGATAAAAAAAACACAAGCACTTACTAAATTAAGAACTCTAGAAAGCAGAGTTAAGATTGTACGCGGCGGTACGTCAGCGGGTAAAACTATTTGTATATTACTTATACTTATAGATTACGCTATACGCAATCAGGGTAAAGAAATTAGTGTAGTTAGTGAAAGTGTCCCGCACTTGCGTAGAGGCGCATATAAAGACTTCTTAAACATTTTAAAGGGTCTTAATAGGTATAAGGATAGCCAGCTTAATAAAAGCACTTTAAAATACACCTTTTCAAATGGAAGTTATATTGAGTTTTTTTCAACAGATCAGCCAGATAAGTTAAGGGGGGCACGCCGTACAGACTTATATATAAATGAGTGTAACAATGTGCCTTTTGATGCATACCAGCAATTAGTAGTACGTACCTCGGGGAATGTATGGCTTGATTATAATCCTGCAGCAATATTCTGGGTAGATAAAGAGTTAGTTGGCAAAGAAGATACAGACTTTATTACACTAACATATAAAGATAATGATAGCTTGCCATATACTATTGTAAAAGAAATAGAGAAAGCAAAAGAAAAAGCAAAGACTTCAACATACTGGGCGAACTGGTGGCGTGTGTATGGTTGTGGCGAAGTTGGGAGCTTAGAGGGGGTATGTATACCAGACTGGAAAGAAATTGACAAGTTACCAGAAGAAGCGCGTATTATTGGTTATGGTGTTGACTTTGGGTGGAATGATCCTACAGTAATTATAGGCTGTTACAAATGGAATGACGCATATATATTTGATGAGGTATATTACAAGTCTAGCACTACATTAAGAGATTTGTCTTTATTCTTACGCAATAATAATATTACAGAAAACTTAATAGCGGACTCAGCAGAGCCAAAGTCAATTGAAACTTTACGAAGAGACGGCCATAATATATATCCATGTACAAAAGGTAGAGACAGTGTTAGCTTTGGAATTAATTTAATTAACCAAAACGAAATATATGTTACAAGTAAAAGCAGAAATATGAAGCGCGAGCTGCAAGGATATATATGGGCAAAAGATAAAGAAGGTAATACGCTTAATAAGCCTACTGGTGAACATCCGGACTGCATTGATGCAGCAAGGTATATATTAACTGATACCTTAGAAAATCCTAACAAAGGAAGCTATTATATTTATTAAAATGTTTATAAATACAGTGTTATTAATAAAATAATATATATATTAGCTATATAATTTTAAAACAAACAATTATGGAACAAATATGGACACACCCAGATGATTATCCAGAATACTGCGAAGAATGTGGTAAAAAATTAAACGTAAAGGGTAATTGCACTAATTATTCTTGCTTCGAGGCAAGTATGCTATAAAATATAAATAATTAAATAAATAGATATGAGTAAAATTTTAAGAGAAATTACAGCTAAAGAAAATCGTAAAGCTTTAAGGAAAGCAGGTATTGAAGCGTTAATATTATTTCTTGCTATGGTCAGCGGGTATATGACCGCACTTTATTTAGCTATTAAAATATGGAGTTACTAAAAGACCCTGTTAAAATACGGAAGGCTGCTTGGGAAAAAGGTATATACGTAAATATAATACCTTTAAAAAGAGAAAAGCTTTCAGATGTTACGCTTGAAGTTAACATAAGAGGTAACATAATAAAAGGCAAAGAAGTGTACTCCCAAAAAAAACCAAAGGCGCTTTATGAAAAAGTGGATGAAGTTTATTTATGGGCATATAAGAATTATTAAAAAAATTTTTATATATTAGTACTGATAAGATTAGATTTATAGTTAATAAGGGTGATTGAGGGTAGTAGAAATGCTATCCTCTTTCCTTTTATACAAAGTAGTTAAATAGTTATTATATATATATGCGAGTAGAAATAAATATACCAAGCAAGCTCGAGGATATCACTTTAGAGCAATATCAACGTTTTGAAAAAGTAAATACCGACGAGAATAAGGATACCTCTTTTTTATTACATAAGACTGTAGAAATATTTTGCGGGTTAGATTTAAAAGATGCACTAAAGATTAATTATAGGTCAGTATCGGTAGTAATAGAAAAGCTTAACAAGATCTTTTTAGATACGCCTAAGCTTACAACTACGTTTAACTTTAAAGGGGTAGAATACGGATTTATTCCTAACCTAGACGATATGACTCTAGGAGAATATATAGATCTTGATAGTACTTACGGTAAATGGGAGGATATGCATAAAGCTATGAGCGTGCTATATAGACCTATTACTACTAAAAGTAAAGGCAGATACCTTATAGAAGAGTACGACGGTTTTAAGAATGCAGATAATTTTAAAGACTTACCTCTAAGTATCGTATTCGGTACAACAGTTTTTTTTTACAGTTTAAGCAACGAGTTATTAGAAACTACCCTGAATTATTTGAAGAAGGAATTACCACAGAGTCTAACTTCTCAAGAACGGCGCAGTTTGGTAAAAAATATGGATTCTATCAGTCAGTATACGGAATCGCTAAAGGAGACCTTTTACGGTTTAACAAAGTAACTAAATTAAACGTACACGAAATGTCTTTTATATCTAGCATTCGAGAAAGATAAAAACGAAATAGAAGCGGAATTAATAAGAAGTAAAAAATGAAAGGATTTTATAACGTAACGAAAAAAATAAAAGATACTCTAATAGCAGAGCCTTTTGTTAATACGGTTAGTTTTGGTAGCCTAGACGATATCGACTTAAATAAGTCTACTATCTTTCCGCTTTCCCACGTAATAATTAATAATACTACGGTAGGATCTAATACTCTTACTTTTAATATTAGTGTATTAACTATGGATATAGTAGATATATCTAAGGAAGAGGTAACCGATTTATATATAGGTAACGACAACGAGCAGGACGTACTTAATACGCAGTTAGCTGTTATAAATAGATTAGTAACTATATTAAAGCGAGGTGACTTATATAGCGAGAAATACCAAGTAGAAGGGGACGTAAACTGCGAGCCTTTCGTAGATCGTTTCGAGAACAAACTAGCCGGCTGGGTAGCGACGATAGACGTAGTAGTACAAAACGATATGACTATATGCTAACGAAAGGATATACACAGCAGGTCTTAAATAACTTTAAGAACTATATCGTAAAGGAGTCTAGAGCTAACCTTACTAGAGGTAAAAAGAACTTTAATAAAAAGCTTTACGATAGTATTAAAGGAAAAGCGGAAGTCTACGATAACTCTATTAGTATTAATATTACTATGGAAGAGTACGGGATATATCAAGATAAAGGAGTTAAAGGAGTAAAGAGTAACTACGTAGAGAATAGAGGTACTCCCTTTTCTTATAAGACCTCTTCTAATTTAATAGGACTAGAGGCAGCTACGGGGTCTTTAGGAGCTTGGGCTAAACATAAAGGATTAAGGTTTAGAGACGTTAAAGGGCGTTATTTAAGTTATAAGAGTATAGGATTTATTCTAGCAAACTCGATTAAGAATAAGGGTTTAAAGGCTTCTTTCTTTTTCACTAGGCCTTTTAAGAAAGCTTACGAAGATCTAGACGAAAGATTAAAAGAGGCTTACGGTTTAGATATGATAGAGTTTATGGAATTTAGCCTAAAAAATATAGATTTTAAAACTAGAAAGGAATGAGTATAATAAAAGCTAGGTCTCCTTTTACGATAACTAATACAGAGCTGTCTCCTCCCGCAGAGCTTCCTAGATTTACCTGCGAGGAAACGTCTATAAGCGGTTTAGCTATCGCTGCCGACGGTACGGTAACTAATCCTACGGTAACGGTAGGTACTTTTCATAGTATAGAGCCTAGTAGCTTTTCTACGGTCGAAGAGGATACTACTCATAATGTAATAGTATACGTAACATATCCTTCGACTACTCATAGACCTCCTTCGGAAACAAGCGCAGAAATAGGATGCGTAGTAGAAGTAACGCAAGACGGTACACCTACGACGGATACGAATTGTAAAAACTGGCAGATAAGAAACCCGCATCCTACCGATCAAGCCTTCGTTAATTATCAAAACTGTAGTAACATTAATACTACTTTATACGTACCCGCAGCAACTAATCAAACAATATGTGTATATACGGGTACTATACCTTTAGTAATGGGTACGCTTAATTTAGCTTACGCCTTAAACCTAAATACAAACTGTACGTAATGAGAATAAAAGTAAGAAGTCCTTTTTTATAGAACTAAATAGTAATTAATTATGCCAACCTTAGATAGAGCCGTACTAAGCTTATATATCTACGACGGTACTTCAGGTAGTCAGTCTAGTAGTAACCTTAGATATACGTTAGCTAAACAGAGAATAGCGGGACAGAGTAATATACTCTTCGAGATAAGCGATCTAGTAAGAGACTATATAGACCACGATTTTAATAACGACTATACGAGTAGTGCTAAATGGGTAACCGCTAGTACTCAATTATTCGATCCTGACGGTAACGAGTTTGCTTCAGGAAGTCCTGTAATAAACCATTATGTGGCCTTAGACGGTTACGGATATTTTGAAGAAGGTATAAACCCCCAAGGAAGTGATAACGCTCTTATAAGCTGTAATACAATATACTTACCCGAAAATACAACAGGTAAATTCCCTATACTAGCTTCTGGCGTGGGTAAAGTTACGATAGACTCTACGGATACACAAATAACCGATAACGGTAATAGCAATCAAAAGATACAGTATTTAACTATACCGTCTACGGCTACGAGTATTAAGGTATACGATACCGACGATACTACTTTACTAAAGACCGTAACGATAGATAGGATATGCGAGCCTAAGTATACCTCTTATAAGGTAACCTTCGTAAATAAGCACGGAGCTTACGAGGATATCTACTTTTTTAAGAAGTCGGTAGAGTCTATGAATATAAGCGACGAAAAATATAAGCTGAATACGATAGATACGGCAAACGTAACTTATCCTACTTATAAAGGTCAAGAAAATAGATATAACGTAGACGCTAGAAAAAGCGTAAGCTTAAATACAGGTTTCGTAGACGAAGGATTTAACGAAGCTATCGAAGAGTTATTACTTTCCGAAAACGTTTGGATAAGATGGGAAAATAAGACTCTACCCGTTATACCTAAAACTAAGTCGATGACTTATAAGACGGGATTAAACGATAAGATAATTAATTATACGGTAGATTTTGAGTTTGCCTTTAGTAAGATTAACAATATTCGATAATGTTAAAACTACAACTATATATAGAGGGAGAAGCGGTAGAGCTATTTGACGATGAGTCGGTAGTACTTACGCAGACTATACAAAACGTAAGAGATATATCGAAGATCTTTACAGACTTCTCTAAGACGTTTAACGTACCCGCTTCTAAAATAAATAATAAAGTATTTAAGCACTTCTATAATTATAGTATAGTAGGTTTCGACGCAGGGACTAAAAAAAGCGCAGAAATATATCTTAACCACCAGTTATTTAAAAAAGGTAAAATAAAGCTAGAGGGAGCGTCTATTAAAGCAGGTAAAGCGCATACTTATAGAATTACTTTCTTTGGGGATACGATTAACTTAAAAGACCTATTAAGCGACGATAAAATAGGTGCTTTAGATATACTATACGACTTTAACTTCGATTATAATTCTACTAACGTTATAAATTACTTACAAGACGGTTTAGACGTAACGATAGACGGGGTAAACTATCCTGACGCCGTTATTATACCTCTTATAACGCATACCGATAGGTTATACTACGATAGCACAGCTTCGGAATCGCAGAGTAGTAACTTACATAACCACGCTAGTGTCATACAAGGAGTAAAATACGAACAGTTAAAACCAGCCGTAAGAGTATACGCCTTATTAAAAGGAATAGAAAAAAAGTACGGTTTAAGATTTAGTGGGGACTTCTTTAACGCTAGTAACCCAGAATTTTATAACCTATACTTATGGCTACACCGTAAGGAGGGAGGTATACTAGAGGAAGATAAAATAAGAGGACAAGCTAGTGGATATACGGGTATACTACAAGGTACAACTAACGATAAAAACTACTGGAGAGATTATATATATAATAAGCATTTTAAGTTTCCTATACTAGACGATCCGAAAGACGCTAACCAATACTTTATTAAGATATCAACTGACGCTACTAACTATAATGTAATAATAGAGCGAGACGGGGAAGAGCACGAAAGACTAGACGAAGTTAGCGGTAACCAAGAGCTAGGTAGTAGGGACTTTAGAGAAAAGTTTCCGAGCGGTACTTATAGGATATTTTTTGAGTCCGAATCGAGCGCAGACTTTCAGTTAGAGATTCGACTTAATTTTATGCGGGACCAATGGGTAGGAGTTAATAATAGGACTGTTACTTTTTTCGGTAACGCTACGGTAACTACTCAAGCTAGTTTCGAGGTAGCCTTGCAGACTCCCGAGATAAAGACACTAGATCTTATTACGGGGTTATTTAAGATGTTTAACCTTACCGCCTTCCAAGACGATTCAGGAGAAATAATAGTAAAGCCTTTAGACGAGTTTTACGGGCAGAGTAAAAACACATACGATATAACGCCTTATCTAGATACCACCTCTTCTACCGTAGATACTTTAATGCCGTATAGAAGAATACGATTTAGCTATAAGGGTACGGAAAGTTTTTTTAGCGAAAACCATAAGGAGCTTTTCGGTTATACTTGGGGAGAAGAGAAATACGACGGGCTTACTAAGATAGAGGGCGATACATACGAGCTAGAGTTACCTTTCGAGCATCATAAGTTCGAGAGACTTCTAGATACAGACGGTACTAAAACAGACGTCCAATGGGGTTGGTCTGTAGATATAAAAGAGGAGACCTATTTAGGAGAGCCTTTCTTATTTTACGCTATTAAAATAACTAACGGTACTTCTATTGGCGTAGTAAAAACTTCTTCGACTAAACAAGCGATAACTAATTATTATATACCCTCTAATAGCGTTTCTACTACGGCCAGTCAAAACTTAAACTTTAAAGCCGAAATGAATGAGTACGCGTTCGAGGTATTCGAGGATACTCTATATAAAACGTATTACGATAGTTATATAGCGGATACTTTTAAAAACGATAGAAGGCTTAGTAAATATAAAGCTACCTTACCTCTAAAGGTTTTGTTAAACTTTACTCTAGCGGATAGGTTTGTAATTTACGATAGATTATATAAATTAATACAATAACGACTGATCTAAGTACGGGTATAAGCGACTTAGAACTAATAAACGAGGTAAGAGACTCGGTTGTAGAGGAGCAAGATAAATACTTCGCTGATACGGTAGATAAAAGATATATAACCTGCGATAGTACGAAAGTAACCGCAGACTGGACTGGTACGATATGATAGGAAACATTTTAGAGCTATTAAAGATAGCTAAGGAAGAAAAAGAAATAGGGGAATTAACCTATATAGCTTTAGGAGGTAATAAACTACCTGAAAGCTTTAAAGAGGGATATAAACTAATTAAACTAGAGCGATGCCTGAAAAAATAATATTAGAGCTAGAGCTAGAAGCGGGAGCTAGCATAGAAGATGCTAAGAAAGCCGTTAAAGGCTTAGAGGGTGTTAAAGACGCCACGGAAGACGTTAAGAAAGAAACTAAAGACCTAGCCGAAGAGACCTCTGGTCTTACGGGTATATTAGATAATATGACGGGCGGAGCGTTACAGGCTTTAAAAACTTCTTAGGGTCGGTTAAGGGTCTATCTAAAGGTTTTAAAGGACTAAGAGTAGCGATAGCTTCGACTGGTATAGGACTTATAGTAGTAGCCGTAGGTACGTTAGCTCAATACTTTAGCGATAGCGAAGAAGGACAAAATAAGTTATCTAAAGCAATGAAGCAGTTCGGCGTTATTATAGGTAACTTAGGCGACCTCGTATCTGACTTCGGAGAAGTATTATATAACGCTATTACGGGTAACTTCGACGAGGCAAGTAAGGCTTTCGATAACTTTAAAGAAAGTCTAGCAAACTTTGGTAAAGAAACAGAGGAAGAGTTAAAGGCGGCGGGAGATCTAGCCGATCGTATAGCCGAAGTAAATAAAAAAGAGCGAGAGTTATTAGTAGATAGAGAAAAAGCTTCGGGTCGATTAGAAAAGCTTAGAACTAAGGCGGCTCAAGTAGATAAGTTTACTAGCGAGGAGCGTATAGCTTTTTTAGAACAAGCTGCAGCTATCGAGACCGATATAAATACTAGACAAGTCGCTTTAGCTCAAGAGAAGCTCGATATTAAAGTAGCGGAAAACGCTTTAAGTAAATCTACTAAAGACGATTTAGACGAAGAAGCGCAGTTAAGAGCCGACGTAATATCCTTAGAAAATCAGTCTCTAGCGGTTAAGAGAGAGTTTTACTCGCAAATATCAGGCTTACGTCAAGCGGACATGGATAAACGAGCTGCGGAAAGACAAGCAGAGCTCGACGGCTTTAAGACTCTTAGAGAAGAGCTAGATAAGGAGCTAGGTAAATCTTTAACGAGAAGAGAAGAGCTAGAATTAGGTAGTAATGAAAACGTCGCCGAAAGCCTAAAAACGCTACAAGCTCGGAAGAGAAAAGACGCTTTAGAGGAAGAGCAGTTAAATCAAGCCGTAACAGACGCAAAGATAGCGCAAGGGCAACAAGCTTTATCTGCTATTACCGCTCTAGCTGGAGAAGGATCTGCGATAGGTAAAGCTGCAGCGTTAGCTTCGGCTACTATATCTGGTATCGAAGGGGTCCAGAACGCTTATACAACGGCGCAGAAGTCTCCTATTACGGCGGTATTCCCGGCTTATCCCGTAATACAAGCAGGTTTAGCGGGGGTATTTAGCGCATTACAGATTAAGTCTATACTATCTGTGCCTAAGCCCTCTAAGGGCGGGGGAGCAAGTGTAGCATCTAGCACTCCGAGAGGAGGAGCTGCGGCATCACAACCTCCTGCGTTTAATATAGTAGGAGCTTCTGATCAAAGTCAGTTAGCGCAGACAATTAGCGGTAAAGAAGAGAAGCCTGTTAAAGCCTACGTAGTATCTAACGAGGTCACTACGGCGCAGGGCTTAGATCGTAATATTGTAGAGTCCGCTTCTCTAGGATAACAAAAAGTAAAAAATATTATTATTTAATATATGGATATTATAGAGTTATTTATAGACGAGACCGACGAAGTATCAGGAATAGAAGCAGTATCAATAGTGGAATCGCCTGCAATCGAGGAAGACTTTATTGCTCTTAAATCAACAGAATTTAAGTTTGCAGAAGTAAACAAAGAGAAGCGCATCCTAATGGGTGCTGCTCTAATTCCTAATAAACCTATCTACCGAAGAAACGAGGATAACGAGTATTATATATACTTTTCTAGAGAAACGGTTAGAAAGGCGTCGGAGTTATTTTTTATAAACGGTAATTATAATAAATCTACGCTAGAACACGAGTTGCCCTTAACGGGTTTAGTAGCTGTTGAAAGCTGGATCGTAGAGGATAAAGAAAAAGATAAATCTACTATATACGATATGGACGTACCGCTAGGTACTTGGATGTTATCCATGAAAGTTCTAAACGACGACGTATGGAATAACTACGTAAAGACCGGTAAGGTAAAAGGATTTAGCATTGAAGGTTACTTTGCCGACCGAGCCGAGAGACCTAACGAGCCTAATAACCTTAGCGTATGGGAAGAAGAAGAAGAAGTATATTTATTAGAAGAATTAAAAACCGTATTAAGTGGTGTCGATCTAGAGTCGTACGCCGACTATCCGGAAGCCGTAAGTAATAACGCTAAAAAAGGAATAGAATTAAACGAGAAAGTAAACAACAAGTGCGCAACGCAGGTAGGGAAAGTACGTGCGCAGCAACTTGCGCAAGGAAATGCCGTAAGTGTAGAAACGATAAAAAGAATGTTTTCTTACCTAAGTAGAGCGCAAGAGTATTACGACGAAGGTAACAACGAAGCTTGCGGTACTATTTCTTACTTACTATGGGGTGGTAAGGCAGGTTTACGTTGGGCAGGTTCTAAACTAAGAGAATTAGACCTATTGGAAGCTGATTTAAAGAAGCCTTGTCAAGCAGGTTATGAAATGATAGGGTTTAAGATGAAAAACGGAAGAAAAGTACCTAATTGCGTACCTATTGACTAATGAGTAGAACTATAAAAAATACCGCTTTTACTACTAAGATAGACGATACTACCGATGCGGTAGATTATCGGAAAACTTAGAGCACGGAGCTTTACTTAGAACAGAAACAGGTATATGGGCTCACCACGACGATACGCACGTAAGACTATACCCGCAAGTAGGTAGTAAGGGGGGTTACTACGAAAGCGTAGAGACTATTACGACGGGTAAAACTTTAACTACAGACGACCACGTTATTTTACTAACTTTAGTACAGAACAAACGGTAACGCTTCCTTTAGCTACAGGTAATAAAGGCGTAGAGTATATTATAAGAGCTAGGACTAATAGCGAAAAGTGCGTCTTATCTAGAAGCGGTAGCGATAAGATAGACGATGGCGGGCTAGAAAATACAATAGATATAAACGCAGATAAATCTAGGACTCTAATTAGCGACGGTAACTCTACTTGGTACGTCGTAACTTCAACAGGAGCATAATGGATAATAGACCTTACCCCAAGAGCGGACGAAGAGGATGTCAATGCAAAGACGGTACTTATAGAATAGACTGTTGCGACGGCGACTCTCAAGGAATAGGTAGTTTAGATAACCAAGGCGTAAGCGTATATAACTATGTAGACGGCGATACAGGCACTACGGTTACTACTAGAGGGGAAAGAGATCTAGTATGTGGGGATATAAACTTTACGGGATTCTCTATATCGGATCAAGGTATAATTACCGTACCTAGTATAAATATAGGTAGTATAGCTAGTACTTCTCCCGCTTCTTTTAATACGGTTAGCGTAGATACAATAAGAACATTAACGATTAATATAACAGTACCTAGCGGATATTCTAACGAAGGAAATACGATAGTATGTACTACTACCGCTACCCAACCTTTAGAGGTGTTACCTACTTTAGAATGTAGCGATATAACTATAAGCGGATTTGCGGTAGCTTACGACGGGGTTATAACTTTGCCTACGATAGATATAGGCACGATAGCTTCTACTTCTCCTTCTAGTTTTAGTGACCCAGAGGTAGATACTTTACGTACTTTAAACGTGAATATAACAGTGCCTCGGGTTATTCTAATTCAGGAGGTACTTTAGCTTGTACTACAACGGCTACACAGCCAGGTAGTCAGCCTTCTTTATCTTGTAGCGATATAACCTTTACGGGACTAGCGGTAGACTTTAAAGGAGCTATTACTACTCCTAGCGTAAATATAGGTACGGTATCTAGCATTAGTCCTACTAGCTTTAGCGGTCACGTAACTACAGATACCTCTAGAAGCGTAACTATTAACGTAACCGTACCTGCGGGATATAGTAACTCGGGATCTACGTTAGCCTGTGTACAAACTACTACGCAAACGGCGGTTACAGAGTTTTGGATTAGATATACTACCGATCACTTTGGTAAGGCAGCAGGTCAATCTTTAAGCGTTTCTCAAGGGTGCGCTTTACTAACTAATAATACCTTAATTAATAATAAGTTTATACATTTAGGTAGTAATAGTATACCTACTATGAGCGACGAGGTTTATATCGTAAACGGTAGACCTGGAAACGGTACGTGCGGTTATTCTGGGTCAGGCACAGGAGCTTACTTTATAGTACACGGTTTTGCTACTAATATAGGATACCCTGCTACGGTAGGAGAAAAGATAGCTTGCCAAGTAGGTAACTCTCCGGCTTATTTAACCGAGCCTAATACGGCATCTTATGTAAGCGCAGACTTCGTACTAACTACTTCTACTACTTCAGGTGTTACCGCTATTACGGAATGTACCTAAAAACGTAACAAATAATAATATAACTTATTATATAGTATATAAATCGGATTTAATTAACATATATATATGAATGCAACAGAGATTTTAAATAAAGCTAAAGAGCTTTTATCCGTAGAGGTTAAAGCCGAAGAGGTAGCCGTAGAGTTAGCTCAAGCTACGTTAGAAAATGGTACTATCGTAGAAGCAGAAGAAATGGCTGCAGGTAAAGAAATATTTATCGTTACCGAAGATGAGAAGTAGCTTTACCTGTAGGTGAGTATACTTTAGAAGATGGCTTAGCCTTAGTCGTAGAAGAAGAAGGTATTATCGCTTCTATCGGGGCTAAAGAAGAAGAAGAAGTAGAAGCCGAAGAGGTAGAAACCGAATTAGAAGAAGATAAAGAAGAAATGGAATACGCTACTAAAGCAGAATTATCAGAGATTCGAGAAATGGTCGAAGAAATTAAATCTATGCTAGAGCCTAAAGAGGAAATGAGCGCAGAAGAAAAAGCGGAAGAAGCAGTAGAAGATATCGTCGAAGAAGTTAAGGAAGAGCTTTCTCAAGTAGAGAAGGTAAACCATAATCCAGAGACCGAAGAGGATAAGTCAGTATACTTATACTCGCAGAAAAGAGCAGAGACTACTTTTGATAGAGTCTTAGCAAAAATAACTAGAAAATAATTTATTTAAAAAAAAAATGGCAACAACTACAAGTATTACTACATCATACGCAGGTGAGTCGGCTGGACAGTACATCTCGGCTGCTTTATTAAGCGGGGCTACTCTAGAAGCTGGAGGAGTAACGATTAAACCTAACGTAAAATTTAAAGAAGTAATTAAGAAACTAGCTACTAACGATATCGTTAAAGACGCTACTTGCGACTTTTCGGCTACTTCTACTATTACATTAACTGAGCGTATTCTACAACCAGAATACCAACAAGTCAACCTACAACTTTGTAAAAACGACTTTATTTCGGATTGGGAAGCTATTTCGATGGGTTACTCGGCTCACGATACTTTACCTTCTGCGTTTAGCGATTACTTAATCTCTCACGTAGCTGCTAAAGTAGCGGATCGTACGGAAAGATCTTTATGGTCTGGAGATACAGCTACAAACGGGCAGTTTAACGGATTTACTAAATTAGTATCTACCGACGCTGACTTACCAGCTGCTCAAGAAATCGCTGGAACGACTGTAACTGCTTCAAATGTTATTACGGAGCTAGGAAAAATCGTAGACGCATTACCTTCTACTTTGTACGGTAACGAAGGACTACATATCTATGTATCTCAAAACATTGCGCGCGCCTATGTGCGAGCACTCGGAGGATTCGGGGCTTCGGGCCTTGGAGCTGCAGGTACAAACAATATGGGTACTCAATGGTGGAATAACGGTAGCCTAAGCTTCGACGGTGTTAAGCTTTTTGTAGCTAACGGATTAGCTGATAACGACGCTATCGCTACTACGAAAGATAACCTTTTCTTCGGAACAGGCTTAATGGCCGATCACAACGAAGTGAAAGTGTTGGATATGGCTGACTTAGACGGCTCTGATAACGTTCGTGTAGTAATGAAATTTACTGCAGGAGCTCAAATCGGAGTTATCGAAGATGTAGTTACTTACGGTATCGCTAACGC
>FUIF01003682.1_pt1 | contig 16311 bp, 33 predicted proteins | sample 1003461 | NCBI WGS metagenome assembly FUIF01 (sample SAMEA80401918, study PRJEB19352) | marine metagenome | reverse complement strand
TCTGGGCAAAGTAAAATAGAAAATCAATTCCAAAACTGGATTAATGATTCTGTTGGTACAGTTATGTTCTTTAACTCTAGATCAGCTGTTCTACAAACTATATCTGCTGTCAACTTCCTTAACTGGAGCGATAACAATCCTATAAAAGCTGGTATTGCGTTTGCTAATCAACCACAATTCTGGAGTGACTTTGCATACTTATTCAACTCTGATTTCTTAAAACAAAGAAGAAGTGGATTAAAGAATGATGTTAACGCTGATGAAATCGCAAGGGAAGCGGCTAGCGCAACTAATAAATACAAAGCTGCACTAAACGCATTGCTTAAAGCTGGTTTCTCACCTACACAAATAGCAGATAGTTTTGCTATTGCAATTGGTGGGGCAAGTTTTTACAGAAACAGATTGAATACATATCTTAAAACAAGGTATGGATCAAAAGCAAGCTGAAGAAGCCGCAATGTTGGATTTTAAAGAAACGGCAGAAGAATCCCAGCAGTCGTCAAGACCTGATAAAGTTTCAATGGAACAAGCTAGCGGTTTAGGACGCATTATATTAGCTTTTGCTAATACACCTGCACAATATACTAGATTGACAAAAAGAGCTGCCCAGGACCTTATAAACGGCCGTGGGGATTGGAAAACTAATGCATCTAAACTTCTTTATTATGGGGCTGTACAAAATATTATATTTACAGCTTTGCAACAAGCGTTGTTTGCTATGAGTTTTGACGACGAAGAGGAAGAAGAAGAAGCAATGACAAAAGTTGCTAATGGTATTGTAGATACTTTACTTAGAGGTTCAGGTGTGTATGGAGCTGGAGTTGCTACTTTAAAAAATATAGTCATGGAGTCTATTAGACAAGCTAAGTCTAAACGACCTGATTATACAAAAGCAGCACTTAAAATAACAACCCTATCTCCACCGGTTGACACTAAAATTAGAAAATTAATGTCAGCAGGTAGAGCATTCACGTATAAACAAAATAAAGAAGATATGCGTGAAATGGGATGGGATGTTGATAATCCAGCGGCATTAGCAGTGGGCCAAGTAACTTCTGCTCTTGGTAACGTTCCTTTAGATAGAGCTGTCATAAAACTGCAAAATCTAAAAGATGCTAGTAACTCTGAATATGAAACTTATCAACGTATCTTTTTAGCATTAGGTTGGTCAGATTGGCAACTTGGAATAAAAGATGACGATTCTAAAGGTATTTTAAAAAAAGGGCGCGGCACGAAAAGCGGTAGCTTAAAAAAAGGTCGTGCACGTGGAAAAGGAAGAACACCGGCTAAAAGATTAGAAAGAGGTGTAGCTGGTAAAGCACATAGAGATGGCACTATTGAGGTAGACCCCAACCTATCTCCCGTAGAGCGTGAAAAAACTATTGCACATGAAAAGCAACATGTTAAAGACATAAAAACTGGAAAGCTTGATTATGATGATAACTATGTTTATTGGAATGGCAAAAAGTATCCACGTAAAAACGGCAAAATTAAATATAAGGGCAATTGGGTAGAAGAAGGCCACCCTAGTTTACCTTGGGAAAAGAAAGCATACGATGCTGAACCAAGTACTAAGGAAATTAAGGAGAAGAAAAAGCTAACCAAGCTATATTAAACAAAGAAAGGGTATGGAACCAATTACGGCGCCATACCCTTTTTTATTTATAATAATAATCCTATAATTATTCCAACTATTGGGCCAACCACAGCCCATACTTTAAATAATTTAATAACATTATTTTCTTCTGAAGTATAAACATTATCATCAGTATTTAAATCTAATGCTTCAATTTGTTCTTCGAGTTCTTTGATGCGTGCTTTTGCATCAGCAAATGTAAATCTTTTTTGTGCCATAATTTTAGTTTCATCCGTCACAACTTAAACAGTCAGGGTCCATAGCACTTGCAGCTATATCACCACGTAATACGGATTCGGTTCTCATATAATATAAAGTTTTAATTCCTTTTTTCCATGCATCAAAATGTACTTGGTTAAGCCATTTAGGTGATGCTTCAGATGGAAAAGCTAAATTTAAACTAACAGACTGATCAATATAATCTTGTCTTATTCCAGCTTGGTTAACTAACTCTAACTGGTTTATCTCTTTGAATGTTTTAAATACATTCTTTACTGCTTCCCCGTTTTCATCTTCTTGGGTAAGTCTTCCTCTGTGATCGTAATACCATCCATCAAGTTCTTTGATGTCTTGCACAGACCCACCATCTGCAAGAACTTTATCCCAAGTTTCTTTAGTGTCGATACCAATTTTTCTAAATACTTTTTTAAGCTCATTATTCTTTCTTATAAATGTTCCTTTAGCACTTTGTTCGGTGAACACATTTGCAGCCCAAGGCTCAATACCTGGTGAAACATTACCAGATAGTTTTGAGTTCGATACGGTCGGCGCAACGGCCCGTAGGTGCGTGTTACGCATCCCTGTTCCGGCACACCATAGCGGTTCACCATATAATTCAGCTAATGCTCTTGAAGCACGCTCAGTTTCTATTTTTATTTTTGAAAAAATTTCTCGGGTCTTGAATTGTGCTAGTAAGCCCTCGAAGGCGATCCCGTTCTTTTGCAGTAAGCTGTGCCATCCCAACACTCCTAACCCGAGTGCCCGTCCCTTCACAGCGCTTCTCACAGAATTTTCGAATCCCCTCAGACCCTTCGCTCTCTGTATAAATTCTTCCAGGACACCGTCCAGGAACCAGATCGCATCGTATACCAGGTTTGTATCCTTCCATTCGTCGTATTTTTCTAGGTTTAATGATGATAAGCAACAAACAAAAGAGTGTGATTCATCTGTGTGTAATGTAATCTCAGAACAGATGTTTGTCATGTGAACTTTTAATCCGTTCGTTTTGTAAGCCTCTGGATTAACTTTATTCGTGTTGCCTTTAAAAAGGATATATGGCTCACCAGTTGCTTTACGCTTTTGGAGAAGCTTTGACCATCTTTTCCTAGCTTCTTTATCTCCGCTTTCAAGTTTTCGCATAAACTTATCGCCAACGACAGCACACTGATGTAAGTTAAGAGATTGTCTGTTGACGTCTCCTTTAGGTTCCCTAATTTCAATCCAATCGAGGAAGTCATCGTGTTCAATATTGATATTAACGCTTGCAGCTCCACGTCGTACGCTACCTTGGTTGGTTGCGAGTATAGTTGAGTCATAGATTTTGCAAAAAGGGACAACGCCGTCTGAAGTTCCATTACCTGTAATTCTTGCTCCGGCGGGTCTAATCATATTAACTCCGATACCAACTCCACCGCCGTGTTTAGCGAGTAGCATCATCTCTAAATTCTTTTGACCAATATCTTGTATTGAGTCTGCTACATCTATACCAAAGCAACTGATAGGTAAACCACGATCAGTACCGGTATTAGACAAAACAGGAGAAGCTAAACAAAGCCAGCCTTCCCATATATAATCAAAAAACTTATAAGCCATCTCAGGCTTATACAACCGGCGTGCTACGGTATTTGCAACACGCCAGTAAGCATCTTTTGGTGATTCACCCTGCAATAGATAACCGCCAGTAATAGTTTTCTTATATACCTCGGTATCACCCCACGCAGGATAATCTTCACCTTTTTTCCATTCGTTATTCCACATTATTTAAATAAGTCTTTACTTAAGAATACCGGAGACACATCCTTTACATAAACTTTAAAAAAGTTTTCTTCTTCTTGGATCTCTATTTTTTTATCCTTAAATCTTGTTGGGTATTTCTTTGTAACGTATTCTTTTATTTCTTCCATAACTTACCAAATATCTTCAAAATCTTCTCCTTCATTTGCTTTTGAGTAGTCGGTGGGACGTACAGCAAAAAAATCAGTATGGGTATGGCCGCCAGTAAGATGATAGAACCAATCCAAGGCCTCGGCTCCTGATTCATCGAAACTAAAGTATGACCCGAGGTCGATGTAACCGAGTTCAACAAGTTTTTCGTTAAGTCGTTTTCTAATAAACTGTTTAAGATCATAAGCTTTTAAATTTTCAATATCACCTAATTCAAACATCTTGTCAATATAATTTTCTTCTGCTTGTAACATAGTTTTAGCAGCTTCAATTACATCGTTGCGACAATCTTCTAATAATGTAGGAACCTCATCACACATGTGTCTAAATAACTGACAACCCATTTTACTGTGCAGCGATTCATCACGAACTGACCACTTCATTTGTTGCCCAATCCCTTTAAGCATATTGCGAAGCTGGAAAGAATACAATACAGCGAAAGCGCTATAGAGCGAGACTCCCTCAGCAAAGGCAGAAAATATTGCCAGTGAACGCCCAATTCCATTAGGATCAGCCCCGTCATAACTGACCAGATTCTCAAAACGTGCAGCAGTAGCAGGCTCATGTAGAAACGCTTCAAAATCTTCGAGACCGAGTGTTTCATTTAAATAACTATATGCAACCGCGTGTATTGTTTCTTGCGATCCAAACATCATAGCCATTTGTTGTATTTCATGCTTAGGAAACCAACTTACAACTTTTTGTGTCCAGTAATCTGAAACAGCGCATTCAGTTTGCGCAAATCCAAGTAAGATATTACCCACAAGGTTACGTTCTTCTTTTGTTAATTTTTCATTCCAGTCTTTTACATCACCCGACATGGGTATTTCTGTATGCAACCAAAATGCTTGGGCTTGTTTAAGCCAGCCTTCTGTATAGTACTCTGGGTACTCAAAAGGTTTGTACGCTATTCTTTCGTCAAATAACCCCATTTAAATTCATCAAATATATAATGTAGCCAAGAGCTACATTTACGTTAACAATAACTAAATTCCATTGCTTTGCCATCCACACCTGCGGTATAGCCAAGCAACCTCCAATAATATATGTAACACCACCAATATTACCGTATGGTAAAAGGTATGGTGAAATCATTATGAAAGCCGCGCCCATATAGCCAAGTCTATTAGATAGTCTTTCGGCTGGTGATAGCTTTCTTTCTTTAACTAAAGATTTTAAATAATTACGTTTCGCTTTGTTCATTTTCTTTTGCTTTATTCTTTAGCTTTTCGACTGTTTCTTCATAGTCTGGTAGCATTTGAATAAATGCGAAAAGACCACCAACGCGATCATCTAAAATTTTTAGTTCTGTAATTAATTGTTCTGACACAGCTTTTAGCTGGCCAACTCTACCGGCTAGTTCAGCCCTTGTCGGTGTGCTCATCTTGTTCTTTATAAACGGTTAAAATAAATTCTACTAACGGAAAATACAGTACGTGTTCCGTCATTCCTTCGTTCTCATAAGTTCTTACACCTAATAAAATTCCAGGATAAATGCCAATCTCAAGTTGCCAGTTTTTCATTTTGTTGCTCTGTTAAATAGTATAAAAGCATTCTTTCGTGAAATGCTATACGTTCAGCGTAATGTTCTTTCAAACTAAATTCCGTATCGTTCATGAATCTCTAATACTTCTTTATATTTAATTGGGTTTCGCTTCATTAGTTTTTTAATCTCTTTCTCGATCTTACGGCGCTTGTACATTATTTGCGCTTGCTTTTTCTTCTTTCTTTTATTATCTGTATCGTACGATCGACGTCCTTCTGATTCTGCGGCTTGTAAAGCGGCCGCGAGTCTCCCGTGTTTGTCATCCATAGTTTAAACAATTTCCAACGCATCGGGAAGGACTCATTAGCCCTCCCCTTGCATTCAATTATATAGTCTTTTCCAGTAAAGTCAGGCGTATATTTAATTCCCAAGATTTTCTTTGCCCCTCGGTTAGTGTAATCACCTTTTCCGTTGGATTGCTTTTCATAAGATTCATTTGGAAAATTAAAACCTTCGATAAGATGGAAAACTTCACCTTCATACTGCTCAAATAGTTTTTCTTTTTTTAGAGCCATATACGTATAACGCTCAAGCCCTGATGCAAAATTAATACCATCGTAAGCAATCTTCTTAGCCTGTACTGGGCCTCGCTTTTTACTCTTTCGTCTCATTTGCGTATTTATATTCTTCTAACATGCGTTCCTGAAGCAATTCAGTTGTTACGTGTTTAAGCTTCTCAATATAGTTAACAGCATCCATAAGTTCTTCTTGTAAATGATTCATCCAAGCAACAAGTGGTGCATTGTCATCATCAAGAGTAACGCCGTACTTTTCAAAACCTACATCAGAGCGTTCAACGAACTTATCAACTACTGTTTTAATTACAGGATCGCGGAATGTATATTCTTTCTTTAGTGTCATATTAATTATCTTTTACAAATGTTCCGTTCTTCATTTTACCAGTTCTACTAGAAATTTCATCATAAGCAGCACCAATACAGTCTTCAATGCGAAGAGAGTTAAGGTGGGCAAGGTTAGTAAGAACGACAATACAATCACCAATAGCATCAATAACGCCTTCTCGATCTTGTTTAAGAGTTGATTGTGCGAGTTCACCGGCTTCTTCATATAATTTAATTAATTGTGTTTTAGGATCACCTTTTTCGTATATACCACGCTCATATGCCCATGTACGTATCTTATGAAATATTTCAACGTCAGGATAATCGCTAAAAGCGCTTGATGGTTTTAAAAACGGCGGAGCTTCCGACATAGCTTTGTTATATATGAAACAACGCTTGGGAGTAAACTGGCTAGGTAATAAATTATCAATAACCCAATTAATCCTATCCTCTGTGTCCAAGTCATAAGTTCCTTGTTCGGTTTCGATTGTAAGCCCATTAATATCTGCTGGTTTTATTTCACCTTTTGGTTTATAAAATGTAGTTGTAAAAGATGTTGTGTTTGTGTGCATTCTTTTTTTACGTTTTACTAATTTGTGGTATAAGGTTCTGTCAGTTTTATAGCCAAGCTGTTTTTGATAAAAGCGTTCAAGCTTTGAAGCGTTTACTATATCATCAGTTTCTTCTAATATTTCGTATTCGCTCTGCTTGTAGCCTTGAGTCTGTTCAACACGTTTAGCTATGTTGCTAGTACACCCTACTTTTTGCCCCGGGATGTGGTATATTTTGTATTTTCCCATTTTGATTTAATTTTATTAATTATGTCTCTACTTCTGTCATCCAGAAATTGTGACATATAATTATTTTTCTGGAACCAATACTTATAATCCGACATTCAGTGGTGCTTTAATAGGTGGATGCGGGTCATAACCTGCAATATGTATCATTTTGTGACTAGGTATTCTTAAATATCCTCCTGCTCCTTCAACAATATCAAGTCCCCAATCAACGCTAACTGAAGGCAAACTGCGAAAATCGCGAGATAACTGTTCTCTAGCTTGATCGATATGATTGTTGTAAAGATGGCAATCACCCAAGGACGCAATAAGTTGGCCCGGGACGTAGTCGGTTCCCTTAGCAAGCATAAGTAAGAGTAAACCATACATAGCGAGATCATAGGGAAGACCAAGAAATACGTCGGCGCTTCGCTGATTGAACATAAGATCCATTTTACCATCGTTTATGTATATTTGAAAACCATAATGGCATGGAGGCAAAGCCATATCGCTAAGGTCAGCTGGGTTCCAAGCGCTAACATAAAGCCTGCGGCTGGTCGGATTTTTTTTGATTTCACGAACCAGTTTTCTAATCTGATCAACGCCATTAAAATTACGCCATTGAACACCGTAAACCGGACCAAGCGTTCCATCTGTTCTACCGGACCGTTCATAGTCCGCATTCCAATAATTAAGGCCATGATCATTAAGATACTCAATATCCGATCGTCCTTGAAGTATCCAAAGTATTTCCGTAACTGCATGTTTAAAAAATATTTTTTAGTTGTTAACAGAGGAAATCCTGTTGACATATCATGGCGTAGTATTCGTCCGAATACAGATTTCGTCCCAGTGCCTGTTCTATCCTCTTTCTGTGCTCCTCCGTGGACAAGTGATGATAGTAGTCCTCGATATTGTTCTTGTACATTATTCATTTTTTATTATAATAGTATTTCATAAATTCATAAACACTTATCCAAATAGTATCCCTGTCGTATATAGAAGGCGCGTAGTGGACCTTCTTATGGTCACCTATAGAAATACCTATCTTCCATTTATTAGGCTCGCCATTGACGCCTATTGGAGATATACGTATTTGCTTATTAATACAATAATTGTGCCATTTTACTTCCTCTTGTGAAGGAATGTAATCAGGCATTGGTATTTGTTTCTTTTTAGCCATTATTCCCAAGGTAACTCTTGTGAAACAGGTTCAACGGGAATATAATCCCCTGATACATGATTCCATTTGAAATGCGCTTCTGCTTGATTCTCGCCTAAATTTTGGAACTTAACTTTAAGTACTTTTGCTTTAACTGTATTGTTTTGATAATTACGATGAATTAACAAGCCGTGATAACTTGCGTCATACCATTCACCACCACCTTTAATGTTGTACATATTTGGTTCATCAATTGTACCATCTTCTTTTTTGTACATCTTAGTTGGGTGAGCAACAATAATAACAAGTACATCATACTTTTTAGCAAAAGCTTCAATACGCGCAAGGTATTCCATAGTAGCATCAGTGATAGACATGTCAGATGCACCTTTCATTTTGACCTTATTAAAAGGATCAATAACTAAACATTTAATACCTTTGCGTTTTACAAGTTCAGCGCCTTTTTTAAGCACAGAATCAAGATCATAGCGCTCAGCTTCTATAAAATAAAAGTTATCATTAACAACTTCAAAGCATTTATTCCATTTAGCACTATTTAAATCGTCTTGTTTAGGCATCCATCCACCAACTTTTCTAATAAGCTTATGTGCATGCAAGAATGTTGGTTTATTTTCAGGTGAAGCAAAAGCTGTTTTCCAGCCATACTTCATTTGGTAGCCCACAGCCATTCGATCAACAAAATCAGACTTACCAGAGCTAGGCACACCTGTGACGGTGATGAATTGTCCTGTGTAAGTACTAAATATGCTATCGAAGTTATCAAGACCGATTTGGTAACCAGGCTTAAAGCTTCGTAAATAAATTCTTCAAGTTCATCATTTATATCTTTTACTGTAACTACATTTTCAAGCGGGACAGGAGAGGCAGCGTGTATAGCATTAAGTAGAGCGTTACGCCCATCAGCAATGAGAAGATCATTAGCATCTTTATGAATACCGAAATCTGCCATCCAGCATACTTCCGCCCCAAAACGACGTATAAGCTCCTGCTTAAGATTCTCACCAGCTTCATCGCTATCCGTGGCGAGTACGATCTTTTGCTTATCCTCGAAATACTCAATACAGTTATCGAGATAATCAAGATTAAGCCTATTAAGTGTAGCTCCGTTTGGTACAGAAACGACATTATGTATGCCAACTTCATAAAGAGATAAAGCATCCATCTCGCCTTCCACAATAACACACCAGTCAGTATTGACAATGTTATTAAGATTATAGAAGACTTTTTCTGCACCTTTAACAAGTTTAAAGTTTTTTCTACCATCACGAAATTTTGTGTTAATCAACTGATCGTTGATAAAATAGTTAAACTGAATAGTGTTAACAGAGCTATTCGTTTGGGGCATCCACTCTGGACCCTCACTAATCTTTAATTCAGTGAGAGTCTTTTGTGAAATCCCACGAGCTTCAAACCACTTTATAGCGTTGTCGCTAAGCTGTGTATTGTTTTTCCACTCGGGTAGGATGTAGTCTTTATCACCACCTCCCTTGCGCTTAAATGTATGTAGTTGAAATACATTATCACAATTCATACAAGTACCGAGACCACGTTCCCAATCATACATCGCACATTTAGCTTTGCGATTCTCAGGTTTCCTATCGTGCTACATAAAGGACATATACCTTCTTTCTTGCCAACTTGGAGGTCGTATTGATTGAATGTTTCAATCTCAAATCCATTGATCTCTGTTGTAGTCATACTAATCTTCTAATGTATTACCGTCGCCACTGTCGGCGATCCAATCATCATAATCTCTAAAACGGTAAGTCTGGCTCATTTGATGTTTGTTGCATCGCTGGAGCTTGCGCTTGTCCGTCACGATTTGGTTCTGGGAATGTTCCATTGGTCCATACTACATTTACGTTACCTAAATAAGTTTTTTGTTCTTTAGCATCGCGCTCTTCTTTAGATTGCGACACAATAACTGGGCCGTTGTTTCCAAACTGATCAACCTCATCGTTGACTGTTATTGTGATAGGTAAGTACTTTCCTTTCTTACCCTCAATAATCTTATCCTTTGGTATAGCGGTAAGATTAATACTGGTTTTGATAATTCCTGCCATTATAAGCTAGATAGTTGATTAAACATACGACGCATTTGGTTTTTAGTAGCGCCCGTCGTGCGACGCAAATTGTCTACAGCTTTCAAGTGTGATTGATTAGTGTAGAAATTGTTTTCTGAGGTTTTGATGCCGGTGACATCACATACTTTGGTTCTGGTTCTTGCCATAATTAAAGGGTTTTAGAAATATAATATTGGTTCATGTCAAAGTTTTCGTCGCCATAAAATTCAAGATAAGCTTGAACAGCTTTAGCTACTTTGTTTTGTCCTGACTTTAAGAAATCATCGGAACAATCAAATAAGCCTAGTTGCTTTGTTTTCTTATCAATAACTATGAATACAAGTTCATATCCAAACATTTGAGAATAGATATATGCTTGACTATCGTAGTTATATTTATAGCTACTCCACTTAAAATCATTAAGATTTGCTGTTGTTTTCAAATCTATGACTAGCTGGTTTGTGTGGTTAACAATATCAGCTTTACCTTTCCACTGCATACCTTCGAGCTCAATTAAGCCAGGTACTTCATATTGAACATCACCTTCTGTAATTAACTCACGAAATAAATCATTAGCTAATACTTTCTCGCGCATTAGTTCAATGTCATCAGCTTCATGCTGTAGTAAACAAATCTCACCACCTGATAACTCTTTATAAACTTTAGTGTTACGTGATGAAGATTGTATCACTTTGTACTTGTCAAGCTTTTCAGGCTCGAGGATGCAAGTGTGAAAGTAACCTCCGACAACAAATGCCGAGGTTGGCTCGCTTGGTTTTTTAAAGTCAAGAGGATTATTTAATAGTGCACGAATGTCACTGTTAGAAAGGTATTGGCGACCGAATTCACCATAATAGTTTTCATCGTCGCGTAACTTTTCTAAAATCTCTTGCTTATCCATTCTTTAGTTTTTGTAAAATAGAGTCATCCATTAAATAAGTTTGTTGTAATGTTTCAATCTTGCCGCCATTCTTTAAGAATGTAAAGGCTTTTTCAATGTTTGATTCGTCAATTCTAGGTTTAACTTTTGTGGCTTGTTTGCCTGGGCCTGGAATAGTAGAACCTTTGCCGTGTTGATTTGTAGCGTCGGCATCCGCTGTGTCATCAATTAGTAATAAGTTACCTAAAGCATACTTTTTGCCATAGCTTGATGCTGAACCAAATTGTTGAGGTGTTTGCATACCTTTTTGGTTAAGATCAACGCCTACAATTGCGCTTGCTCGGATAGTTTTATCACCATCGTGGATAGTAGCAGTAGATTTAATTGTTGGTACATCATGTGCAACAACTACATCTTCGCTAACTGTAAAGTACACACCATATTTTTTGTTAAAAGGTTTTAAACCTTCAAGTATATCTTCAGCGGAGCGGAAATTATACTTACCAAAAGAATTGTAGCGTGACTTCTTCGCTTTGAATTCTTGTTGAATTAAAGAGAGTTTTTCATGTAAATTCATAGTTGATTTAATTTATGCCATTGTTTATTATTCATTCTAAGTGTACGTGTTCCATAGGAACCTTTTTTATAGTATGTGTTATGATAATCAGATTCAATCTTATGGTTAAGATCTTCTTGTTCATCAAATGCACGTTTCTGTGTTTGCCACACACTATCAATGTTGTAATACTCTAAACCTTCAGAAAGGTTAGTAGCATCACCTCTGTCAATAACGTCGTCTTCGAGTCATATAATCTATTATTAATATTCATTGTCTTAATATTTATTACATAAAAATAGCAAAATGTATACTATTTTTCTAAAAAAGTTTGTATTTTTTTACTAACATCTTCATTTCTTAGTTTTTGCATTGCTTTTGCTTTTGATTTTTTAATCCATACAACAGATTTTTTAAACCAGTCGGCAATTTTAGATATTGGTACTCGTTGATCATTAGGCTCATCGATACCATAATACTTGCGTACAATGTCTGCTTCAAAAGGTGTTAACACTTCTGTCATAACATGATTTAAGACTGCGTTCAGTCTATCGTTTTCATAATCTGATATTTCATCAATCACATCTAAATATTCGTGATTAAAGAAAGAAGAAAACGTACGTGTAAGAAAAATATCTGTTTGATAGTTTGCGTCGTATTTTCCCTCGTATGCGTCTCCGTGAGGCTTCAAAGTATAATATGCTTCCGGAATCCTAATAGTGTCTCTATCGCGAGCTATAGCACGTCTAATAGCGTTCTTTATATTAAGTTTCAGATAGTTTATTATAATACCCGGCTGTTCGTTAACTGGAGAGCTCTCAATTAGCTTCCAGTCAAGTTTTTCCCAGGCACGATAGAATGCGACATAGCCTTCTTGCACTAAATCATTTAAGTCCAGAACGCCAACACGTGAATAAGACCGCTCGAATGAATTAGCCATTGTTCTTGGCCAGTCAATATACGGAGCACGTATCGGATCAATCTTTTTATAAGTCTTCATTTGACTTAAGTGTGATTTATATGTTGGATGGCTGTACCATTTCATGTATCAAGTAATTTTAATCTTCTACTGTATTTTCTAATTAGCTGAGCTTTTTGTTTAAGCTGCTTAACAGGCATTCTGCCGTCTTTTTCACCTATGAGCACATCATCAATAACTTCGTTACGTAACTCATTTATTCGTTGCCAAAGATATTCTCTATGATCTTTTCTTCTTGTGCAAAACACCTTGTTGTTTCCTATTCTTATTGTCATTTTTTCGTTGTGTTTTAATTTTAGTTGCAACGTCAAATGCGTTGGTTTTGGTCATGTGGTTGTAAATTCTTTTACTCATAACTGTTGGTTTAATATATGTGTTATAATTTGTTTAGCATTGCCTTGCAATGTTTCAACGTTTCCGTGTTTATTGCCATACTGCAGCGTATAATGCTGAGGTCGGTGTATAGCATTTGGTGGATTGTATTTATTCCCCGCCATATCTTTGGTTAATTTTTTGTACACAGCGTTCTTGCTGCTTTTTAGATATAATCTTAGCATCTCGCAACGCCCACGCCATATCAATTAATTTATGTTTAAATTCTTCTTCAAGACTAGGTCTTAACTTATATTCTTTATTCATGTTTTTTTAAGGTTACTACAAATAATAATGTTCTAAGCACAGTTGCTGTCATAATGCCAACAGCAATTTCAGATTTAGTTACACTTGATAAAGTAAAACAATAAATGATTAAACCATCAAGTGCAAACATCAGCACTATTAAGCTTAGTGGTGCATACTTAAATTCATCTTTAATATATAATAAGAATAAGGCAACGCTACTAATAATGTTGATAATAATATACTACTCATAATGTTTATCTAATAAAAGGTTAGCAACTTCAATACTTATTTCGTTTCTTTGGTACAATTCCCAGATTAGTTTACTCATAATTACGAAATGCTTTTGCACGAGGAAAACGATATGCACCTGCCGGTGTACGCTCGAAGTACTCGAATGTTAATACTTGGCCAATATAACGTGTACGTTGTGACCATACTTTGCGACGCTCGTTGATTGTAAGTGTAGGCCATGGAACTTCAACTACTCGATTGTTTGAATCAACACCGATGAATTTACCAAGCCCGCGCTCGAATTTACCTTTACCTTCAATGTAGCCAGTGACTGTGATCTCGGTGTCGGACCAGTCTTTGACTTTCTGCAAGTTACAACTTCTTTTTTGATCATACGGATCATTTGTGCGTACCATAGAGCCTCATACCCATTATACTTATTATTGATATGGTATTTCTGGATTCGTGCGTTAGAGACTACCGCATGAGTTTCTACAACTTTCACTTTAGACCCAGTATTTCCATATTTATTTAATAAATTTAAAAATGAATGCCGTTGTGCATAACCATCTTTTGGATTAGCGGGATCAAAGCAATCATACAAGTGATATTCAAGAAGAGAAGCAGACTCAAAACGGTCTCCCTGAGTTGGCTTTTGTTTTCTAACCAAGCTAATTATCTTATTGAAATTATTATGGAACTTATGATTGTAAAGCTCCCCATCAAGAATAATATCAGGATATAGCTCGAATACACGCTTAAGCGCGGTAGCAATATGCTTTGCGTTTTTAAACTCTTTGTGGTTACGTGAGAACATCTTCACCTCCCCATTTACAAGGCGTGTATAACATCTCACTCCATCCAGTTTAGGTTGAATGAAATATTTGTTTGTTTTAAAATCAATTTTATCAGCTTTTGGTTTAGCTAATGTTACGTTAAAGTCTGTCATATTCTTGTTTGTATCTTTCATATAGTTCTTTTAATTCTTGTACTAATTCGTATTTTTCTTGTTCTAAATATTTATTTGCTTTAGCAGCAATTTCATTCATCTTATTTAATATCACTTCTTTGGGTGATTTGTGACGTATATTTCCAAAGCCGTCGGTTTCAAATTGATGAAACTCTTCAGGTGTCATTGGTTCAAATTCACTTATTACTTTTACTCCAGTTATACCTGTTAAATCGTTACCGTCAGCAGCTTCTTGTATTAAAAGCTTTTCAGCTTCAATATACGCAGCTCGCATTTTAAGTATTTCAAATTGCGCTTTAATTTTGTCAAATGTTATTCTATTAATATAATTCATCAAATTCTATTTCTGAGTCTTTAGGAAAGTATTTAAGTATATCTTCAATTGCTTTCATCATTACATGTTCTTCAACTTGAGTGTTAATTAAGTACTCTTTCCATTCGCCTTTATATAATATTCTTAGTTTACCCATTAGTCTTCATCTTCGTCATCCTCATTATATTTATCTGGGAAGTTATCAACAAGCGCGTCAATAAGAGCTTGCTCGTCGTCAAAGTACATTTCAATGTCAGAGCAATATATTTTAGCTTCGTAGCCGTTTGCAACTTCAACAATGCGATTAATAATTTCAGCGCAGCTTGGCTGGTAGTAATAAACATCGCTTTCAAAGTTTAAGTTGTCGGCATAGTCACCGTTGCTTAATACATACACTTCGTAACCGTCAGCTGTATTCCAGGTGTCAATAGACAAGTCAGTGTTGCGTGTAAAGTTTTCGCTAATGCTTACGTCAAATGCTTTTTGAAATTCGTCAAGCAGCTCGTAGCGATCGAGTTCGTAAAGTTCGTCTATAGTTGTCATATTATTTAATTTTAAAGTTATCTAGTTCTTCTTGTATTTTCCATTTAATATCTTCGTCAAGTAATGTTAGCAAGTGACGCCATACTTTTAAGTCACGTATTGCTTTTTCAACAATTTGTCTTGTTAGTTCAGGATGCGTTGAACGATTGCGTATAGCAAATTGGTCTTTGATGTCATATTGGAAACCTGTAATTTTTCCAACAAACATATTTACTATTCGTTCATTTAAGTATTCATTCATATTTATAATTTTATATTCAATTTTATTATCACATTACAATTTATTTTGTAACGTATTTTAGATTCAGGAGCAGGCCTCGAACCTGCATCTTTACTATCTTGCCTCTCACACTCGTAAGCGCTACTTGAGTGCTCGTGCTCAAACAATAGTAATGTTTTACCTATTTTAAACTATCCTGTTATTATTAGTAGGCGGGCCCTTTAGGCTTCTTTTGTTCTCGGCACTGTGTCCCCTCATTATTCCACCGCAGCAACGGGATAGGAACCTACTATTAGCTTTATTTAAAGATTGTATAAATTGAATTCCAGTTACCTAGTTCAGATAAATCGGATATACAATTAAGTTCTTCGACGGTTAAGTCTATAACAAAATTCTTTTCTTTTAACGCTTTTATAGCTAGCTCGTGCATATACGGGTAATCTTCAGCGTTACTGTTTAGTGCTCTTTGAGCTTCAGGTGTTAATCTTTCAAATAAAGTGTCTACTGTCATATTAATTTAATTTATTTGCTCCAGTGAGCGTTTTGTACGTGTTTTAATTTATAACCTGTTTTACCTTGAACACCTACGCGATTGTACTCTGCGTCTGTAAACTTAGTGCATACGCCGTGTATAGCAATTTGTTCGAGGTGTTGTGCAGCACGTTGTTTCTTTTTATTTTCAACATACTGTTTAGTTCTTGCATATTCATTATCCAATTGTTTTCGTGTTAGCCTTGTAGCTTTTTATTTATTTAGTTATTAATTTTCCTACTTCTTCTTGCCACTGGC
>FUIF01016831.1_pt1 | contig 16329 bp, 25 predicted proteins | sample 1003461 | NCBI WGS metagenome assembly FUIF01 (sample SAMEA80401918, study PRJEB19352) | marine metagenome | reverse complement strand
GTTCCCGGGGCTCGGCCGCTGAGCTGTTACGTTTGGAGGAAGTCATGTCAGCACCGTCGGGAATCAAGAAGATAGTGGAGACCGAGCAGGAAGCCAAGAAGATCGGGAAGGAACTCGCGGTCCTGTTCGAGGAGGCAGGCACCGCCCCCCAGAAGGTAGAGCACAAGAAGAGCGGGACGATCCTACACTGGTTCGGCGGGTCCAAGATGCGGATCATGGTCGGACATTCCAGGATGACGTTGTACTGCGTCCAGCACGCGTACGCGGGCTACGGCGAGTGGAAGGGAGACTACCAGGAGAAGCACTGCGTCGCGACGTCCGAGAAGGGATGGATCGCGTTCGTCAAGCGGGTGGCTCCGGGCCTGATCAAGGCCGAGGAGCAGGCCGGTCGATGGAAGCTCGATCAGGACTGGGGACACGCGCAACTCAGGTCCCACGGGTGGGCGGAGGTCGAGGTCGAAAAGGTTGGCACGCCGGCTACCAGGAACGGTCCCGAGATCCGGGTCAAGTTCGACGCAGGATTCTGGGTCGACCTGATTCCGGACTCGAAGGCTCGGGGGTTCTGGTTCGGGTACCACTGGAACGAGTCCGGCAAGAGCGAGACGACCAGGTTCCTGGACGTCGAGCAGGCGTCGAACTGGATCGAGTCCATGAGCATGGCGGTCAAGATGACCGAGCTGAAGAAGTCTGAGTAGATCAGACCGGGACAACTGTCGAAGGATCAAAGAAGGGGAGAAGGGAAGAACGATGGAAGAAGGAAGGAAGCCGCCTGGGAAGATGGAGCTCAGGGAGACCGACGAGCTCACGGGGTCGGAGATCATAGACGCCGTTTCCGCAAACAGCGCGATCGCGAAGGCGATCAAGAAGGCGTGCCCGGGCGGGTCGTCCGAGATCTTGGTCAGCCAGGGTCCGGCGCACGTCATGCGCGTGACCATTCCCGGGCTGGTCCAGATATCGATCAACAACGGATACGTGACGACGGTCTCGGTCCCAGGAGACGTGGGATCGGCCTCGGGGGAGGACGAAGAGAAGGCCTTTCGAGAATGGTCTCCGTCTCAGATCGCGGTCGCAAAGGTCCATCTCGTGTCCAGGATCCTGGACGCGGTGATCGATCTGGAGGTCGGTCCTCCCGTGATCGAGGCCGGAGACGGAGAGGAGGACGCCGATGGAGGTCTCTAGGTCCGAGAAGAGCCACGAAGTGATCGGACTCGAGTCGCAGATATACTCGCCGCAGGTTCCGGGCGTGCAGTTGGTGACGTCGGGAGTGGCGGTCGTGGGAGACCGATGCCTGGTCCAGTATCGTCCGGACCACGACACGTGGGAGTGGCCGGGCGGCAAGGTCGAACCGGGCGAGTCGTCCCAGGATTCGGTGGTCCGCGAGCTCCGGGAGGAGACGGGTCTCTCGGTGGAGGTGGTCGCGTGGATCGCGTCGTGCTTCGTGGCAAGGGTCGACAAGTCGTACGTGGTGCAGTTCTACCTGTGCCGGGTCGCGCCCGAGTCGTTCGTCTACGATGCGGGTGAGAGGTTTCCTCGCACCGTCGCCGAGAAGCCCGGGATCGAGCACGACTGGGCGCCCCTGGTCCACGACCGCCTTCCCAGGAACTACTGGCCCGCCACGATCCACGTGTGGGATCGGGCAGTGAAGGTACTCAGGTCGATGAGGCTGAGGGGAGAGATCTAGATCTAGATCCGGTCGATGTGTTCATTGACAGAAAGGAGCAGGTCATGACGGGAGTAGTTACGGTGCACCACTTCCTGGACAAGGGGAAGGTCAAGTTCGCAGGAGCTTCGTCGAACGACGAGCAGGCCAGGTCGATCCGCGAATCGTTCGAGCGAGAGTGCCGCAGGTGCGGGAGGAAGAAGACGGACCTCCGGTCCACGGCGCTGACGGTGGGTACCGGGATTCCGGACGCACCTCCGAACGAGGACTGGAAGACGTTCTCGGTCGAAGTCTCGATGAAGGGGTCGAAGAAGTACTCGGCGATCGAGATGGTCGAGATGCATCGGATCAAGAAGTCGATGGTCCTGAAGATGCGCAGCGTCGAGGAGTACGACGTTGCGGGCTCGGACGCGTGGGTCGAGTGCACGAACAGGGACATCGAATACGACGACACGTCGGTGTACGTGGTCCGATGCCCCGATTCGACGTCGCTGGACCGGGTCGTCGAGTTGGCGATCGAGGCCGAGCAGGCCCAGGAGAAGGAGTGCAGGTCCCACCTCGACGAGGAAGAAGAGGAGGAAGAAGAAGAAGAGGAAGAGGAAGACGAGGACGACTTCGAGTAGGGGACCAGTCGTCTTCCGGATGAGAAGAGAAGAAAGGTAATCAAGATGAAGGTAGATCAGGCGAAGCAGGCAGCGGAGATCGCGGAGAACGTGATCGACGATCTGTGCAGGAAGGACTTCCCAGACGACGAGTCGGGTCGCGAGGACGCTCGGGATCGCTCGTGGTCCGGCGGGTCGGTGAAGTGCTCGATCACGGACATGGAAAAGGGGTGCATGATCACGTTCAAGGTGGACCTGAAGTCTGGAAACATGACCCTGCCGATCGAGTGCTCGGTCCTCGTTCAGGAGTCGACTCCGGTCCGGATCGAGATGCCTCGAGGGACCTTCCACAAGGCGAATGCGATGGCGTTCGTGAAGTTCGCGTCGATCGTGGCGAGGTCGTCCTCGTAGGGCGTTCTTGTACAGGGACTTTTTCTCACGCATTCTCTCGCGTAGCGTGACTTGACGAAGCGGCGGGGTTTTCCTCAGGGATGCCCGCCGCTTCTTCTCGTTCGTGTACTTGGTATCGAGGTGGGGGCTCCAGGGTGTGAGAAGAAGTATTGCGACGTACGCGTGCGACGGAAACGTATTGGAATGCACGTTCTCGTTTTCTTGGTGGGTTTTTCACACAAAAGTCGAACGTATATGATGCACTGGTTTCCACTATCTGAACCCTAAGTCTTGTTGTTCTATATAGAATAAGTACCAAGTAGAAGTAATTCCTAGGTGGGAGCGCATGCCATATACCTTCGTCTTTTGTGAGAAGAAGTGTGGCTCGGTACGTGGGTGAGGGAAAGTTCGGGCTCGAGATGGGCCGTTTACTTGCAGGTGCTTTCGTGTTCTTCTCGCCTCAGCGTATGAGAAAAGCTGCTCCACTCTTTTTGCTGCTCATTAGGCGAAATGGCGGAACCTGCAATGGCCAAGAGATCTCGCAAGAAGGCGAAGCGCGACGCCGAACTGAAGGCGGCGGACCCGAACCGTGTGATCTTGAAGCGCGTGCGGCCGAGCGGCAACCAGTCGCCTCCCTGGATCGCTCCCGACGACATGCCTCAGTGGCAGGTAGACCTCGTGAAGGCGGGCAAGATGTGCGGAGCTCGCGTCGCGGGAACCGACAGGTACTGCACGATGAAGCCGACCCCCCATCAGGAGGCCCTCGGACGCCCCCTTCCCCATCGCTGCAACTACCACGGCGGCGCGGTTCCCACCTACTGCCTCCCTCCCGAGAAGCGGAAGCCCAACCTGAAGCACGGCCTCTACTCCGAATGCCTCCTTCCCGGCGAGGAGGAGGTCTACGAGAAGCTCCTCAAGCAGGGCGACGACCTGTCTGAGGAGATCGCCATGTGCAAGATGAGGCTCATGCGCGCGATCAAGGCCGAGGCGGACCAGCACGCGCTCCTCGCCCAGGGAGGATACGATGACGCGTACGAGCCCTTCGAGCAGACCAAGCAGACCACGGTCGACGTGACCGGCATGTCCGAGGTGCGCGTGACCAAGCGCAGGCGCATCGTCGACTTCGGGAGGCGCGTCCACGCCATCACGCTAGAGCTGGCCAAGCTCTACCAGCAGCGCGCCCTCATGAACGGCGACGACCTCGACGCCGACGACAAGGCAAGGCTCGTCCGCGAGGCCGTCAAGGAAGCCAAGAAGTCCGTCGGCATCTCCTCGTCCGACGACGAATAAATAACTGTAAACTTCCGTTACACTCAAAAAAGCTGCAAAAAGGGCCCAAAAAGTTGTACAGGTCATCCGTTGCGCTCTATAATTCTCTTATCAACGCAACCAACAACTAACGGAGAAAAGCCATGACAAGCTTCTATACTGCAAACCCCGGCGCCGAAAAGAAAGCAATCGCGCGAATCGAGCGCAAGCGCAAGCAAGTCGTTGACGAGCCAACTGCTCAAAACCGCGCGACCCTCAAGAAGATGGAAGAGCTTCATGCCGCTCGCCGTCGTCAGGCCAAGCAAGATCTAGCCAACTCACGGGAGAACCGAGCCATGTCTGACAAATCCTACTACTCAGACGGTGTCCTGACCAAGGACCAGCTCAGCAAGATCCACGCGAAGGCGGTCAAGGCGACCAAGGACCGGATCCTCGGACTGATCGTCGCGGAGGAGGTCCACGGAGAAGTCAACGAGTCCGTGATCGACTCCTGCTCGGACCTCGCCGGAGTCGGCGACCTAGTCGACGACGAAGAGCGGTTCCAGAAGGCGTCGGACGAGATGAACGACGAGATCTACGCCGCAGTACGATCGGTCCTAGACCCCATCGTCAAGCGGCTCGAGAAATAGGAGACCAGCCATGCAGACCTTCCTGCCATCGCACGACTTCAAGGAGTGCGCGCGCATGCTCGACCTGCGCCGATTGGGCAAGCAGATCATCGAGTGCCGACAGATCATCAAGGCGATCCTGGATCCGTCCTACGGATGGCAGAACCATCCCGCGGTCAACATGTGGCGCGGTCACGGATATACGCTGACCTGCTACATGGATCGCATGGCCGACGAGTGGTTCGAGCGGCGCGGCAAGATGCACGGCGCCTACGAGAACTGCATCAACGAGGGCGAGTACGCCGCCGCGTGCAAGCAGCAGCCCAGTCACCCGACCTGGCTCGGCTCCAGGAGGCTCCATTCGTCGCACAGGGCCAACCTGCTGCGCAAGGACCCGGACCACTACGGCCAGTTCGGGTGGACCGAGTCTCCTGCCGAGGGATACTACTGGCCCATGCAAAAAAGTTGCATGAAAGGGCAGCTTTTAGTATACGAACGACCCTAGAAGCTGTATAATGACCTCAGCAGCACGAACGAGGAGAACGCCATGACCATCACCGTCACCGAAGCGACCGTCGCCGAGATCTGCGAGGAACTGCACGACCGCTACTATCGCTGGAGCCACTACCAGGGCAAGGCCAAGGTCTCGTTCAACACGTACGTCTTCGAGACCATCGACTGCCGCACGGAGACTGGAGTGCGCCACATCAAGCGCGGACGCGCCACCGTCCAGTGGATCGACCGCGTGCCGCACGTCCGCTGCCGCGGAGAAGTCGTCCGCCTCTACGCGGAAGTCGTGTCATTCGGAAACGGATCTGGGCTCGTCTTCACCGTGAAGGCGCCGGAACACAGGAAGAAGCGCTAGAACGGGAGAAAAGCCATGCGCATGAAGACCATCAAGGTGCGGATCGACGCAGACGCGTCGGTGGACGACTACCTTAAGGAGCTGAGCGAGCTCCGGCTGATCGCTACTCAGATCGGCCCTCGGCTCATCAAGATCGAAGGTCCGAGCGACCTGGTCAACGGATGGCACGAGTCCGACAGGGTCGTCGGCCTGCACGGAGGTCCAGGATCGGTCCTGGTCAAGTAGACAACCAATCAATCCAACCAACGGGAGAACCAGTCATGAGCTACTTCGTACCGACCGCCAGCCGGTCAAAGCACGAGTCACGGATCAACCTCTACCAGCAGCGGACTCTCGAGGAGGTCGAGGCCCTGGTCGCCAACGCGATCCAGCTCTCGGTCGAGCTCGGCCTGTTCTACTGCAAGCTCCCCGGAGGAGTCGTCACGAAGCCGATGGCCGATCGACTCCGCGAGCTCGGATACTCGCTCGAGTTCGGCGCCGAGGACGAAATCACCTGGAAGTAACTGAACCCCTTCAACCTCTATCTACGGGAGAACGTCATGGGAACGCACGCAGCAATCACTTCATCAGGGTTTCCGAAGCAGGGAAAGTGGGTCGGCAGGCGAGTCAAGGTCTGCTTCCACTACGACACGAGCCAGGTCGTCGAAGGAGAGATCGTCCGAGACGACGCGGAAGATCCGCACCGGACGATCATAAAGCTCGACGACGGGCGGCACGTCCTCGGAGTCGAGTGCCAATATCAGCCGATCTAGGCTCGAAGACATCCACCCAGGCGTCCGCAGCGATCACGCGCGGGCGCTTTTCATTTTGCCCGTTTACGCGGGCGCGAATCCATGGTCTTCTCCCGCCAGGAGGCGAGACATGGCCAAGAAGAAGGGAAGCAAGCGCTACGGCGGATCTGCCAGGGGCGGCAAGCGAAAGGGCAGGTAGCATGCTGCTCAACGCGCGAGCCGCCGAATACCAGCGCACCAGGAAGACGAAGCCCATGACCAGGGAGGAGTGCGATGCCCTGGGAGAGGAGCTGGATCCGACGAGGGAGCTGGGACTCGCGATGATCGACTTCGACCTGGAGACGATCCGTCTTCTGGAAGAACGACCTGACGGCAAGCTCTCGCCCAAGAAGTTGCGCAAGCGCCAGCACGAGATCTGGACTCGCCGGTGCAGGGAAAGGAAGGAGGAGTTCGGCAATGCCTAACTACTGCGTAGTCATGTCGGCCTTCGGGCCGCTGGTCGAGGTCGAGGACGTCGGTTCCGCGGCCGAGGCCAGGAAGGTCGCCGCCGCCGAGACCGGCATGGCCGTCGACGAGCACACGGTCACGATCTTGGCGAAGGGGTAGTGGCCTTGGAACAGTACGAGAAGACCATCTCGTTCGAGGCCGACCAGAAGTTCGTCGATCAGTATCGAGCCCTCGACGACCGCTGGGAGGAGGCCAAGTGCAGGTACAGGGCCGCGATCAAGGGAACTCCCGGCGTCGAGGCCATGGTCCGCCACTCGCTGGAGGCGGACAGGGTCGAGCGCGAGATGGACGACCTCAGCATGGAGTTCTGCAAGCGGCTCCTCGGGCTCAAGGACATCTCCTTCGACAGGCTCGGAGGATTCTCGGTGAGCGCCAGCGGGCGGCTGATTCAGATCAACGTCCTTTAACGTGGAGGAAGACAGGTGGCCGAAGAACGACTGATCGACAGGATCTTGGACAACGTTCGCAGGATCAACGAGAGCAGGGACCAGGCGGCGGGCGATCCCTCGCCGAGCCGGATCCGCAGGCACAGGAAGCGGGTCCTCCGAGAGATGGCGGAGATCCTTCCCCAGATCTGCGAACACGCCGAGGGCCTGTCCAACGAGGAGTTCGACGTCCTCCTCCAGAGGGCGGCGCCGTTCCTGGACAACCTGCAGAAGTCGGTCGCCGAACTCCTCACCCAGGAGGCGATCACCCCGAACTCGGACGAGGCCGAGGTCGTCAGGGAGGCGCGCGGTTGAGCGCATCCGTCCAGCCACTGACCAAGCGATGGTACGCCCTGAACCACATCCCGGCGTACGATCCGCTGTTCCTCGGAAGGGCGAGGTTCAAGGTCGTTCCTGCGGGACGACGGTCCGGCAAGACGGAGAACCTGAAGCGGTTCACGTTCGTCGGCAACGAGCACCACATGGGAGCGATGACGTACGACCTCCCGTTCGACGACGGCTGGTTCGTGCTCGCGGCTCCCACCCACAAGCAGGCCAAGCGCATCTTCTGGCGCGACATGAAGTCGCTCTGTCCCAAGTGGCTGCTTCAGAAGAAGATCGAGTCGGAGCTCACCCTGAGGCTGGTCAACGGGGTCGAGATCACGGTCATGGGAATGGACGCCCCCGACCGACTGGAGGGACGAGCTCTCGACGGCATAGGCCTCGACGAATACGGCAACATGAAGCCCGAGGTCTGGGAGGAGAACATCCGACCCGCGCTCTCGACCCTCGGACGACCGGGGTGGGCGTGGCTGATCGGGGTTCCGGAGGGGCGCAACCACTACTACGACAGGTACAGGCACGCGCGCGACTCCGGCGACCCCATGTGGTCGTCGCACACGTGGAAGTCTGCGGAGGTGATCGATCCCGAGGAGCTCGCGCAGGCAAAGCGCGACATGGACGAGCTCACGTACCTCCAGGAGTACGAGGCGTCGTTCGTCAACTTCGAGGGCCGAGCCTACTACTCGTTCGGGGACCACAACCTCTTCGAGGAGCTGATCTACGACGAGAATGCGCCGCTCATCTTCTGCTTCGACTTCAACACGAGCCCGGGCGTCGCAGCCGTCGTCCAGGAGCAGACCAAGACCTGGTACCTCGAGGAGCACGGCATCCAGGTCCCCGAGAACGTGGACGAGCGGTTCACGGCGGTGATCGGGCAGGTCTGGATACCCAGGCACAGCAACACGCCCCGAGTCTGCGCCAAGCTCGCGGACGACTGGGGCCACCATTCCAGGGAGATCCTGATCTATGGAGACGCCACCGGCGGAGCCAAGGGAACCCAGTCCGTGGAGGGCTCCGACTGGGAGCTGATCGAGCAGGCCTTGGATAATTCCTTCGATCAGGGGTGTACGAACATGGTCGAACGTGCTAATCCGCGCGAACGGGTGCGCGTCAACGCCATGAACTCCCGATGCAAGACGGCGGACGGGACGATCAAGATGCTCGTCCATCCGGAGCACGCGAACAGGATGGTCGACGACCTGGAGGGCGTCGTGACCCTGGAGGGGACGAACGGAGAGCTGGACAAGGACAGCGACAAGACCCTGACGCACATCTCGGACGCCCTCGGATACTACGTCGCTTCCGAGCATCCGATCGACGCGGAGAGCAAGGTGACCGTCATTCCGATGTAGGAGGCGGCGATGGACTGGAAGGAAGAACTGCTCTGGCTTGCCCTGATGGCGGCGCTCATCGCGCTGCTGTGGGCGGCCAACACTTAGAAGGAGCGCAAGATGTTGGAAGCGATCAAGCAGGGCAAGGGCAAGATCTACAAGTGGGCGATGATCATCCTCATCGTCCTGAACGGAGCGACGTTCACGCTGACCCAGACCGGCTGCGGGTTCCTGCAGGCAGCTCAGGAGTCGGCCAACGCGACCCGCGCCGACCTGGACGGAGTCAACCTGAAGATCGCCGAGGTCCTCGAGCGAGTGGAGGAGTCCAAGGCCGCGTACGAGCGCAAGATGGAGGAGATCGCCGCGGCGGAAGAGGCGGGCGACCTGGAGAAGGCCGACCTCCTCAGGGCTCAGGCGATGGCCATCCTCGACGGCGGCAAGGAACTGTGGAACATCTATGAAGACACCAGGGTCGAGCAGGAGCAGCTCAAGACCGCGTACGACAACGCCGTGAAGCGAGTCGAGCAGGCCGCCACCAAGGAAGAGCAGTGGGGATCGATCTTCGGAACGGTCCTGCAGACGGGGCTCAGCCTGTTCGGACTCGGGGGCGTCGGAGGCGGCATCGCGGGCTTCGCGGCCTCCAGGAACTCGAGGCGCGAGGCGGACGCGTACAAGTCAGAGGCCGACGACTACCGAGGCGGCCTGGAGGTCACCAGCAAGCTGCTGGACAAGGCCAAGGCCATGGACCCCGAGAAGTGGAAGAGCTTCGACAAGACTCCGATCATCGCCAAGGCATCTCCGAGCGCGCACGACAAGGTCAAGGAAGTGCGCGGCAAGATCTAGCGAGGAAGACCAAGAGACTCTCGGCTCGCCGCCGAACTTGGAAGCTCGCCGAGGAACTGGAAGCATGGCCAACAGGACACGATCAGACGGAGTGGGAACGCCGTCCGTCATCTACGACGGGATGCGGCCGAAGTACGAGCTGATCACCGACCTGCTCGAGGGGACGAAGCGGATGCGCGAGCTCGGGGGCAAGTACCTGCCCAAGGAGCCGCTGGAGACGCAGAAGGCGTACAACATCCGCATCAACCGGAGCTTCCTCTTCAACGGGCTGAAGGGCGCGATCCAGAAGATCGTCGCCAAGCCCTTCAGTCGCAAGGTCAACCTGGTCAACGAGGACAAGCTCCCGGACAGGTTCGCGGAGTCCAAGTTCGTCGACAACGTCGACGGCAAGGGGACCAACCTGTCCAGGTTCACCAAGGAGGCGTACCAGACCCTGGTCGCCCTGGGAGCCGCCCACATACTCGTCGACTTCACCGACATGTCGGACGCGCCGCGCGACGCGAACGGCAACATCAGCAGGGCGACCGAGATCAACATGGGCGCCCGGCCGGTCTGGAGGCTGATCAAGCCGACGGACATGTTCGCCTGGGAGCTCGACCACGACGAGTCCGGAGCCGTGACGATCAAGGAGATCCGGTTTCGAGAGGTCCGCATCGAGAAGCAGCCAGGAACCAGGTACGCCACCGAGGAACGCGAGTACGTCCACGTCTGGCGCAGCAACGGCGAGGTCGAGCTCTGGAAGTCCGTCGAGCCCGTGAAGTGCGGCGACGAGATGACCCACACGTTCCTGGGAACCCGGCCGATCAAGGACTTCTCGCGGGACCACGTGAAGTATAAGCTCGAGCGGTCCGGAACCGTCACGTTTCCGGGAGGAGGCATTCCCCTCGTCACGATCTACGCGGACAAGATCGCGGAGCTCGTCGGCGAGCCTCCTCTCCTCGAACTCGCCAACACGAACGTCGAGCACTGGCAGTCCAACTCCGACCAGCGCAACATCCTCAGGTTCGCGCGCCTCGCCCAGAAGGTGATCAGCGGGGCGACGTCCAAGGACTTGAGCAAGGAGAACATGGCGTCGTCCGTGCACAACGTCATGACGCTGAAGGCGCCTGAGGCGAGGGCGTACTACCTCGAACACAGCGGCAAGGGGATTGAGGCCGGGGCCAAGGACCTTGACCACCTCGAGGAGATCATGCGCGGCCAGGGCATGCAGCCGCTCATGGAGAAGACGATCGACGCGACGGCGACCTCGACGATGGTCAACATGACCAACGTGTCGAGCGACGCGCAGGCGTGGGCCAAGGAGACGCAGGGCGGCATCAGGCGGGCGTTCGTGATCTCCGGGCAGTGGACGGACGACGAGATTCCCGAGGAATTCGACACGAACGTCTTCACGGACTTTGCGAGCGGCGCGACCGGAGGCAAGGACTTCGACCAGCTCCAGAAGATGCGCGATCGTGGGGACGTCAGCCAGGAGCTCATCCTGGAAGAGGGCAAGCGCCGTGGACTCGTCGGAGAAGACGTCGACGTGGCGGCCGAGATCGAGAAGACGCAGAACGAGCAGAGCCTGGGAAGTCCCGGCGACGACTTCGACGAGGTGGACGACGTCGAGGACGTGCAGGGAGTCGACGATCCCGGGTTCACGGCCGAGGACCAGGACGAGGACGAGCTCATCCAGATGGGCAACCCGTTCAAGGTGTTCCAGCGCGGCGAGAGGTTCTGCGTCGTCAAGCTCCTGGACCAGGGCAGGCAGGAGCCCGTCCCCGGCGGATGCCACGGCTCGAAGGCCAACGCGCTCAGGCACTTCCGTGCGCTCGAGGCGGTAGCCGAGTCCGAGAAGGAGCAGTAGATTGGCGACCGATCCCAGGCTGAGGACCGCCGCGAAGACCGTCAACGAGGAGCTGCTCGACGAGGCGATCCGCCACGCGGCGATGGTCGACCGGTTCAGGGCGAGCCTCCAGCGAACCATGCGACGTCGCCTGGACAGGGAAGTCCTCCAGCCCCTGCTCGACGAGATCACCAAGGAGCTGTCGAAGATCCAGGAAGGCAAGCGAACTCGCACGCGGCTCGAGCGGCTTCAGAGGTTCGCGGTCGTGGTCGGTCAGCAGGTCCGAGGGACCATGAGGCCGCTGCGCCAGAGCATGCTCACCGAACTGCGCAGGTTCGCGGCAACCGAGTCCGGCATCTCTCTGGCGGCGCTGAGGTCGCTGACTCCGCTGAGGATCTCGTTCACCGCTCCGTCCCTGCAGCAGATCAGGAACATGGTCACCAACGTCCCGTACCAGGGCAGGACGTTCAACGAGTGGATGAACAGCCTCAACCGCCGCACGGCGTCCAGGGTCAAGCAGGCCATGAACCAGGGTCTCGTGCAGGGCGAGTCGATCGACGACATCGTCCGCAGGATCCGCGGAACGGGCGGCGTCTTCCAGGAGACGCGCAGGAACCTTCAGGCGATCGTGCGCACGTCTGCCACGCACGTGTCCGCGCAGGCGCGTGAGCTCACCTATTCCAACAACGAGGACGTCGTCAAGGGAGTCCAGTACGTGGCGACCCTGGACGCGAGGACCACGGAGATCTGCGCGGGACTCGACGGCCGCGTGTTCGAGGTAAACGAGGGTCCGAGGCCTCCCATGCACGTCAACTGCAGGTCCACGACCGTTCCCGTGCTGAAGTCCTGGGAAGAGCTCGGGATACCTGCACGAGAGCTCGACCCGTCCACGCGCGCGAGCATGAACGGACAGGTCTCGGAGGACGTGACGTTCAACCAGTGGCTGAAGAGGCAGTCCAAGGGCGTCCAGAACGAGGTGCTCGGGGCCACTCGAGGCAAGCTCTTCAGGGAGGGAAAGATCTCCGTGGACAGGCTCACGGACCAGCAGAATCGGCCGCTGACCCTCGACCAGATCAAGAAGCGAGAGGGGCTCACGGACGGGGACCTGAAATTGAGGTAATTTAGCTATGTACAGAGGATGAGAGACGCGTAGTCTCGCGGGTGTACGGACCTCACGGGTGGGACGCCCGATTCCTCACAAAACCATGCGGCAGGAAGCCGCGGAAACGCTACGGCGGGAAGCCAAAGGAGAAGGTGGCCATGGCATTGTTGGCAGTCATTACGAGCAAGGAAGAGTACGACAAGCTCCCGGATGCGATCAAGTCCGAGTACAAGGAAGAGGGCGAGATCTACATCTTGGACGTCACGCAGGCAGAGGTCGAGATCAACGGAAAGAAGCACGTCTACGGGATGGAAGACGTCCATGGTCTCAAGAACGCGCTCCAGAGCGAGCGCAGCTCTACTTCGGAGCTGAAGAAGCAGCTCAAGACGTTCGAGAAGATCAAGGATCCGGAAGCCGCGCTTGCTGCGATCCAGAAGCTGGAGGCGATGGGGGACGACCCCGACATCGAGTCCAGGGTGAAGGAGCAGGTCGAGTCGACCAAGCGCCAGCTCGAGAAGAAGTTCGGGGACGAACTGAAGGTCGAGCAGGACAAGAACGCCGAACTCGACACGGAGATCAACCGCCTCCTGGTGGACCAGCAGGCGATGACCACTCTGAGCAAGTACAAGCTCGTAGACGGCGGCGCAACGCTGCTCATGCCGCACGTCAAGTCCAAGGTCGTCATCGTGAAGAACGACGAGGGCAAGCGGGAAGCTCGAGTCCTGGACGACGACGGAAAGACTCACAAGGTGAGCCTGCGAAAGGGCGAGACCGGGTTCATGGGAATCGACGAACTGATCGAGAACATGAGCAAGGACAAGACCTACAGCGTGGCGTTTCAGGGTACCGAGGCGTCCGGAACTGCGGGCAAGAAGAAGGGCGGGAGCTCTCAGGAGCCTCCGAAGGATCCTCCCAAGGACCCGAACGACAGGTCCAAGGGAATCCAGACCCACACGCAGTTCAACAACCCGATCGCGGGGCTTCAGGCAGCCCGCGAAGCGGAGGCACAGCAGACCTGATAAGCGGCACCTGCCCAGGAAGCGCGGCGTAGCGATTCGGGGCGATGCCGAAGACGGAGAACGAACATGGCTTCCATGACTGTTCTGGAACACGCGAAGCTCGGGAGTGGCACGGACGTAGAACGCGCCATCATCGAGACCTTCGCCCGCTCCAGCATGATTCTCGAAGTTCTTCCGTTCCGCAACATCAGCGGCAACGCGCTTCGCTACAACCAGGAGAAGGCGCTTCCTGGCATCGCCTTCCGAGGCGTCAACGAAGCGTTCACGCCGAGTCACGGCATCGTGAACCCGGTCGTGGAGTCGCTGAAGATCGCGGGCGGAGACCTGGTCGTCGACAAGTTCCTGGTCGACACCGAGGGCCCCAGCGTTCGCGCCATCCATGAGGGCATGCACCTCAAGGCCCTGGCCAACGCCTTCCAGACGTCCTTCTTCAAGGGCGACACCGTGTCGAACCCCAACGACATGGACGGGCTGCAGAACCGCATCGGCGGCAGTCAGCTGGTCGACAACGCAGCTGCGGGCGGCGCCCTCAGCCTCGCGAACCTCGACACGCTGATCGACGTCGTCGAGGCGCCGACGCACCTGCTCATGAACAAGACCATGCGCCGGCGCATCACCCAGGCCGCGCGCAACCCGAACGTCGGCGGATACGTGGTGCAGAGCCGCGACGAGTTCGGCCGGTGGGTGACGTTCTACAACGACATCCCCATCATCGCCCTCGAGGACCTCGCCGGCCAGGACACCGTCCTGCCGTTCGACGAGATCAGCCCCGACGGCAGCAGCACCACCGACAACACCAGCATCTACTGCGTCTCCTTCGGCGCGGGCATGCTGGAGGGCATCCAGAACGGGGGCATGAGCGCCCGCGACCTGGGCGAGCTGGAGACTCGCCCGGCGCTGCTCACCCGCGTCGAGTGGTACCCGGGACTGACCATCTATCACCCGCGCGCTGCGGGCCGCCTCCGCGGCATCCGCAACCTGCCGGTGGTCGTCTGATAACCGAATGAGGACGGGGCGAGCGGCGTAGCTCGTCCCGACTTCGGTACCCGTTCACGACCGTCAGAACGCAACTGGGAGCAGCACGAAGCATCGGCATCCTGAGCAACCTGAAGGAAACGGAACAGCGGAGAAAGAGACATGAGCAAGGAACGCAGGTTCAACAACACCTACGGGCCGCGGGACGCAGAGCTCCGCCTGGAAGACGGCGCGGCAGCGACCACGACGACCGGGATCGGCCAGGTCGGCGGATCGGACAAGATCCTCGACCTCGGTCAGGACGAGTTCCGCGAGCTGGCCGTGGCCGGCGAAGGCGCGTACGTCCGGGGCGACATGCTGATCGAGGTCAGCGCCGTGGACGACACCACCGGCGACGAGACCTACGAGCTCGAGCTGCAGCTCAGCACCGACCCGGCATTCGCTGCGGACGTGGCCAAGCGCGCGAGCATCAAGCTCGGCTTCGGCGGTGGTGGCGCGAACGCCGACCAGTACGGAGTCACGCGCTACACCCTTCCGTTCGACAACGAGATCGGCGAGAAGGTGTACCGCTACGCCCGCCTGAACAAGATCTTGGGAGGCACCACGCCCTCGATCACGCTTCAGGTCCACCTGGCCAAGGCGCCGCACGTCGAGAGCATGTAGGCTGCTGGACAAGACGGGGGTTCCTGACCGGAGCCCCCTCTGTCCAGCGGCTTCGGCCGCATCGACGAAGGAGGTGGCAAGGTGACGAACCCAACGATAGGAAAGGCCACGGGACTGGAGCCCGCGGACCCCCACTTCGCTGGGCGAAAGCGGACGATCTACAACAAGGAGACCGGCGAGAAGAAGCTGCTGTTCTCCGTGGACGCCCGCGAGTACCTCAGGTCCGGAAAGTGGACCACGAGCCCGAAGGGACTCAGCGAAAAACTGCGCAAGAAGACCGAGCAGGAGGCCAAGGACGCCGAGAAGAAGGCGGTCGAGGACGCGGACCGCAAGGCTGCCGGACTCGAGAAGCCCGAGGCCGACCCTCTCCAGGAAGGCAAGGACTGGAAGGAGCCCGAGCCGAGCGAGCCGAGCAAGGACGCGATCGCAGAAGCGAAGCCCGACTCCGACGCCGAAGAGGAAGAGGAGCGCAAGGGTCCCTCGTGGGACGACTGGAACGTCAAGCAGCTCAAGGCCGCGGCCAAGGAAGTGAAGGTCGAGAAGTACTCGTCCATGGGACGAGAAGACCTGATCAAGTCGCTGGAAGACTCCGGGGTCGAGCCCGGCGACGACAGGCCGGAGGTCGACTAGGAGCTGAGAATCCTTGCTCGATCCTGACTGGCGACGCGCGGAAGCTCCCCAAGAGTCCTAGCGCGGGCTCAAGAAGACGAGGATCGAGCAAGTTCTCGCAGTTCTTGGAAGACGAAGAGGACCGACATGCCCAGGCCGGCACCCAACTGCCCACCCGCGACCGCGCCGTTTCCCAGGAGCGGAGCGACGACGTGCCAGCAGGTGAACATCCTGCAGCCGAAGGTGGACACCGTGTTTCAGCTCCTCCTGGAAGACGGGTGCAGGATCAGGTTGGAAGACGAGTCTGGAGACCTCCTCCTGGAAGGATAGCGATCGATGGCAGACAAGAAGATCAGCGAATTGACGGACGGCGCGGGACTCCGCCAGACCGACGAGCTCGCCGCGGCAAGGTCCGGAGCGAACGTGAAGCTCGTCGGTCCGGACGCCGTTCGTGGAGCTCTCAAGGAGCTCACGTTCCGCCCCGGATACGCCGGAAACGAGCCGGCCATCTACACGACCTGGTCGAACCTGATGACGATGGTCGCGAAATTGGACGAGCCCGT
>FUIF01011010.1_pt1 | contig 16336 bp, 9 predicted proteins | sample 1003461 | NCBI WGS metagenome assembly FUIF01 (sample SAMEA80401918, study PRJEB19352) | marine metagenome | reverse complement strand
GACTAAAACCATTACAGCGAATGAAAGCGCACCAAGAATGCTCTTCTCGTTCCAGTCATTACTGTCTTTAAATATTTCTTTTCCACTTCATGTAGCAAATATAAGAATCCTATTGCGGAAGTTCGAGGTCGTACTTTACATACATAGCCTCCTCTGGGCTCTTCGCAAACGTCCTATCTATAGTGCTCTCTACACTGGATATAATACTGTAGTTATTAAACTTAGCAGAATAGTTGGCAGCAAATTGATACGCTCTCTTTATCTCATCCAACCGCACCTGTCTGTTGACCTTTTCTGTATCACTCAATGAGGTGTAAGGCTTGCGGAAATTCTGCTCGCTCATATTGTAGTAGAACTGTCTTGCTATATCAACAGGATAGTCCCTAAAGATTACAGCAGTAGATAACTCAGCCGCTGTTTCAAGGGGTTGCAACTCTATGTCTGGGTTTTCCTTCGCTTCCTTCATGCGCTTGCGATATTCACGAGCGATGTAGTTAAAGTTAGGCGGTATAAAAGTCTCCTTAAAGATATAAGAACCATAAGCATCTGACCACTCTGTTAGGTTAGGCCCAATGATGTACCTGTGGAACCAACTCACGTCCTCGTTGTTAAGGATTGGCCGTCCATAAGAGTCCTTTCCATCAACAAGATTAAAGAGTAATCGCGCTGCAAGGTTAGGGTCTTTGAAATCAGCGGCTATACTTTGTAGCATATTGCTTCTGGATATACCGTTACGTCCATATATAAGCCCTTGCAATTCATCGTATGGGTCTTCCGAACTCATGTTAGCAAATCGAATCTTACCGTCTTTGTCCATCCCTACAGCGACAATGTTTGAGCCCTGCATCCATGGAGGTAATACATAATTAGTAGACCTTGCTTGTTGTCCAAGTTCATCTTCCTCGTCGTCCTTCAATAACAAACCTGCTATGGCTTGATACCCTACCTTAGATAAGCCGGCAAGTGCGAGCCCCATGCTTAGTGTACCTGCACCATCTGTCATGTACGCACCACGTTGTGATTTGGTTAGGTTCTCGTTAGTCATAGCCTGTCCCAGATCTGCAACTGCATTACGATAGATGCTAAAGAAACTACGGAAGGCTTCCACACGGAACGAAAGGAAGTCACCAACAGGTAACTTAAATAGATTGCGTAATGACGGATGTATACGAGACATGGTAGGCATGTTCTGCTTGATACGCTCGGCTGTCATCTCGTCCACCTGCTGCTTCTGAGCAAAAGAAAGTTCATCGTATGACTTACCCTCGGGATTAGACTCAAGTCTCTTAGCGAAGTTCTCACGCTTAGTGAGGTAAGCAATCATCTTGGTATAGTCATCAATAAATCCATACTGATAGGCGGTACGTGCTGCCTTTATACCTAGTTCCCGCTGTGCTTTTTTTACCCCTGCTGGTAACCACTTCCACGCTAACTCTGGCGACACGCCTTCCAATTGCTGGATGAATGAATCATTGATATCACTAAACATACCCATGTTTGGAGATGAGCCAAGCAATCCAAGTTCTCCCATGCGGTCAAGAATTTTTTCATACTCTGGATCTAACTCACCGTCCTTCATCTTCTTGAACCTGTTCCTCAAGTCTTCCATTGCAGTAAGCCCTCCTCTGTGCTTATTAAATGGAAGCACAAAGTTTGCTCCTAAGAAATACCAACCACCCATGATGTTCTTTCTCCAGGTAGGTAGGTTGTATAGTACACGTACACGACGCATCTGTAACAGAAGTTTATAGTATCCTTGAAGAACCTTGTTGTCAGACTGATACATCGGTGTTTGCTTCAGCATGCTAACGAAGTCATTCTTCACAGCCTTGCCGCTCATTGGAGATTTCTTCTCCTCAATAACCGTATAGTTCTCTATAAAGTAATCCTTTAGTTTGTCTTCGATGTAGTTCATACGATCTGAAGGAAACGCAGGGGCTTGACCATCTATTGGTTGACCACCTGTTCTTGTATAGAAATCATCAAAGGACTCTTCCTTACCAATAAGGCCCAGGTCACGTGCAATTTGCTCAACCCTTACGCCAAGTCTTTTCTCTGGGTCTTTAGACATGATAGCGCGTACAATCGGAGTCGTAACAATTAAATCACCAAGGTCACTACGCTGTGCAATCTCATTTACTCTATCTACTAGCGTGAACTGTTGCACCATGTTGGTAAGAGTAGCAACGGTTTGACTGAACTTAATGTATGGGTCTTTCTCTACACCCATGTAGTCCATCAACTCAATAGGTAAGTCTTGACGCTGTTTTAATTTCTTAGTAGGTATTCTTAGTTTACCCAAGTCTTTAGTGCCTGCCAAGCCTTCGCCGTATCTACCTTGAGATTCTCGTGATGCTGCCTCTATATTTCTTAGACTATCCTTGACCCTGTTCTCAATCTCTTCTATCTGGGTTGTCTCTATGAACTGAGCAATGTCATCCAACTCATTCATATCAAGATTCATGGCATCCATCTGCTCATACATCTCATCAGTGAAGTTGTCGTTTTCATATATGTCGTAAGCCATGTCATAAATCATGGCGTCTACCATAGATTTCTCAGCGGCTGCTCTTAGTTGTGGGTCGAACTTAAAGTTGGGATCAGTAAACGCACGATATGTTCTTGTGCCGTATGATGCTGTGTTATCTATAATAGTCTCCTGCAATTCACTGCTTAGGTTATCAAAGACAGCGCTGTTCTGTATAGACTCCTGCATAGAAGCACGTATCGCTGTTAATCTTCCAAGTTGTTTCATCAACTCGGGGTTTATTTCTTGCAGTTTATCGAAGGCTTCTCGTCTTGTCTCTTCCTTTGCACCAAACAGATAGTCATTAGACAGGTCAGCCACCTCTTGTCTCTGCTCGTCTGGTAACTTATTTGTTATCTTATTTATCTGACGCAACGCAAGGTAAAATCTATTGATGTGCTGTACGTTTATAGACTCTGAAATCTCCAATGCTTGAAGTACATCTCTACGTGTTCCTCTAAGCCTGTCTATACCAAGAACCTTCTCGAGTTTCTTTGCTAATGCGTTTAGTTTAGGGCCTAGAATTCCCGTTAGTTTTTCTAGAGGATCAAAGGTCTTGTCGTAGTTCTCTGGATCTGGTATACCTGCCACGTTTTTACTTGGCTCTACATCCATCTCGCCCGTAGGCTTTTCAAACCCGTACTCGTCCTTCTCTGTTTTTCCGTAGTCGTTGGTCGCTCTCTTTGAAAGCGTTCTGTCTGTAAGGATTCGGCCATGGGTACTTGGCTGATGTCTGCACCAGCACGTACAGCCTTACTCATTCCCTTCATGTACTCAGAAATATCTTTAGCCAAACCAGCCTCTTCAAATATCTGTACACGATTGCCTGTTATCTTACTTACGATACCATTTAAAAACGCTTTGAGTTCCTCGAGAAAAGATGCTTCAAAAACAATTCTTTCACTACCGAGTAAGCCACCAAGTTGAACCATAAATTCCTCTGACTTGTAAGCACCGGCAGATTCTCCATCCTCACGCTCCATGTATCGCTCCGCAAAAGCATTTAACTCCTTTACATTGCTCTCGCTTAACCTACGAATCACAAGTTTCCTAAACTGATTGAAGTCAATAGGTCTGTCGTTAAAAAACTTTGAGAATATCTTGTGGTAAACCTCATGATACGCAGTGCCTTCTGCTGTATATCTATCTACCTTACCTCTCTGAGATAGGGATTCATCTGCGGCTGGTATAGACACTATAATAGGAGCGTCTTTAGTGCCTACTCTACCAGAGGTTATACCGGCAGCATTTTTTAAATCTGCTTTTTTAAAGCCAGCCGCTTTACCCGCTGCGTAGAAACCCTTTCTTCCAAACCCTACATTGAAATCTTTAGAGTCTGGATTCAAAAGTCTATAGGCCTCACTTGCTAACACAAGTTTGCTTAGTATCCGCTGTTCTTTTATAGGTATCCTTTTACCGTCGCTATATTTTCCTTCCTCCAGCATTGTTCGCAATGCACCCGCGTCGTTCTTATCAAACAGGTTAAAGAAAACCCCTTTCTTCCTGTCTCTGTTGTATTGGAAATCAGCCAGCGCGTCGGCTACACTTTTGTTTCTTGATTTTCTACCTACTTCTTCTTGGCGTGCTTGAAGTATTCCACTAATTTGAGCCTTCGCTCTGCTAGTTTCCGACTTGGGTACGTCCCCAAGTTCTTCCCTGCTTTGCTCTGCACCTGGTACTTCTTCGGGCTTAACTTCTTTATCATCTTGTTGTGCTTGTGTTTGCTCTTCCGTCATAGATGCAAGCATTTGGTCTAACTCTTGTGACGACTGCTCCATCTCTTCTTCAATAGCAACCTTTTCCTCTGCTGTAAGGTTACCTTCTTTTAATACTTCTGCCGCTGTGTTTAAATCACGTGTCAGCATATCGACTATTTCCGATTGTGTATCATTAAGTTTCATCACTCTCTCTGATGTCTCCTTAAGTAGGCTGTACTTTTCGTTTTTTAGTCGCTGTAGTTTAGCGTTTACTGCTTTCTTAGTTGCTGGGTCTTTCTTCTTAGACTCTCTAAGTTTTTGAATCTCGTTATCTATAGATGCAATCTCCCCTTTGTTAGCCACAAATGACACCTCATTGGCTACAGAGAGTTTCTTCTGATCCTGTTCTTTTGCCCAGTCGATATATGATAATTCACCAGGTGTTTTTCCGATACGACCTGCAAGATTGTAAGCCATTACTGGTGCCGCTGGGCCTAACTCAGCGAACGCTTCGAGTGCTATGTCTCTTGGTCTGATTTCCTCACCCGATATTACCTGTCCCGCAAACTCACCAGTACCCCCAAGCCCTGCTTGAACCAATGTTTCTGCTGCAGCCACCTTCATGGCCCTATTTGTTGCTGATTTACCTACGGATTTTACGAGCGCGTTACCCACCTTACCCGCAGTACCCCCGGATATAGCATCAAACACAGCAATAGGGATACCACGCTTAAGTCCTTTCTCTCTGGCCTTAGACATTATTCTTTGGTCACCTGTGGCTTCTCTTAATTGCTCTGGATCTGTTACATTCACACCTTCTTCACGTAGTACATCCATAATAGAATGACCGTACTCAAGAGCAAGTGATGTGCCCCCAAAGAATCCTGCAATCGCACCCGTTCCTGCACCTGCCGCTGTACCTACACCAGGTACAACTGAACCTACACCTGCTCCTACACCGGCGCCTGCCGCCGCACCTCTAGCACCAGCCTCTGTCGCCGTAGCCATAGAGATTAATGACTCGGGTATAGTGCGTATTACATCAAGCACAAAACTACCCACGGGATTGCTTGTATCGTATAGGTAGTCTTCTTCTTTTGGTGCGTCTCTTTGAACTATGTTGTTGAGGTAGGCTATCTTTTCGTAGTCCATCACCCCTGTGATTTCTGCCTCTTGTATTTCGTTAGCAAGAATACCACCAGATACAGCGCGATTCCAAAGTCTACCTAACTCACTTGGGTTTTCGTCAATGATTAACCAATGGTCTTTCATCTTGCGATTAACAGGACGTTGAGACTCTATGGTTTTGTAGTATTGACTGGCTAAATTATACGCATCATCAGATAACTTACCCTGCATTTGCTCGAGGGTAATACCGCGTTCCTGCGCTGACTTTACAGCGTCTAATAAACCAGAAGAAACCGCCTTTGAATCAGAGTCGAGTTGAGTAGATAGTGATACCGTACCGTTTACCGAAGGCTCTGATGCTGATACCGAAGGACTGGCGATCTGAGAATCTTCGGTACCATCTTTTTTTTTTAAAAAGAAATCTTGTGCGACAACCATTGCGTCATCGCTAAGTTTACCCTGCATCTGCTCAAGAGTTACCCCTCTATTGTACGCGGATTCAAGTGCTTCTAATAACTGCTCGTCTTCCATTAAATATCAATTTTCAATTCTCTTCCTAATTCATTGCGAACTTGAGCCAATTCGTTTTTACGCTCAGTAGGTGTCATTGTATCCCATTTTCTGCGTTGACGTCCGTTCATCTCTACTGTTTCGCTGTTGCGTTTTACTGCTTCATCCATGATAAAGTTTCGCTGCGCTGGCATGCTCATGTCACTCCACTCCTTCACAGTGATTTCGAATGTAGGCTCTGGATTAACTGATTCTGGACGCACGAACTCACCTGCCGGAAGATCTGGAGCGGCAGGCCCTTGCATTACGCCTGTTTCGCTTGTCTCGACTTCCATTTCACTAAGTAAATCTACATCTCCCTGGAAGTTTTGCTGTGGCTCACGACCTGCAAAGTTTGCTGACCACATAGGTAGCATATTGTTGTATGTCTGACGAATCTTATCTGCCTGTTTAGCGTTACTCAATCCATTCAACGGTATTTCAGATGCGTCTACCACTGTTCTGGCAACGTGAGTTTCAGTTTTATTACTCCTGTTCTTTACTGACTGATTAGTTCTAATAATAGCAATCATCTTCCCGTCTTGGTCTATACCAATGCTCTCGATATAATTTTGATTACCATTCACGTCTCTGTACATAGGTTGTGTACCCTCTATACTCGCGTGAATCGCCATGTTAGCGTTAGCCAATTCTGGGTCACTCGTTTTTAACACGTTTCCATTTGCATCTGGAGTAATAGGAGGCATGTATTGCAAGTCACCAGCCTCTACAACAAATCCACCGTACCCAGAAGCGTTCGACGCTGCCCTCGCTTCTTCTGCTTGTATTCTTGATTTGGTTCTGTAGTCAGAGAGTTCCGCTTGACGCTTCTCCCGCTCTGTTGTTACATCTTCAGCCAACATATTTTGCAAAGAACCAGTAACATACTGCGCGTACTGACCTATGTATCCTTCACGCTCTTCATCTGATAGGTTTCTAATTTTAGAAAGGTCATCCATAGAACCGTTTAAACCACCGAGTTGGTGGAGTACGTATGCAATGGCCTGGTCTTCTTCTTGTTGTGACAGAGAATTACTATTGAACCATGCGGTAACACTGGAGGCTACTGAATCTGGGTCAATCTCTCCAGATCCACTCATGTCGTAGAAGTTATTGATACCACCAGAGGTTTTCAAGTTCTCCAGTATCATGCCTGCTGCTGCGTTAGGAGCAATCTCTGGCAAAGAAAATCTTCGGAACTCATTTAGTGATGGTAATTCACCCGCTGCTAAACCTATGTTTTGAGCACTCACCTGTACATTACGTGCATCTTCTAATTGAGACATTAAATCAGCAGGGTCATTGTATGCATTTGGGTCTGCTAGTATAGATGCCTCTAAATCATTAACAGTGTTTGCGTATTCAAGAGCATCAGCAGCGTGTTGCTTGTAGTTACTATACAGCCGCTGTCTTCGGGCCTTGGCTTCAAGAGACATATCTCCCTGATCCAGGTCGGATTCAATAGCATCCCACTCTGCTTGCAGTTCATCCTGCATACCCGTAGTGAAAGCACCACGTTCCTGTTGGAACTGGTTAAGGTATTGTAGTTTCTTCTCTTCTTCTAACTCGCGACGGGCCTTGGCGTTTCTGTACACCGCACCATAATCTACTTGTGGTACCTGGCCCACCGCCATGAATGTGGATGTATCAGCCATTATTTAAATTGTTCTTTGTTTAGTAAGTTACGAACGAATTCGTGTAGTTCGGTATCTCCTGCCTTAGAAAGTTTACGCATTTCTTCAGCCTGCTCTGGGTTAAATATGTATTCTCCTCCAGTCATCTCCCCGATTTTTGCTCCCTCTTGAACGATATCTATAGGATTGTCATCATGCGAGAACTCTCCTGGTGTTTTCTGAATACCGCCTTCTTCCATTGGTCTGATAGCATCTAGTTCATCAACCATTTCATCGGTGATAACATTTGCTTCATCCTCCATTATATTGAAAGATGCTGCTTTATCTGCCTTGGTCTGCTTAGTAAAATCTATAAGCCCCTGTTGTGTTCCCTGCATAGCAGCGTTAGACATAGCGGTTAAAGCATCTGTCTTCGGGGCAACAGGATTAGTAGCAGGTAGTTCCAATGCTTCTGGCTTCTTCTTTTTAAATCCAGGTTTTGCAAGCGAGCCAAGAATTTCTGCCCCACTTGGATTGCAGTTGATACACCACTTATAGTTGTTTTTCTTGCTGCATCTGCTGCACGACTAAGCCTGTTTAAGTTAAGACGGGCCTGCTGGTTTTGACCTGCGGTTAAAGATGTTTCGTCAAGCGTAGGGACGCTGTTAATAGCACGATTCGAGGCTAATTCTGTTGCTCTCATTAAGCCAGGTGTTGCTGACTGAAGACCACGAGCACCACCCTGTGCTGCTATACGGTCTGCCGCTGTAGCCTGTGCGCGTAATGCTGAATCCACACCCGCTTGAGCATCACTTGTTTGACGCGCAATTCTTTGGCGTGCCGCTTGTGATCTGATCGGGCCAGTGGCTGCTTCGTCTGCCTGTGCCATTTTCTTTTTGGCTTGTCGCTCTTGATACGCACCGTATGCTGCTGTACCAAGCCCTGCCGCTACATTTATTAGGCCTCCTACAAAATAATTCTTCATCTTTTTCATAATACAAAAATACTAGATAATACTATTGCCCTTGCTGGTTGTGTAAATTGGACTTAGTGTATATAAAGTTTATAGCATACAACTCATGCTTTGAGGTTGTGGAGTTTACAAACCTGCCCTTCAAGTAATAGTCTCGCAAAGAGTCACCTTCAATAGCAGAGTTAGCAATCAATACAATCTCATCATTAGCAGTAACACCACTTACGGTTCCGTTACACTGTAATACTTTCTCTCCATCAAGGGCTGTGGCATATAGATTTAGGGGAACCAAATTAGAACCACTAACTTTAAACAGCGCTGTTGTTACACCTAACGGGAACCCTATACTGTTGATTGCGTTCTTAAAAGTTATTTTATCTGTAGCAATAGATGCCGCAGACCCTAAGCCAAAGACCTCAGACGTTCCGCTAATGGAACTAATATTTGCTGTTGCTGTATAAGACACATTGTTACTTGAGTCCTGGTGTAAGGGTGCGTAGTAAAACCCTTCTTTCTCCTCCCATATAGAAGTAGCAATCGTGCTTGTTTGGTCAACATTAGTTAGTGTTACACTCCAATCTTTATTGTCACCCTCAAGGCTTACCGCTTCGTAGACCTTGACCATAGATGGATTGAAATTAGAAATACACTCTACAATACTATCTCCTGCAACACCATAGAATGTATTACGGGTAGCATCTGGATTATGCTCATATATACCGCCGTTTTTAAAGGTGTATAACCTGTCGGAAAGACCTATTATATTTTCTGCTTGATAAGAATATCTTGTGCTCCAGTAATCAGACTTTACATCATAGGCTATAGTGAACTCTGCAAGGGTCTCTGATGTATTGCTTATAGTTACAGAAGATTGACCTGCACTATCGGGAGTTACCACCCCGGTAACCTGATCGTATCTCCCTGTATGATACGCCTGGTAAGCCGATGAGGTAATTAATATAGGTATGCCTGTAGTCACGCCAGTAATGCTCGGAGATTGATCTTGAGACAGTCCTACGATAGGGTTGTTGGTCAAGGTGTCAATAAGCAACAATCCTTTACCTGCGTCCTGCCATTCCTGTTCAGCACATTCCCAGTTTACAGCGTATGTATTCCAATCAAAGGTTAGTGAGTCATCATACACAGCGCTCACGTTGATTAGATTGCCGTCCTCGTTTGTTTTGCCAAGTCCAGTTGCGGTTGTGCCACTACACGAATCATCTATTGAAATGGTGCTCGAGAACAAAGCGGGTGAACTAATGATGTACTCATAGTTTTCGCGGTCTACTCCTGCTATATACTTTCTGTTTTTAGCAGATGGGTTAGCCGAGAACATTTTGTTTTTAAAGAAGTTGTCTACCAGTTGCTCACTGATTAAATCTAGTCCACTCTGGAAGTTTATACGAGCAACCTTGCCCGCCTTTGCATCAACAAAGAACACATACCCTCTGTACCACGACACAGACTCCGGGTTATTGTTGCACCCGTATTCCCCGACATAGTATTTTACTGGGCCGAGAACCATATTAGTAGCAGTCAAAGACTCTCCGTCGTTCGCTGTTAATATGTTTCTTCTTACGGGTACTATACCTGCTCTTCGCTCATGTATTACGTACAAGAACTCATCGTATGGTACTAAAGATTTTATGGAACCGTAATCGTATGACAGGTCTTTGTAGTTTAACTCGGTAAGATTAAAAGAAGATAAGCCAAGTCGTGTGTTCTCAAATGCAAACGGCTCTGAATAAGTAATAGAGCCAAACCTTTTTAAGGTGGTCGCTGTTGGGAGATATGGGAAAGGTTTACCTAACGATGTGTAGTTTGATTTATAAAAGTCACTCACCCGTGGGTCTTCTACAAAGTCAACAATCGCATTCTGAGAATAGGCTAGCGCCATGTTTCTCCATTCATCACCCCTGCGTGGTGCGTTTCCATAGAACAGCGTGCGTAATCTAAAATACGAGTCACCCTGGCTAAACTGAACAACAGATCCAGGGTTAGTCACAGTCATGCTGTAAACTGTAGGGGCAGTAAATGTTCCGGATTGAATTTCTCCGTAGAGTTTAAAAGGATAGGTTGTGTCGTCATTAAAAATTACGTTACCCACTTTGATTGTGGCCCCACCAGAAGTTTCTATAAGGTCTCCTTTAAAAACTCTTTTGTTTACCTCAGCAACAACAGTGTCTGGTGTGCCACTAACTACTGACTCTACCTTAATACTTATCGATGTGCCTGTACGTAAGGTTTGAGGGACACCGTTGTTGTCTATAGAAAGGTTCTCTCCGATTTCGTAATAGAATGTTTCTTCAAATGCGCCAGACTCTCTGTATATTTCTATAACACACTTGTTGTTCCACTTCGAAACTCCTTTTAGTATACTCGATGTGTTCCACTCTTGTGTATCATTGTCCTCTATAACAAGGAAGTCTCCTGTTGTATTTTGTATAGCAGCCTTAGAACTTCTGTCTAGAAGAGGGTTTGTTGCAGGATCTGCAATTAGCGTAACAGTCTTAGCGACCTTCCAGGTTGATGTTTCTTTTAAGTCGTCACCATACCTAACTATTCTAATTCTATCGCCCTCTGCGAATCCGTAGTTGATTAACGCTCCGGTTTGATTATCATATGAGTTGGCTTTACTTTGTAGTGTGCCCAGGGAAAGGTATATGTTTTGCGAGGAACCAAAGGAACCAGCATCTGCATCATTTAATGCAACGTATGCACCCCCTATAGAGTACTGCACTTTGTTTATTATCGACCCCTGTCCTGCATATACTACACTGTATCGTTCAGCCCAATCGGGCGCAGTAAAGGTGTCATCAAACCGAACAACTATATCTGCTCTTCCATCAAGAGAGTTCTCGTCTGAGCGATTGTTTGTGTGCTCTATAAAAACCTCATTGTCTAAGGGCTGAACACCGCCTGGTCTTCCTTTGTCGTCAAAAAACAAAAGCCCCAACTCATGACTTGAACCAGACTTAAAGCAACGATACCCGTCCATTTCGTCCTCATCAATAAGAAAGCAACCCCCGGGGTTGACTGAAGAACCAACTCTGTCTACAGTGAAAAATTTTCTATCAGTCTGAGGGTTGTTAATTTGTACCCAGTCTCCGTTCAAGTTTTGCACCCTTCCGGTGAAATCAATGTCGTTAGTAAATCCGTCTATGTTTCTTTCAAGAACATCAAACTGAGATACTATACTATCGCCATTTAGGATTTGAGCCTCACGTGTTCCGAATACTAGTTTATCAAACTTAAACGTAACATGATTCATGGTGACGCCATAATAATCTTTAGTAGCCACAGGAAATCCTGTATCTACTCTTCTTATCCAAGCGTTTCCTGTTCCCTTAAATGCTGCTGATTCGCCAGAGACAGTGGTCTGTCCACCTGTAAATAGATTACTAAACCCGGCCTCTCCGTTTTGTGGAGTAAACTGTATTGGATATAACCCCTCAATAGTTTCCCTAACTAGCGCCTTTACTTGAGCCTGGGTTGTACCTGCTGTTACTTTGATGATTTCCCTTACCTGTACTCCGCTACTCACAACCTTGATACCGCCTACAATTTTGCGTATGGCTATGGTTTTTTCAGTGCTGTCTGACGTTCCCTTTTGAGCAACAAAATTTACACTGGGTGGACTGTTTAAAAATCCACCGTCTAAGTTTATTGCTGCTTGGCTTGTGCTTCCGTTGTTTAAGTAACGTATTCCTGCTAGGGCCTTGAGTTCATTTGCTTTAGAAAGAAGTTGCGCAGTACCTCCAGTTTCATTGTCGTAAACCCGTATCTGTGGGGCTGAAGATGTGAAATTGTAATCCTTGCTGTTGCCTTCACTGTTTTTAATAACAACAGGGCCGTCCTGCCATGAGAAGGAAAGTAAAATCTTACTATCCGTAGTTATGACCGAGGGGATGTTTGCAAAATCTACAGAGAATTGATTCTGGAAAGGAGTATACTTCTCTATAGGTATGTTAAAAGTGTTGGGCTTATTGTAGTAGTTAGGAACCGCGGTCATTCCACCTGTGCCTGTGTTTGGATAACCATCCGTGTATCCCCCGTAGAACAAACGGCCCTGCGACATCGCTTGGCTATCTGCACGCTGAGGTACATTTGAGTATGTATTATCCTGGACTATAGCGGACAAGCCTTTATAGTTAGAGTCGTTACGGAATGTGCGAACCTGTGTTCCTGATCCGTGCACATTAGGTATGCTTTCTATCAAGAAAAACGCGCTGTCTTTATCACCCTGTCTTGCGTAAATGTTAATGTTCTTTACATCAAGTTCTGAGTTTGTTACCGTAATTTTTATTTCGTTCCAATAATTTCTTGCACCAGCATCTATGAATCCGTCTTTCAATTGGGACTTAGATATAGCCAGTTCAGAGTATGGGCTTAACGCTGTTTCCTCTCCGTCATAGTACTCGTATTGATACGCAAACTGAAAGTTCTTTTCGAATATGTCGTTCTGAGGATACTCTGGATTATTGTTGAATACTGTTGTTGGAGGAAGTAATGGAGGCTGCTTTGCTACAGTGATGTAGTTTCTGCGTTGTTGAGTTGTCCCGCTAGAGAAAGTGCTAGGATACCCTCCTGCTCCAGATATACTTTGTTCTGCTAGGGTAGCGTTTATCTTCTTAGGCGCCGTCTGTCCATCATTAAAGTAAAGCAAGATATCTCTGTTTGACATCTCAATTATAGACGCATACACGAAACCATCCTCAGTAAAATTAAGAACGGAGTCTTTATAAACTATGTAGGTCTTCTTGGCGTTCTGGTCATAGCGAAGTATCGTATGATTCTGGTTGCTGTTCCAAACAAAATAATACACCTGTGCTGCGGCATCATCACCGACACTACCGATAGTGAGATTTGTACCCGCGGGCATTGAGCCGTTTTCAATACTTGCTGAACGATGTGTGTTACCCCATGAGTTTTTTAACACAAGCGCCTCACCGTCGGCGTCGATAGACACACGAATGTTTTGCGCATCCGTCATTTCCACTCGGGTAACTAGACGCTCATCATCATCTTTGTTTAGAGAGCGAGGAAGTAGTTTGTCTATAGAAGCCATCTATTACGCTTTAGGGCTTAGTTTGAAGTTTCTGCGGGTAACGCTCAATGCATCAAACTTATTAAAGGACTTGAGCCTTGAGTTAGCCAGGCGTCTTTCATTATAGTATTCTGCACGTGCCCGCTGTTTCTCGTTAGCCGGTACGCTGGCCTTGCGTTGTATTGTGTGGTAGTAGACATATGCGCGTAATGCTTGCTCCGCAAAAACAGGGACGCAAGGATTGTCGCATTTGGCTGCATCTGATATATACTCAAGAACAACTTGTGTTGTATTAGATACAAGTGATATCTCTATCCGACATTCTTCCCAGTTAATTCTGTACTCACCAGCACCTTGACCGCCGCCAAGACCGTAGAGGCGACCCATTGTATTCTCATATAAAAAGTTTCTAAAAACATAGGAGTCAAAACCAAGTAGATAATCTGGAATAGCATCAGCGGGTTGATCTGGTAGTATGTTCATGTTAGGGTTTTCTGCAAACACATACACCAACCCATCGTTTCCAAGTTGACCAATCTTAACCATCTCCACGAAGTCAGAAGGTAAGTCTACTGTGCCTAGCGATTGGTTTACGTCCAAGAGAGTTGTCTTAATATTATGAGACATGTCAAATCCGAATTCACGTATGCCTCGCAACGCATATTGACGTAACATATAATCAGATGCGGCTGACCCGTAGTCATCCATATCCACACTCATGATGTAATCGTTGATTACTTTATCTACTGTAACGTATGCCTGGCTCATTATCTACTTTCGTCTTTAGTGGTTTCTGAAGAGCCGTAGTTGTACACATCGCTGTCACGTAAATTTACACCAGCAAGTGTAAGTATCTCGTTGACGAGTTCAGTGAAGTACTGCTCTGGTAATTCAAAGTCCACACTATTGGCTGAAGAATAAATCTCTACACCAGCAACAGATGAAGTATAACCAAACTTAGGAGACTGTGATGTCTTTGCACCAGTGTCTGGAAGAATACCTTGTGGTACTTTGTAATATCTTAAGTTAATCTTAGCGATGCTCGTATTCACATTTGGGAATACCTCTATGTCGTTTGCTATTAGAGCGACAGGAGCGTCATCAGAGGGTGCTGATAAATCGCTGTTAAGTATTCTGTCAATGTGGTCTTCATTGTATACAAGAGATACTAGCGACTGCTTCTGTACACCGAGAATCTTTTTCCCTATAGTTGATATAGATATGACACGTGCAAAGTCACTTGGTTTAGCAACCGTTCCGCTAGTAAGAGTTAACTCAACCTTCTTAGCGAAGGTCGATAGGTCTTCCTCTACTTTTTTTGAGAAGGCAAACTGACGCGGGCCATCAATAGCCATGCGGCGCATTCTGTTTGCCATTGATATATCATCAAACAATCTGTTGAACAGATTCATCTGTGCCACACCTGCGAACTGATTAAATATAGAGGGAGTTATAAACCCTCTCTGGTCTTTGTTCGCTATATCTTTTACTGCTTTATATACTCTTTCTACACTTGCCATATGCCTTGAGGCTTTGTAGCAAATATACGATAAAAAAGGGGGCCTTACGGGGCCCCCTTTCTTGCATTAACCGATTCTCATTACTATGCCTATGTACTGAGATAAGACAAACTTACGAAAGTTTTTCTAATCTAGAAACAAGTTCTTCGTAAACTGGAACACCTTTTTCGGTGAGGCAGAAACGAACCATAATATCTACAGGGTCTTGGCCTGCAGGGACAGATAAAATTAATCTACCGCTGTCGAACCAATACACTCCATCTGGCTTTGCCGCCAGGATCTGGAAGTCTGATCCTTGAATTACAGCGGAACGTACTTTTACACGTGGGTCATCAAACATTGATATGAAGTGAACCGGATTTGCCTTAGCCTCTCTGAGTAACTCACGGCGAATCTCAATCATCTTCTGCTCGATATTGATACCGAGGGCAATCGCTACTGACAAAATCTCATCAGAGTCCTTGGTTCGAACTAACGCAACAGCGTCATGTGTCAAGAACTCTCGCTCTACTTGTTCCTCAGAATCTGTGCTGTTGTCTACAATTTTAAACTTGTTGCCACCATTAGCGACATTGCTTGGATGTTTATCTAAGAACTCCATAAGGTTTGGTTTTGACACCGACACCGCAAGTAACCCATTATTGAACGCAATGTGAGAGCGTCTAGCGTTTATGCTTTGCTCCTCCTTATAGATACTAGACTCCCCTGGACAATATCTAATAGCGCGAACACTATTTGACTCCGGGTCGAACACTGTTGCCTCTGTTCTTAGTTTGAATATAATACCGCCGCCTTTAACGATTTGATACACTTTCTGTGATGGAGCGGTAGGATTTTTTTTGATAGCACTGTAGCCCTTCTTGGGCGCAGTCTTTTTCTTTGCTGCGGGTGCAGCCTTTTCTTGTGTTGCCATTTGAATAGAATTAAATAATTAAAAAAGGAGAGGGGCAACGCCCCCCTCCGATGTTTGTTCTCCTTATGCAGTGATAAGGATGTGTTGGTTTGCTGCACGAGTAACCAATGCACACTCAGAACGGTAGTTGAACTGAAGGCTATCTTCGTTGGTGTTGTTTACACCTAAGATAGAACCTGTCATCCAGTGCTCCATTTCGCGAGAGTAACCGTTAGTGTCTTTGTAGTTTAATTCCAAAGCAGCAGCACGATCGCCTGTCTTAGGATCAACAACAGTTGTTAACGGAATCATTGCTCCCAAGTAGTGTGGGCTAGCAGAACCTAATAGTGTTGGTTCGTTCAACAATTTCCAAGAGTGCTTGTGGAATGT
>FUIF01018408.1_pt1 | contig 16339 bp, 20 predicted proteins | sample 1003461 | NCBI WGS metagenome assembly FUIF01 (sample SAMEA80401918, study PRJEB19352) | marine metagenome | reverse complement strand
GAAAAACTCCCCGAAGGGTGGCAATTTCCCGTTCGCACCCAAGTCAGGATTAGGCAGCATCACCAGTGAAGGTGAAGACATGGAATTGTGTCTGCTGCGCAATAAGTGCTACCTACTTTACACAGACCAGCCAGGCAATGGCTTCAAGTCATTTGTGCGCCCTGATCGCTATGTGGCCAAGTACGCAACGCATGGCTTCCAGGGTGGCCCAAAGGTGCTTGAAGAATTGGTCATGCACAATCGTCGCAAGTATTCAGTGGAGAAACCCAATACTTTGCGAATCTCAATCAGGCAAGATCGCGTGCCCAATAAGTTTGAAAAGCGCGATCTAGTTCTGAAGGTTGCACCCATCAAGGTGCATTTTGATCACTCTAAAAAGAGGAAATGAAAAATGGCTAAGAAAAAAGCTAGCAAGAAATCCGCAAGCCGGAAAAAGGCACCCGCCAAAGCATCAGCATCAGCACTGCCAGCAGGTGAAAGTATCCCCGAAGGATTTGAGGAAATCGGGGGCGGTTACGCTGCAACATGGAAACCTGAAGAACATGGCAAGCTGCTGCATGGCCCTGTTACTGGTGGCGTCAGAGTTGTTGAACTGACGATTGGCCGCAAGAAACAGGAAAGGCGCTGCATGGAAGTCACGCAGAAGAAAACAGGTGAACGCTTCACCCTTTGGGAATCAGCGGCACTTGGGGAACTGTTTGACACCATCGCGGAAACGGGTGAAGGACCGGAGCTATATATCCGGTTCGACGGTTACGGGAAGAAAAAGGCAGGCCAGAACCCGCCTAAGTTGTTCACCGTAGCAATCAAGCAGTAAACTAAGGGACTCCAACCCAGGGCACAGGGACGTGCCCACTTACAAGGGAATAAGATCATGGAAACAACAGCAGCATTTTTCGGCGGCATCGTGTTCACGATTGTTGTGGCATTTATCTATTACAAGTGGGATGAATCCAGGCAGCGCAAGCGCGCACGCCAGGTGCAGGCCACCCGAAGGGCAGGCCCATACCCTGACCACAACCCTGACCGCCACGAACCCTAGTGGCAGCGCCGATAGCTGGCCGCCTGGTCCTACAGGCGAAGGGTCCATACAAGGATTCCAGGGGGCGCTTCACATCACGCGCCAACTACCTGCGTGAACAGCGCAGGCTAGCTAGCGGCAAGCTGGGAACGTATCAACAGGCCTTTGCGGAGCGATCCAAAGAGGCCTTTTTACGTTCCAAGTGGGGCGCACCACCTGCTGGCAAATCCTGGATGCAGATAGCAGGCAAGTACCCTGAAAGATTCGTTGATTACCTGGAAGAATTGCAGTGACCAAAAAGAAAAGCGCACGCGAGCGGCACCCCACCTGAAAAAGCAATTGATGACATGATTGGCTGGCCCTGGCCACTGCGACCAATGCAGCAGGAAGCGTATGACCAATTTGAAAAGGGCATCAGGCGCTTTGGTCTGTTCTGGCATAGGCGTGCAGGTAAAGATGTATTCGGCATGTCTGTGGCCAGGAACCAGATGACAAAGCGTGTCGGCACCTATGTGCATTTCTTCCCCAAGCATGTCCATGCCAAGCGTGCCCTGTGGCGCGGCATTGATCCCAGGAAGCAGGCCAAGTTCATTGATATTGCATTCGGTGACATTGAGGCTGATCGCAATAACCAGGACATGCTAATTGAAGCCATGAATGGCAGTGTGTGGACCTTGCAGGGTTCAGACAACTATGACAGCAACATCATTGGCGGCAATGTGGTGGGTGTTGTCTTTTCAGAGTGGGCGCTTTGCAACCCCAATGCCTGGGACTACATCAGACCTATCTTGCGTGAAAATAATGGTTGGGCCATGTTCATCACCACCTTCCGTGGTCGCAACCATGCATGGCAGATGTACAAAAATCTGCAAGACAATAAGGATTGGTACATTGACAAGCGCGACATTACGCAGACCACTGAACTAGATGGCAGCCCCATCATCAGCCTGGAAGATGTTGAAAAGGACCGGGCTGAAGGGATGAAGGAATCACTAATCCAGCAGGAATACTTCTGTAATCCCAAAGCAGTGGCAGAGGGTGCTATCTATGGCAAGCAGATTGAACAGTTGAACCTGGACACGTCGCGCCAGGCTTGGGGTGTGGAATCCCAATAAGCCTGTCTATGCTGTGTGGAACTTTGACCTTCCCATCTTTGCTGCCTGCATGTATGTCCAGCCAGGTGAACCCAACACGGTCCTGGGTGCCTGGACAGAAGATGACCTGACCCTGGGTGAAGCCATCGCCAGGTGTTACCGGCAACCTTTCCCAATTCAGAATCACCTGATCAACAGCAAGCACCAGGAATTGGTGCCGCTACTGGCTGACCTGGACATATACCCTGACGTGATGCATGACGCGGGTGACTTCATTCGCACGTCAGCATCTGCATCTGTTCTGGGCAACTGCCTGGTGGCAGGTGATAAATGTGACACCTTCCTGGATGCCCTGGGCGGCTACGTTCGCAAGGAACATTTCTCGAGCCAGGCGGCAGACCTGGTGTTCAGTCCTGATGCTGTCTATTCCTGGCATTCCCAGCTATCTGAAGCGCTGGAAACGTGGGCGCTGTGGGACTATCATGCAAGGGGCGGCACCTGGTCAAAAGAGCCTGATTACTCAGCACAAGATCGCATTGCGAGAACGATATTATGAGAATGGATGAAGATACCTTTGCCGAAAAATTGAAGCAGCAATTGCTGCACTGTGAAGGGTTCGACGGAGACACAGTTAGCCAGCAGCGTGAACAAGCGCTGAACTACTACTTTCAACGCAAGCGCGGTGATGAAGTCATTGGCCGCAGTGCTGTGGTGTCTGGTGATGTGTCGGCAATGGTTGAAGCCACTGTTGCACAGATGATGGAAGCATTCAGTTCAGATCGCATCTGTGACTTTGATCCTTTTGACGCTGAAGATGAAGACCAGGCGCAGCTAGAATCAGAGGCTGTGCAGTGGTTCGTTATGGGGCGTGAAAACGGATTCCTTGAATTGCTGTCAGCCATCAAGGAAGCGCTGTTGCTGCGCAATGGTGTCATCAAGATTGAAGCCTGTGATAAGACAGTGCGCCGCACCAGGCGCTTGGGCAATGTGGAACCTGCTGCCCTGGCTGAACTGATTAGCCCTGATGAAGTGGTTGGCCACAGCTATGATGCCGACAGCCAGGAACTGGAAATCACCATTGAAACTGAAATGCGTGAATTCCGTATGCAGTCAGTGCCCCTGGAAAACTATCTCTATTATTCCGAGTGGTGCCACCCCACCCTTGAAGGCATCCCGATAGTGGCAGAGCGCCACCTTGATTCCAGGTCAGACTTGCTGTCCCTGGGATTCCCAAAGAACAAAGTGATGGGGCTGACTGCCCACAAGCATGACCTGAAGGCAGAGAGCAACGCCAGGAACCCGCGCAACGTCAAGAAGCCCACGCAGACAATTGACCCTTCCCAGGACATGGTTGAATGGTATGAAGTCTACGTGCGCAAGGATGGCGGCAATGGCATTGATGAACTGCACAAGGTTGCCATTAGCTATGTTGATGGCGTCATCCTGGAAGACAAGCCCACACCGTTTTGCCGCCTGGCCGCAGGGACTGCAATCCTCAACCCCCACAGACACACGGGCATCAGCCTGTATGACAAACTGAAGCAAAATCAGGATATGCGTACAGCCCTGCGCCGGGCGCTTTTAGATAACGTCAACGCCACCACCAAAAATAGACTTGCTGGCTTTGATGGGGTGGTCAATGTTGATGACGTGACTGATGGGCGCGTGAACAACATGGTGCGGGTGAAGCCTACGGTGCCTGACATACGCGCAGCAGTGATGGCACTGACTGTGCCTGACACGTCAGCCAATATCCTGGCCAACCTGGAAAGCACAGCCAGGGAACGCAGTGAAATGGGTGGCGCAGCGCTCGACCTTCAAACTGCACAAATGCAGATAGGTGGTGACCGCATGGGCAGCCAGGGGCTGGAAAAAGCCTACAGTGTTGCCGAGCAGTTAAGCGCTGCCATGATGAAGACAATCGCAAGCACGCTAATCCGTGATGTGTTCCTGCTGGCGCATCGCACGCTGCGTGAATACTTTGATGAACCTGTGCCCATCAAACGCAATGGCAAGTGGACGTATGTGCAACCGTCGCAGTGGCCTGAACGGTTGAACGTGACGGTGAAGCCAGGCATGTCACCTGGGGAACGTGCCAGGCGCACGCAGGCAATGTCAGAAGTGCTGAACGCACAGATGATGTTGGCTGACAAGGGCATGGATGAAGTGCTGGTGAACCTGGACAGCTTCAACAGGGCGCTGTTGGATTGGGCACGCCTGGCTGAAGTCCAGAACCCTGAACAGTATTTCCTGGACCCGCAGAGTGATGAAAGCAAGGCGGCACTGAAGAACAAGCAGGAAACGGCTGCTGACCTGGACAACCAGAAAAAGACACTCATGCAACATGCCTTTGGCCTGGAACAGATGCGCAGCGCCCTGGACAAGTACCGGCATGACAGTGAATTGCAGTTCAAATACTTTGCAGAAATCCTGGGCGTTGAAGTTGAGGAAGCCAAGTTGGTTGGCAGCGCCACAGTGGACATTGCAAAGGCTAAAAGGGAAGCCAATGAACAAACAGGAAAGGCAAACGGAAGCAAAGAGCCTGGCGCAGAATCGCCTGCTGCCGGAGATTCTACGGAAGCGCCGTGATACTATTTTGGAAACCTGGCAGCAGTCAGAAGAACCAGCCAAGCGGGAGCAACTATGGCATGGACTGCGCCAATTGGATGAACTAGCGGGAGCTATTGAAGATGCAATCAGAGAATGCGGCGGGAGCCACGGAAACGATTGAAGGGCAGGAACCCAACATTGAACACCTGGGTGAACTGCTTGCTGAAGATGAAGTAACTGAAGCCCCTGGCGGGGATGATGGTGGTGAAGGCGGGAGCCAGGAAGAAACCACCATAACCAAATTCAATGACCTGGCTGGGCAGCTAGGTATGGAATTGGATGAACTGTACGGGCTGGAAGTCAGCCAGGCTGAAGATGGCACACCTGTGACCATTGAAAACCTGAAGGATCACTATGCCCGGCATGATGACCTCTCATTGCGTGAAATCGAATTTGAGGAAAGGAAGACAAAGACAGAAGCAGACTTGCTGCAAGCCCAGGAAGAACTGCGCGAGTTGATGGCATCACTACCTGAAGGGGCAGTGAAGCCAGAAGTGCTGGCAAAGGTTAAAGCCAAGCATGACGCGCAGATGAAATTGGAACGGGCACGCACGCTAGATGTGATACCTGAATGGAAAGATGAAGACACACGCAAGGCAGATATGGAAGGCATGAGTGACCACCTTCAGCAGTACGGTTACCCGGTTGACCATCTGGAACGTGTTGCCGACCACAAGCAGATTAAGTACATCAGGGATAATTACTTGCGCGAGAAACGCATCAGGAAAGCACTGGCTAAAGTCAAGGCTGGGAAGCCTGACCCTTCCACCAGGTCAAAGCCTGCTAAAAAGGCACCTGTGAAACGACCCGTTTCGGGGATCGAAAGGGGCAACGCACGCGATAAGCTAGAGGCCGTATTCTCTAATGTTGATTAAGGAACTTTCACAATGAGTACCGCAAACCTTGACGCTGCTGATCTAGCCGCAGCATTGGCCGCACCTGGTCTGATACGTGAAGACGTAATGGATACGGTGTACAACCTGGATGAAGGCATCCCGACACCTTTCACTGATATGGTGCGCAGTGGTTCACACTCCGCGCCCTATTCTGAATGGACTGAAGATGACTTGACCGCAGTTGATACCAGCAACGCAGTTGTTGATGGCGCAGATGCGTCAGGCAATGACACCAAGCTGGGCATCAGGGTGGGCAACCGTCAGCAGATCAGTGATAAGACTGTGCGCATATCGCATGTGTCGGAAGCCATTGACAGCATTGGGTCAGTTGGCCGCATGGCATATCAAACTGCCAAGCGCCTGCTTGACCTGCGCCGTGATGTGGAAGCCATTGCAACGGGGCGGCAAGCCTCTGTTGCTGATGATGGCAACACCACAGCAGGCAAGACTGCTGGCCTGGCTGCCTGGATTGCAACCAACACAGACTTCGGCGCAACCGGGTCTGCTGGTGGTTTCAACACGTCCACCAAAGTTGTTGACGCGCCCACTGAAGGCACCATCAGGGCACTGACCTGGACTAACGTGCGTGACCGCATCCAGGAAGTGTATGAGGCAGGCGGGTATCCGTCAGTTCTCATGTCTATCCCTGCTGTCATCAAAGGCATCAACACGTTCCTGTTTGGCTCAGGTGGTGACCCGTACCGGGCTGCCCCAACTGCTAACGTCCAGGGCGTCAGCCCACAGACCCAATCTGCACAGGGTTGGATCACTGTGGTGCTGTCTGACTTTGGCATTAGCTTGAGCCTGGTAGACAACCGCTTGCAGCAGAAATACAACTCTGCGACAGCGGCTGACGTGTTCATCCTTGACCCAGCATACTTGGGCTTGTCTTACCTGGGTGGCTACCGCAATGACGTGCTTGGCAAGACAGGGCACAGTGATATGCGCCTGCTGTCCACAACCTGGATGACCAAATGTTTCCGTGAAGATGCACACGCATTGATCGCAGACATTGATCACACCGCAGCAGTGACCGCCAGCTAACCTGGCGCGGCACGTAGCCGGGTGGGGCACCTTCCCGCCCCACCTGGCTACACTTAGAGCGATGTTTGACAGATTCAAAATTCTGAAGGGCAACCAGGCTATGCGCGAAGGCACGCGCCCTGGGGCACGTCGCCTGGAAGATGGTGAAGTCACTTTCAGAATTCCTACACAAGATATGCGCGTCCTGGCGCGTATCTATCCCAACCTGGTCAGCAAGGATCACGCAGTCAGACTGGCTGCCTGGAAGAAATTGAGAAATTCACCAATCGGTGAAAAGTATCTAGTGACCCGCACGCCTAACCAGGTGAAGAAATCACCAGGGGGCATAATCATCAAATGAACTATGGCGAATTGAAGCAGGCGATTCTTGACGATACGCACAGACCGGACCTGTCCACGCATGTGGCCAGGTTTGTTCGCATGTGTGAAGGCATGATTAGACGTGACCTGCGCGGGTATATCCTGACAACCACCCTGACTGACTCTGACCGGGTTAGTGATGGTGTCTACAATCTTCCAGCCAGGCTGCTTGAGATTCGCTCCCTGCGCCTTCAGGGGCGTCAGGGTGACGGTATCATCAGGGTGGCGCCAGGGCAGATCAGGCGCTTAGAAGCAGCCACTGACGTGGTTCAGTATTGCCAATACGGTGATGACACCATTGAATTCAGGGGCGTGCCTGGTGCGGCTGAAGTCTTTGACCTGACCTACATGGGCACCCCCACACCCTTCACAGATGATACAGATGAAAATGACCTGCTGACTGACCATGAATCACTGTACATGGAAGGCAGCAAAGTCTTCCTGTACATGCACACCCAGGATAGGGAACTGGCAGGTGATGCGGCCACACTCTTTGACAACATCATTGATGACCTGAACCAACAGGTGGCCAGGGAAATTGGCGGCGCTAATGTTGCGCCTTCCTACAACTTTGCAGGCGGGAGTTCATACTAATGGGCCTTGAAACCTTCAACTATATTGACAGCCTGAACAGCAGCAACCCTGTCCATGCAACGGACCCGGTTAGCCAGGGTGATGACCACATCAGGGGAATCAAGACAACCCTGCTAAATTCATTTCCCAATGTTGATGGCGCTGTCAACTTCACACCCACGGAAGCCAATAGGCTGGTTGGCCTGACCGGGCTGACAGGCACAGGCAACCTGGTTGCGTCTATCAGTCCGACATTCACAGGCACCCTGACTGCTGCCGCGATCGTTGCCACCACTTATGATGGCATTGCTGCGGCTGACCTGGTTGACAAGGGTGCAGCTGAATCAATCACTGGCACCTGGACATTCACTAACCTGGTTGGCGGCGCTATGACTGCCACCAGTTATGATGGCATTGCTGCGGCTGACCTGGTTGACAAGTCAGCAGCGGAAACCATCACAGGTGCCTGGAACTTCAGCACTGCACCCCAGGTGGCCAGCCTGGAAGTGGGGCACGCCACGGATACCACACTCAGCAGGGGCGCAGCAGGCAAGCTGGAAGTGGAAGGCAAGCCAATCATTGCCCACAATGACGGTGCCCTGGGCAGTGGTGAAATTCACATCAGCACCAGCGCACCATCAGGTGGGTCTGACGGTGACATATGGCTAGAGCGTGAAGCCTAAATGGACATGCACACCAAAGTCAGTGGAACCTGGAAAAAGGTGGAAGGGTTACACGTCAAGGTCAGTGGTGTCTGGAAGGAAGTCACCAAAGCCTATATAAAAGTCAGTGGTGTCTGGAAGCAGTTTTATGTGAATGCCCAGGTGGTGCTGTCCGGTACTACTGGCAGCCCGAATGTTGATAGCGATTTTGACATTCACCCCAGCCTGGCGCGTGCGGGTTGGCGTTTCTATTCAACAGGTGATTTGCAAAAGGAATCGGGCGCTGCCTGGAATCAGCCTGAATGGTATGGCTCCCCAGGTGACACCACCCATGAAACACCTGATCAGACCTACTACATACGCGCCACCCTGGACGCTGATGATGCGCCTGACAGTGGCCCAGCACTGAACACCTGGCACAGCCTGGCCAGCAATCGCTTTTGGTATTGGGAAGCCGGGCCTGGTTTTGACTTGAGCCAGGGCACGCTGAAAATTGAAATTTCCAGTGACGCGAGCGGCACACCAATTGTGGCCACTGGCTACTATCGCGGAAGTGCGCAAACGGAAATTTAATGACCTATCCAAAACAGACAATCAGCCTGCGCCCCACCAGGGGATTCATCAGTGATGTGCCGGCACATGAAGTTGGGCCTGACTTTTTCACCCTGATGACCAATGTGATTGTCAGGGGTGGCTTCACTCAGAGGGTGCCCGGTAGCCGTTCCGTGTACGGTACTGCCCTGGGTGTTGCCGCCCCTGGTCAATTGATGCACGCAATCAATGCAGAGTCAGGCGGCACCAACTATTGGCTGATCTTTGAGGAAGACGGAACTGCCTGGTATATCGAAGGTGGCAATGCCACCCAAATGGATAACAGTCTGCTTGCTAGTGTTGGTGACCCTGTTGATTTCTCGAGTAGCCTACTGAATGGGGTGCCGGTCATCAGCAACGGTGCTGATGAACCTGTGTTTTGGGCAGGACCAGGCAACCTGGCAACACTGACAGATTGGACAGCAACAGAGTCTTGCGGATTCATCACTGCCTTCCAGTACCACCTATTTGCCCTGGACTTGTCAGGACCGGGCGGCACCTTCCGCAGCAAGTTGAAATGGTCTGACGCTGCCGAGCCTGGCACCATCCCCGATAGCTGGACACCAGGGGCAGGCAATGAATCAGGTGACGTGGAACTGAGTGACGGACCTGGGGAACTGCTGTGCGCGTATCCCATGCGTGACAGCCTGCTGATCTACAAGCGCAACACCACTTACCAGGCCAAGTATGTTGGCGGCAATAACATCTTCAACTTCCGCAAGGTCATGTCTACATCAGGCGCACTGACCAGGCGCAGTGTGTGTGACGTGAACGGGCAACACCTGGTTGTGGCTGACGGTGACATTGTGCTGAGTGATGGCAACCAGCGGCGCAGCATTGGTGAAGCCAGGGTGAAGGATTGGTTTTTCAACCAGCTTGATCAGACCAACTACCCCAACACATTCTGTGCGTACAACCGGGCACAGCATGAAGTCATCATTGGTTTCCCCACAGCAGGCGCAGAATTCTGCAACAGTGCCCTGGTGTATAACGTCGAGCTAGACAGCTTCGGGGTGCGTGACCTGGATGACATAGTTCACGCCCCTGTTGGTTTCATCAATGACACGGTTGAATCTAACAATTGGGCTGACCGCACAGAAGTGTGGGCAGATGCTGTTGGTGCTTGGGGCGGGTCAACTGTATCCAGCGCACGCGATAGCATGGTGCTGATTCACACTGATGAAATGCACCAGCAAGACATGACAGATGCAGAGACTGTCAACGCCACCCTGGGCAAGTATTCAATGGACTTTGGTGACAGCGCCAGGGTGAAGTTCCTGAAGCGCATACACGTCCAGACAAAGCCAGGATACGGCACACTCTATGTGCGTGCTGGTGGACAAATGGAACCCAATGACACCATCACCTGGTCATCTGAAGTGACCATCACTGACCCTGAACAAATCGTCAACGTATTTGCCCAGGGCAGATATATCAGCGTGGAAGTGCGCAGCGCTGGTTCTGATGTGTGGAAGGTGACAAGCCTTGACCTGGAAGCAGAGCAACGGGGGTACTTCTAATGGAACCCTATGTCCCACCACCTGTGCCAACCAACTTGCCGCCCGAAGTGCAGCGCTTTTTAGAGGAAGAACTTGCTAGAATTGCGCTAATCATCAATCACCTGCTTCAATACAATGAGGACAACCCCTGATGTTTGTGAATATCTGGCTGGCAATATCTGATGCAGCGCAGTCTGCTGTTCTGGAATCTCTGAATTGGGATGAAGAATTGCAGGGACCGTACACAGGACCACTGCGCCCACGCTCGCGCAGGTTGTTCCAATACATGGATGACCAGACAACCAGGCGGCGCTTGTTTTCCAAGCCCACACTGCAAAGCATCACATACAACCTGTGGTCTATTGAATTCAATGAGGACGAACGCGACACGCTGCAAGCAGTGCGTGATGAACTTGACCACCTGATTGCGCAATATCCTAATCAGATAGCAGTGTGCGGCGCTTGGGATTGGGAAGGGCAGCAGATTGGCAACCCGCCTATCTATCCGATTCCAAGTTATCTGTGGCGCTTCCTGCCTAACCCGTTACCAGATGGCAGCACGCCAACCAGCAATGCAGACCTGGTTGACGTGAATCTGTTGTTTGGTCAATCAGAGAGGGACTTTAGCTAATGCTTACTTTCCACCATCCCTTCATTGACAATCCGACCCTGGCAGGTGCCGTGGGTGAAGCAGTCAACCTGACACGCAGCAGCCTGGCCCTGGTCAAAGATGTCAACGGACACTTGCGCACTGCCCTATCTGGGGAGCCGCGATTCCAGGGCACAACCATCAGGCAAAATAACATCCCATACCCGGATGACCTTACCAATGTCTTATGGGTGAAGACTAACCTGGCGATTGCTGAAGAATCCGTTGATGTGCCCAGCGCACCCAACTGCACAAAGTCCTGGACATTCACGGATGACACAGCAACGGGTGTGCATTACGTGCGGGAAGCAGCAGTTGCTGCCTACAACCAGGATGGGCGCTTAGTTCATTCTGTCTATCTGAAGCAGGGCACCAAACGCTATGCCGCCTTTGCAGCGCGTGACTATAACGGGCAGCCAGTGCGTGTCAGCATCCTGGATTTGCAGACCGGCACTGTGACTGCTGACGGTAACCAGCAGACAGGTGAAACACTGGTTGATGTGGGCAATGGCTGGTATCGGTTCTATTGCTATCGTGACCCGGTTGCCAGCACATCAGATGATATGTATATCGGCATTGCTGATGGGCCTGATTCCAGTGACGCTGAATATACTGGCGACGGTAGCGGCACAATCCTGGTGAGTTCTCCCCAGGTTGAAGGTGACTGCACCAGGTCTGTGGGCACCCCAACCAACTATATGCCGAATACTGGCAGCATTGTGTCACACATCACTGGTGCCAATGATGGGCTGGTGCATGAACCTGCCCGCACTAATGTCATCACGCGCAATGACAATTTCTCTCATGCTGATTGGGATACTGGTGCTGATGCACTGATTGACGATAACGCCACCACTGCACCTGATGGCAGACTGAATGCAGACAGACTGAAGGATGACAATGCAGGCGGCAACGGTGCGGTATTTGCCAGGCAGACAAACCGGGCTGCTGTGTCAGGTGACAATGTTTGGTCCTGCTACGTTAAAAAGGATGGGCTTGATTGGTGCAGTCTGCGCACCACTGCCTATGATGCAGGGGCTGATGGTGAAACATTCTTTGACCTTGACGCAGGTGTTGTCGGCACTGTTGACCCTAACCACACCGCAGGCATTGAAGTGGCTGCTGAAGGTTTCTATAGGGTGTGGGTCAGCTTCAACACCACCACTGACCTGTCAGGGCATCCATACGTGTATGCGGCTGATAGTGACGGTGACCGCAGTGTTGCCCTGGATGACACGTCATCCATTTTTGTCTATGGCGCACAGCTTGAGGCAGGCACCAAACCCACCAGCCTGATCAAGACTGTTGCATCCAGTGTGACACGCAATGCAGAACAGGTTGACAAGGCTGGGGCTATCACTGATCCCACTGTCAACGATGGCCTCACTATGTTCTGTCATGCAGAAGCAACTAGCCTGGATGCTGGCAACCGCTTCATCTATCTACAGGATGACGGTGACCGGGTGCAATTGAATGTTTCCGGCAACAATGCGCGATGGTATTCCAACGGATCGGGCGCAGCAGGTGATGTGCAGGGCACTAATGAATGGGTTGAAGGTACACCCAGGCGCATGGTGGGCGCGGCTGCTGAAGATGACTTCACCATGTACTCTGAAGGTGTGCTGATCGGTCAGGACACCAGCTATGGAATGGCTGAAAGTATCAGCAGGGCATGGATAGGCCGCAAAGATGATGGCACCAACATCTGGCATGGACTGATCAAGGAAATTGCCTACTTTGATGAACGGCTGACAGATGAAGACTTGTCTGATTTGAGTGATGGCAGCAAGCGTGTCAGTGAAATTGGCGGGTGTCGCAATTACCTGGGCATCTATCGGCGCAGTTTCAATGGACCACCAAAGGTGAAGAAAATGACAGCCAAGCCTAGCCTGCGGGGTTTCCTGGGTGATTAGCTGGGATCAAATAGCACACTTCAAGCCTGAAGAATTCGCGTGCAGGTGTGGTGAGTGTGGCAGCGATGGCAAAGAAATGGATATGAATTTCATCTTTGCCCTGGATCAACTGCGGGAACGTCAGGGCACTGCCATGATCATCACTTCAGGCTATCGCTGTCCTGCGTATAATAACCGTATCAGCAGCACAGGCTTTGATGGGCCACACACCACAGGCAGGGCTGCTGATGTTGGTGTTTCAGGTGAACGTGCATTCCACCTGGTTCAGCAATGCACACTAGGCGGGTGGATGCGCGGCATTGGCATCAATCAAAAGGGACCGCATGAAAAGCGGTTCATTCACCTGGATGACCTGGAAGGACCAGACCACCCCAGGCCCAGGATTTGGACTTATTGAGGTAACACTATGTTTGGTTTTGGCGCGAGTACATCATCCAGTTCCAGCAAATCTGAAAGCTATGGCGAAAGCGCGAGCCGGTCAGACAGTGGCGGGTTTAGCGTTTCTGATGCTGACCAACGCATAGCATTTGAAGACATATTTGCACGCATGTTTGGCGGCGCTGAAGGTGCGGCTGCCGGGCTTGATCCTTCCATGCTTACTGATGCAGCTAACATGCTGTTTGGTGGTGGCATGGACTTCATGGGGCAGATTGGTGGCGATGTTGGCACGCAGTTCCTGAAGGAACGCATTGCTGGTGATAACCCACTGCTTCAGGAACAGATTGACTTGCTACAGGAAGACATTGGCAAGCTATTCAATGAAGAACTGTTGCCTGGGGTAACCAGTAGCGCTGTGCATGGTGGTGCCCTGGGTGGTGGGCGTCAGGGAGTGGCCCAGGGCGCGGCCATCAGGGAAGCCAGTGACCAGTTCACCAGGGGCAGTGTGGCGCTGCGTGCGGGTGACCTGGCCAGCAGGGATGCTGCGGCAAGCACCCTGGCTGGAAACGCGATTACAGGCGCACAGACAGCCTTTGGCGGCATGTCTGCCCTGATGGGTGTGGCTGATAGGGGCTTCAGCGCAGGCATGGCACCTTATGAGCGGCTAGCAGCCATCATGGGTGGTCCCACTGTCCTGGGCAGGTCTAGCAGCACGTCAGCAGATTGGGCTGCTGCCTGGTCGAAAGCCTTTGAAGAATCCAGCGCTTCAAGCAAGTCCAGCAGCAAGTCAGTCAGCATTATGAGTGACCGCAGGCTGAAGCAGAACATTCAGCGAGTGGGCACCATTGCCGGTCACGCCTGGTATGTCTTCCAGTACATATGGGGTGAATGGTCGCAGGGCGTCATGGCAGATGAAGTGCCTGATGAATTTGTCAGCTTCAATGAAGATGGCTATGCGATGGTCAACTATGAGGGTTTGCTAAATGCCTAACAAAGCCCAGGAAGAACTTGAGGGATTGCTCGCTATTCAAAATGAAGCAGAGGATTCCCAGGCGAATCTGGCCAAACTCATGGACTCGCAACATGACTTCATTGCGGGACCAGGTGAGGAAGCAGAATTTGCCTGGCCAGAGGCAACAGCAACCGCAGTGGCAGCCAGTTGGGTACTTGGCCCGGTTGGTCTGCTGCTGGGTGTTGCCCAGGGCGTGCTTGGCAAACAGGAACAGCAGGCAGCACTTGATGAATACGCTGAACGCAGTGGCGTACTCGAGACTACCAGCGACATATTCAATGACCAGCTTGAGCGCTACGCACTGACCGCCACAGCGCCGGAAGACATTGAACAGTTGCAGACCTTACAGACCCTGAAGGACTCAGCAATCCAGATGATGGCATCAGCATCACCTGTGTTGCAGCAGCAGGGCATGACCATGCTTTCAGACTTTCAAACTGGCCTGGAAGAATACGGTGTGCGCAATGAGGAACAGCGCATCCTGGCTGAAGCTGCTGACGCTGAAGCCAAGCGTGTCCTGGGTGAACAGAAATATCAGCAGCACCGCAACCTGGTTGGAGACTTTCAGCGCGAGTCAGGCAACTTTGAAGCACAGCAGCAGGCAGCCAACAATATCCTGGAAGCAGTCAACAAAGGTGACGGTGCCAGCCTGACTGCTGCCCTGGCTACCCTGCCCCTGCTGGTCAATCCCCAGGCAGGTGCCACCACTGATGCTGAAGTTGATATGTGGAACGGCATAGGCGGCACTGTTGACGGTCTGATGGGCAGACTGCAAAAGGAACTAGGCTCAGGCGGCATGACAGATGCCACCAGGAAGGAAATCATTGGGGTTGCCACCCAATACAAGCGCAACACCCTGGCCTATCAGCAGGCGCGTGAAGCCTACTATGGGCAGGCTGTGCTGAATGAGAAAATCCCAGAGCAATATTGGAGTCAGTACAACTATTCCAGCAGGCTGCCAGTGGTGCAGCAGGGTGGATTTGTCAGGGGTGAAGACATACGCAGTGACAAGGCAGAATCTGGCGACAGCGTGCCAGGTGCTGCCCTGGACACAGCAGGCAATGTGGTCACCCGATTCATTGATGCAACCAGCATGAAAATCAATGACGCAATTGATGGCTACAAACATCAAAAGGCCTGGCGTGAAGAATTTTTCAGGATTCATGGACAGTATCCAGCAGATGATCTAGGGGGCAGAATTAAATGATCAGATTCCCAACCAAGCACGTAGCTGACAGTGTTGCTGAACGCATCATGCAGGTTGAACGCAAGATGAACCCTGTGCAGCAGCAAAGCCTGGCGCTTGACCAGGCACTAGCCCAGCCACCTGGCGAAATGGCCAGCATTGAAGGCATGGATGAAGCAGTTGTTGGCAGGGCACTGCAACTGTGAACATTGAAAAGATGGGATTCAGTACGCTATGGACAGCGATGGCAGGCACTGTGATGGCTGTCATGTATATGTTCACCACCTTTGCTAGTGCAGCAGATGTGAAGGAAGTCAAAGACCAGATTCAAAATGTTGAAGTCAGGCTGATCAAAGCAGACATACGTGATGTGCGCTACCAACTGCGCCGTGACCCTGACAATGATGACCTGATTGAAGAACTAGAAGAACTGATTGATGACCTTTGCCTGTTGAAACCTGATGACAGGGAATGCAGATGAAAAATATCATTGCAGCAATTTTTGGTTCACCAAAGAACACTGAAACCATTGTTGATGGCGCTGTCTCAGGCCTGGACAAAATGTTCTTCACCAAAGAGGAACGCGCAGAGGCCAGCCACAAGCTGAGTGAATGGTATCTGAAATACCTGGAAGCAACGCAAGGGCAGAACCTGGCCAGGCGCTTGATTGCCCTGGCTATCGTGTGGCTGTGGTGGATGCTGGTGGTGATGGGTGTGGTGGTCAGAGGTGTTGAAGTGTGGCTGAACAAATCAGATGCATACAGTCAGTTCATTTTCAATGTCCTGGTTGAAGTGGTCATGCAACCCTTCAGCATTGTCATTGGTTTCTACTTCCTGACACATACAGTGCG
>FUIF01015089.1_pt1 | contig 16355 bp, 17 predicted proteins | sample 1003461 | NCBI WGS metagenome assembly FUIF01 (sample SAMEA80401918, study PRJEB19352) | marine metagenome | reverse complement strand
CTCAAAAAGTAAATGTTATCGCTGCATTCGATAAAGCTGAGACAGTTAAAGAAGTAAAATTAGTATTCGAGACTGTAGCCGATAACGTAGTTGGTAAAACTGCTAAAGGTTCAATCAAAGAAGCTAAATTAGGTATGGCTTCAAAAGCTACTGGAACAACTGCTTCTAAACCAGAAGTAATTTCAGAAGTTAGTGATGCTGTAAAAAGAATGCAAAAATTAGCTGGAATTATAAAATAAATTATTTAAAAAAGACAATTTTTAATCATGGAAATTAATCAATTATTAGAAGGGTCTGCTAGTAGCTATAAAAACTTGCAAGCTGATGCTGCACGTTTAGCTGATAAGTGGTCTCAATCAGGTCTATTAGAAGGATATTCTAACGAGATCGAAAAAAACAATATGGCAATGATTCTTGAGAATCAGGCTAAACAAATCGTAGCTGAGCAATCAAGCACTGGTACTACTGGTACTTTTACCGCTGGTGGAGGTGAGCAATGGGCTGGAGTAGCTTTACCATTAGTACGTAAAGTATTCGCTCAAATCGCTGCTAAAGATTTTGTATCTGTTCAACCAATGAACTTACCTTCTGGTCTAGTATTCTATTTGGATTTCAAATACGGTACTACTGACAGTACTAGAACTGCTGGAGACAATATGTACGGTAACGTAACAGAAGCTGGTACTAAGATGGCAGTAGATACTGAAGTTGCTGGAGGTCTTTACGGAGCTGGAAGCTTTGGATACTCTATCAACTCTGCTTCTAAAGCAGTACAAGAAGCATTTACTGCTGCAACTTCTGCATCTATCGCCTACCAAAATGGTATCTTACCTAGTGATTATGTAGTAGTAACTAAGACATTTGCTGCTGGTGATAATATCGACAGTAAAGGTGTAAGAGCTTTCCGTTTGATTTCTTCTTCTGTAGATGTAACTTCTAACCCAGAACTTACAACTGTATCAGGAAATGACGTAAGCTTTGTAATTACTGGTTCAGTACTTGCTCAAACAGCTAATGTAACTGGATCTATCCTTTACCACAAACAGCCAGGTGATAACTCAAGAGGAGATTTCGAAGATAATCCAGCAGGATCAATTCGTATCCCTGAAATCAATGTAGAGCTTGCTTCTGAAGCAATCGTTGCTAAGACTCGTAAATTGAAAGCTCAGTGGACTCCAGAATTCGCTCAAGACTTGAACGCTTACCACAGCATCGACGCTGAGGCTGAGTTGACTTCTTTATTGAGTGAATATATCTCTATGGAGATTGATCTTGAGATCTTAGATATGTTGATTCAAGATGCTGTTACAACTGAGCGTTGGTCAGCTGAAAATAACAAGCAATGGAATGCTAGTTTAGGTGCTTGGGATACAAGTACTTCAGACTTCTACAATACTCAAGGACAATGGTTCCAAACTTTAGGAACTAAAATCCAAAAAGTATCTAACAAGATTCACCAAAAAACCTTAAGAGGTGGTGCTAACTTCCTAGTATGTTCTCCAACAGTTGCTACTATCCTAGAATCAATTCCTGGATATGCTGCTAACACTGACGGTGATAAAATGGACTTTGCATTTGGTGTACAAAAAGTAGGACAATTGAATGGTCGTTATAAAGTATACAAAAACCCATACATGACTGAAAACTCAATCCTATTAGGATATAGAGGATCTCAGTTCTTAGAAACTGGTGCTGTATATGCTCCTTATGTACCATTAATGATGACTCCTCTAGTATACGATCCAAATACATTTACTCCACGTAAAGGTATCATGACTCGTTATGCTAAGAAGATGATCCGTCCTGAATTCTACGGTCGTATTTTCATTAGCGATTTAGCTACTGTATAATTTGACTTAGATTTCAAATAATAGAAAGAGAGGCCTTCGGGCCTTCTTTTTTTTTTGTTTATGATCTATATTTTTCCGATATTTATATACAAGAACTAAAACGTTATTATATATGCCTTCAAACCACCATACGGACGACGTGTTCGTTCAAAAAAGAAGACCAAAAAATCCAATTAAATTTAACGTTCAACTTAACGAAGAACAAAAACAAGCCAAAGCACTTATTCTAGAAAATCCTATAACCATGCTAAAAGGTATGGCTGGGAGTGGTAAGACTTTAGTTGCCACACAAGTTGCTTTAGATATGTTATTTACAAAACAAGTAGACAAAGTAATTATAACTCGTCCTACCGTAGCTAAAGAAGAGATAGGATTCCTACCAGGAGATATTAGGGAAAAGATGGATCCTTGGTTAGCACCAATCTATCATAATCTATTCATGTTATATAATGAAGAGAAAGTACGAAAAGAAATGGATAACGGAAATATAGAAATAGTTCCATTTGCTTTTATGCGAGGTAGAACATTTGTAAATTCTTTTGTTATAGTTGACGAAGCTCAAAACGTAACTCATAATCAAATGGAGACTGTTATCGGTAGACTTGGACAGGGATCTAAAATGGTAATTTGTGGTGATTTAGCACAAATTGATTTAAAAATAAAAGAGATACTGGATTCTCTTTCCTTGCTAGATTAGAAGAACACGTTGAAGGATTTAAAACTGCTTCTTTAGAATATAACCACAGACATCAAATAGTTGCCCCTATATTAGAGGTGTATAAAACCTTCAGGGATTAAGAGCTATTTATAAATAAACTATATAAAGATGGCTAAATTTACATACTTCATTAGAGAAAGAGTAAAGCTTGAAGGAGTAGAGAGAGGTACCAATTATGAGACTTCGATTACTGGTATCAATTATGCAGATGGACGAGTTATGTCTATACCTTCTGGATCGGTTACTGAGATTGTTAATTTAGATAATTTACCTGGAGCTGGAACTTTTGTCTCAAGTAGTGTAAGATATGCAAGAGTCACAAATATGTCCACAGGTTCTGTAAATTTAGAAGTATCAGGATCATCCGCCCAGCTTCATTTTTTATTACAAGGTAGCGGTAGCTTTATGTTTAGCTCAGAGTTTGTTAATGAGACATTTAGTGGATTTGAATATGGAGATTTGAAATCTATAAAAGCATCTCCTTTAGATTCACGAGCTACTTTAGGTTATTTTATAGCATCAACATAATAAATTAAAACATGGCAGACATTCAAATTTGGGACGGAACCACCAACTTTATAGCAGGTGAATCAACTCCCTTCGGATTTTACGACGATGACCTAGCATTTCAAGAAGATGCTCCTAAGGTTGCAAGATATTGTGCCGAAAAATTAGGATGGCCTGTTCTTGATATAGAATTAAACGAAAGACAATTTTATACTGCTTTTGAAGAAGCAGTTACTGCATACGGTAAAGAAGTAATAGAAGCTATTGCTGCTGAAACAATGTCTAGCACAGTTGGAGGCTCGGCTGGAGGACAGGCTATCAATGCAACAGTTTTTAGACCTAGTCTTCAAAACGTAATTAGACAAAGTAAGCAGTACGGAATGGAAGCAGGTGTAGGAGGTGATGTTGATATGCTCAGTGCTCTTATAGATTTAGAAGTTGGAGAGCAAGATTACGATTTAGAAGCTTTAATTAACGCCGGACCAATTGAAATTAGGAAAATATTTTACGAAGCACCTCCTGCAATATTGAGGTATTTTGATCCTTATGCAGGTACAGGTACTGGTATTCAATCGTTAATGGATGCTTTTGACTTTGGCTCTTACTCACCAGGAGTTAATTTTTTATTAATGCCTGCCTCATACGATATGTTGAAAGTACAGGCTATAGAATTTAATGATCAAATTAGAAGATCTTCTTATAGCTTTGAAATTAATAACAATAAATTAAGAATATTTCCTGTACCAAAAACAACAGGTAAATTAAAAATACAATACTACAGGATAGCAGATAAATTAGATGCATATATAGACGATACAGTTGCAATCGCAGCCGGTGCAGAAAGCGGAGGTTCCGTATCAGGTACCGGAGGAGGAACTTCTACAACCGGAATCAGCACTAATATATCAAATGTAAACGCTCAAAACCTAGTTTACTCTGAAATTAATGCTATTGGTAGACAATGGATATTCAAGTACGCAGTAGCAACCTGCAAAGAAATGCTTGCATATGTTAGAGGTAAATACCAAACAGTACCGGTACCAGGTTCAGAAGTAACTATGAATGCAGCAGATTTACTAGCCGATGCAAGAGATGAAAAAGTATTCTTAGTAGAAGATTTAAAAGCAACAATGCAGACCGCTTCTTTAACTAATCAGTTAGAATTATCTGCAACACAAACTAAATTTATAAACGATGCAATGGCCGGAGTACCGATGCATGTATATGTAGGATAATGAAAATATTTGACTTAATTTCAGAAATACAATTCTCAATCTACCAGGCTATGGTACGAATTGGACATTCTGAAGATGTGACTGTTCAAGATGTCGGTGAAATGCTTAGAGCAATTCCTGGAGTCTTAACCGTCAATCAGGTTTCGCATAATAGTGACAATAATACTGCTATTATGAAAGTAAAAATACTTACTACTAAAACAGCTAGTGAGGCTTTTGCTTCTTTTAAAAATACTTCTGTACAAAGAATACCAGAAGTAAAGAAAATAGAAGTAGCAGAAAAAACAATTGAAAAGAAGAAGTAACATATGCTATTTGGCAGTCAAAAAGATTTTAACGTACTCTCAACCCATATTAGTAGAGAGATTCTAAAAGATATAGTAGAACAAGAAGTAGGCTACTATAAACTGTCATTAAACGATACTCAAGCAAATTTATACGGGGAAGCACTAGAGAAAGTATACCTAGACCCAGTTAAATTAAATTGCCTCATAACTAGAGGAGATCAAGTTATATCCGTTGATGAATTTGGTCCGGATTTAGGTAGAGATGCTTCTTTTGCTTTTACTAGACAAGATTTAGTAGATGCAAACACTGTACCTGAAGTAGGGGATATAGTACTATGGCATGAAGATTATTACGAAGTAGATACTGTTAGAGAGAACCAATTATTTGTAGGTAGAGACAGTAGTTATAACCTTACTTCGTATGGAAGTAGATTTGGTTCTTCCGTATCTATTATAGTAGATTGTCATTTAACAAGAACAGATAAAGTAGGAATTACAAGAGCACGTTAATAGATGGCAAGAAAGACTAAAATACTACCAAAAAGACAATCACAACTATCTCAAGCTGCTATTGATACCTATAATAATGCTCAAAAACAACCTACTCCTGATGTAATTCGTAAAAATAGAGGATATCAACGTTCGGTTAAGAATGATGATGTCAAGCAGTTTAGTATTGGCCTTAGAGATATTGATGAAACTATTGTTTACTACTTCAATAATGTAATTAAACCATCAGTTATTCAGAATGGTAAAAGAATAAACGTACCTATTTTATACGGATCACCGGAAAGATGGGCAGCAGTACAAAAAGATGGGTACTATCGTGATAAAAACGGTAAATTCAAGCACCTCTTATTATGTTTAAGAGGGATTCTATAGAAAAAATAGATCTCTCGGCAATAAACTAGATGCCAACAATCCAAACAACTTTGCAATATTCGAAAAAGGATATTCAAAGAAGAATGTGTACGATAGATTTTCTAGATTAAATAATAGAGAGCCAGTAAAAGAATTATACGGGGTTATCATACCTGATTACGTTAATATTACGTATTCTTGCATTATATTTACAGAATATGTAGAGCAAATGAATAAAATAGTAGAATCTATTAATTTTGCATCGGATGCTTACTGGGGAGACCCGGAAAAGTTTAATTTCCGTGCAATGATCGATAGCTATACTACTACAACAGAGGTAAACCAAGGAGAAGATCGTACAGTTAAGACATCTTTCCAAATTAATATGATGGGACACATAGTTCCAGACAGTATTAACACCTCTATTGCTAATATGAACAAGTTTTACAGTAAATCTGCAGTAAAATTTGGATTAGAAGTAGCAGGTACTGAAGAAATTTTATTAGGTAGATCTACAACTGCAGAAAGTAGTGCACCTAAGACTAGATTCTATGATACTATTGGTGGTAAATCAGTAACTAATATTACTTCTAGTGGTATGACAGATGCAGAAAGAGTATATCTTGCACTTTCTACTATTATAGATACAAATAACAATTCATTTACAATTAATACTGGTAATAATAGCATTACATTCGAAAATGTTACTATAGCAACTCCACCTCCTAACTTCCCAGCACTAGAAGTTCAAGACTTCCAGGTGTTTATTAACGGATTAGTCGTAGAGCCATCAGCAATTACATCGATAACGCAAGTTGGAAGTGATGTCGTTATAGATTTCGGTCCTGGATTAGAATACACTATAACTGATCAGATGGAAATAACCGCTGTAGGAAAATTTGAAGTATAATGGCACAGATATTTTGGGAACAAATAAGAAATGAACTACCAGGAGTCGGAGAATTTTTAACCGGCTCTTTGAATGTATCTGGTTCTTTCTCAACCTCAGGGTCTTTAAGTATAAATTTAGACGGAGTTGAAGATATCTTTAAAGTATCTGTAAATGGAGAAGAAAAACTAAAAGTAAATACAGAAGGTGTACTTCAATTAACATCTCAATCAGTTACACCAACTGCAGTAGCGGGGGGTATTTTTTATAGCTCTAGTAACGATTATTACTTTGGTTTTAGTAGTTAATACATATTTATTAGTAAACTATATATAACATACCCTCATAATACATTAACATGGCAACTTGGAAAAAATTACTGGTCTCCGGATCAAATATATCACAGCTTAACAACGACGCCGGATACTTAACCTCGGCAACAGCATTTAATGCATTCGTAACAGCTTCTGTAAACGGAGTACCTTTAGTAGCAGATAATACTACAGACACCCTCAATTTTGTAACAGGATCAGCAGGAACTGGTTTAACTATTGTTGGAACAGCCGGTACAGATACTATTACTTTTGATTTATCTGCAATTCCTAATTCAACTCTAGCAAACGATTCAGTTAGCTTTGGTGGAATATCACTAGATTTAGGTCAATCAGATGCTACACCGGCATTTGACCTACAAGATGCTACTAATTACCCATACTCTTCATTAACAGGAGTTCCTTCTGGAATTTTATCAGCATCAGTTTTAGATTCACCAGCACAAGGTGAAGCAAGACTAACATTAAATGGAGTTGCACAATCAACAGTAGATTTAGGTCTACAGACTTCTGATAGCCCAACTTTTGCCGGTGTAACAGCAGGTAATATTACAGTTGGAGTAACAGACGACAATAGTATTACCACAACATCAGGTAATTTAAATATTGATGCTACTACTGGAGTAGTTGCGGTAACAAATAACTTAACCGTAGGAGGAGACCTTACTGTACAAGGTGATACAGTCAATGCCAATGTTACTAACTTAGATATCGAGGATCGCTACATATTATTAAACTCTGGTTCTTCTGCAACTGGAGATTCTGGTATTGTATTTGGTGGTTCTAATGGTACAGCACAACAAGGAGCAGCATTTATTTGGGATGCAAGTTATAACGGTAATGACGGTCGTGCAGCAATCGTAAACGACATGGCTTCTTCTGCTACTGGAGATCAAACACCAAACTACCACTTAGTAGGTGCTTTATCTGGATCAGAAGCAAATGCAGCAACAGCTCAAATGGATCATCCAGGTAACATAAGAATTGAAAATGGTGATATCTTTATTTATGTATAAAAAAATTAATTAGTTATAATAAGAATAGTTTATGGGATTAATAGATAAAGTTAAGCCAAAGCAAAAAGAAGTTGAAGGTTTAACAAAACAAGAATCAGAATTCATCTTAGCAAAGCTAAGAACAGCAACCTTTAAAGGAGAAGAATTCGAGATGTTTTATACAATTTTTAAGAAAATAGGAGAGCATATAAAAACTCTAAAATAAGTAGAAAGTCCTTCGGGACTTTTTGCTATTTATAGATATATTTCGTATAATAAAGAAATATTATAGGCCCGAAAGGGAAGTGGGCACTGCATATCAGTGTAACCAACCGTAATATTAGAAGATATGCCAAACTGGAAAAAAGTCATAACCAGCGGGTCTGATGCTGGTTTAAATTCTCTGTACGTAACAAACGCTGTTACAGCATCAGCATATTCCGGATCTTACATAGATTTAGACCCAGCTGATGTTTCTTATCCTCACAAAGAAGGAAGATTAACTTGGAATCATGATGAAGGGACACTAAACGTAGATTCAAGATACGGTGATGTATCACTACAAGCCGGACAAGAGTTCCATGTTGTATCTAGAAACGCATCAGGTGCAACAATAGAAAATGGTTGTGCAGTTTATCTTTCTGGTGTAACTGCTGGTTCAGCAAGACCTCAAATAACAAAGTTTGCTGCTGATGAATCTGTTAGAGAACATAAGTTCTTAGGACTTGCAACTCACGATATTTCAAATGGAGTAAACGGAATTGTTACTACTCAAGGGTATGTAAGGGGATTAGATACAACAGGTGATAGTCCAACTGCAATTGCAGTAGGTGATGAAAACTGGCAAGAAGGTGATACACTATATGTTCACCCAACAGTTCCTGGTAAACTTACCAATGTAGAACCTTTCCACTCAATTCAAGTTGGTTTTATCACACAAAGACACGGAAGTCTTGGTGAAATTTATGTTAAAACATATACCGCAGGACATATTGATTACTTACACGATGTAAATATCGATACAGGTTCTTTATCACTTGGAGATTTACTAGTTTATGATATCGATGATAATGGACAATGGGTAAACACTAGAACATTATCAGGTTCTTATACAATAAATAACGGTAATTTAAATATAGATGGAGCAGTAACTGGTTCTACTTTACAGCTTACCAACCTACCAGCTATAGCTGACGATACTGTACTTGTAATAGATGCAAGCGGTAATATAGGTACTAAAGAGGCAGCTGCTTCTTCAGGTACTAGCGGTTCATCCGGTACTTCTGGTTCCGATGGTACATCCGGCTCATCAGGGACTAGTGGTACATCCGGTTCAGACGGTACCTCAGGTAGTTCAGGATCATCAGGTACAGATGGTACTTCTGGATCAGATGGTACTTCCGGTTCAAGCGGTAGCTCTGGTACTAGTGGTTCATCAGGTACTTCCGGTTCTTCTGGTGTAGACGGTAATCCAGGTACATCAGGTAGTTCGGGATCATCAGGTACTAACGGTACAAGTGGTAGCTCAGGTACAAGTGGATCTGATGGTACCTCAGGTAGTTCAGGTTCTTCTGGATCAGATGGGACAAGTGGTTCTTCTGGTACGTCAGGTACTTCAGGTACAGATGGTACTTCAGGCTCTTCAGGCTCTTCTGGTACTAGTGGTTCATCGGGTACTTCTGGTTCATCAGGAACATCAGGATCTAGCGGTACTTCAGGTACTTCTGGTCAAGATGGTTCTTTTGGAGGAGCTACTTTTGATTTTACCTTCAGTACAGATACCGGTGCAACAGATCCTGGTTCAGGAAAAGTAAAATTAAATAACGGAACACAAAATACAGCAACAGCATTATATATAGACGATTTAGATGATAGTTCAACCGATGTATCATCTTTCTTAAGCACTATAGATTCTGTTACTTCAACAATAAAGGGTCATGTTAGACTGGCAAATAAATTTGATACTACTCAATTTTTGCTATTCCAAATCTCAGACCTTACAGACAATACAGGATGGTGGACAGTAGATATTACTAATACAGCATCATCAACAGCAACACCTTTTACTAACCTAGAAGACGTTATTGTATCTTTTGTTACAACTGGGGATAAAGGAGACCCTGGAACAAGTGGTTCATCAGGAACTAGTGGTTCATCTGGTTCTTCTGGATCAAATGGATCAAGTGGTTCATCAGGTACTTCAGGAAGCTCAGGTACTAGCGGTACTTCCGGTTCATCAGGAACAAGTGGTGTCGATGGTAGCCCAGGTACATCAGGATCAAGCGGTACATCTGGTAGCTCAGGTTCAAGTGGATCTGATGGTACTTCCGGTTCATCAGGAACTAGTGGTGTAGATGGTAATCCAGGTACAAGTGGATCATCAGGTACTAGCGGTACTAGCGGTTCATCAGGTACTTCCGGATCTTCAGGTACTGACGGTACTTCTGGTTCAGACGGTACTAGCGGTTCATCAGGTACTTCTGGTTCAGACGGTACTAGCGGTTCAAGCGGTAGTTCTGGTTCAGATGGAACAAGTGGATCATCAGGTACTAGCGGATCAGATGGAACAAGTGGTAGTTCAGGATCATCAGGTTCAGACGGATCTTCCGGTTCATCAGGAACTAGTGGATCTTCTGGTGATTCAGGAACAAGCGGTTCATCAGGAACAAGTGGAGAAGATGGTGCACCAGGTACAAGCGGATCTTCAGGATCTAGTGGTACAGATGGTACAAGTGGTTCATCAGGGACAAGTGGATCAGATGGTACATCCGGTTCTAGCGGTAGCTCAGGTACAGATGGTACTTCTGGTAGTTCAGGTAATTCCGGTACTTCCGGTTCATCTGGTACATCCGGTTCAAGCGGTAGCTCAGGTACTAGTGGATCGAGTGGATCATCAGGTACGTCAGGTTCATCAGGTACTTCTGGATCGTCTGGTACTTCTGGTACATCAGGTCAGGACGGGTCTTTTGGAGGAGCTACTTTCGATTATACTTTTAATACCTCTACTACATCTTCAGATCCTGGCTCAGGAAAAATAAGATTAAATAACGGTACTCAAAACACTGCAACAGCAATTTATATAGATGATTTAGATGATAGTGCATCTGATATTTCATCATTCTTAAATACTATAGATTCTTCTACCTCTACAATTAAAGGGCATGTAAGAATCTCAAATAAATTCGATACAACTCAATACCTATTATTCCAGATATCAGATTTGACTGATAATACTGGATGGTGGACTATCAATATTACTAATACAGCCTCTTCTGCTGCTACACCATTTAGTGCTTCAGAAGATGTTATAGTATCATTCGTAGTAACCGGTGATAAAGGAGATGCCGGTACAAGCGGTAGCTCAGGTACTAGTGGATCAAGTGGATCTAGCGGTTCTTCTGGTAGTTCTGGTTCAGATGGTACATCCGGATCAGACGGTACAAGCGGTAGCTCAGGTACTTCAGGTACATCAGGTTCTTCAGGAACAAGCGGTGCAACTGGTTCACCAGGTAGTTCGGGTACTTCGGGAACTAGTGGTTCTTCCGGTAATTCAGGTACATCAGGTTCTTCAGGAACAAGTGGTATAGATGGAAATCCAGGTACATCCGGATCATCAGGTACTTCAGGTACCTCAGGTTCTTCAGGAACAAGCGGTGCAACCGGTAGTCCAGGTTCATCAGGTACTTCAGGATCATCAGGTACTTCAGGTTCTTCTGGTAATTCAGGAACTAGTGGTAGCTCAGGTACTTCAGGAACAAGCGGTTCATCAGGTACTTCAGGTTCTTCTGGTAATTCAGGTACTAGTGGATCATCAGGAACATCAGGTACATCAGGATCGTCAGGTACAAGTGGAAGCTCTGGTAACTCAGGCACAAGCGGTTCATCAGGAACATCAGGTACATCGGGTTCATCTGGATCTTCAGGTACTTCTGGATCTTCTGGTACTAGTGGTGTAATTAATATTAGTAACTCTGGTAATGATAGAGTACTAACAGATATTAATGGGTCTAGCGCTAATGCAGAAGCAAATCTAACCTTTGACGGAAGTACTTTAACTGTATCAGGTGATGTAGTTATAGATTCATCTATTATATCTTACCAAGAAAATACAGATGTTGATACAGGAACAGAAACAGTAGCTTCGATAGCTCATGCAAGTTACGATGCTGCATTTTTTGATTTTGTAATTAAAAATTCTACAAATTTAAGAGCAGGAACGGTCTATGCAACACACGACGGTACTAATGTAGAGTTTACAGAAACATCCACAAACGATTTAGGAGATACTTCTGATGTAACACTGGCAGTTGATATTTCAGGTACTGATTTAAGATTAAGAGCAACAACAACCTCTGATAACTGGGTAATTAAATCTCTGGTTAGAGGATTATAATATAAAAAATGGCGTTTTCAAGAGGACCTAGCATAGTAACAGATGGATTGGTACTAGCCCTAGATGCGGCTAATCATAAGTCGTATCCTGGGTCTGGAACGGTATGGAGGGATTTATCGGGAAATTTAAATAGTGGTTCTTTAGTTAATTCCCCAATTTTTAGTTCAGATAAAGGAGGGATATTAAGTTTTAATGGAACAGATGAATATGTATCTATTAATGATGCTTCTTCTATCGATATAACTGGGGCTATTACAATGGAGATATTATTTAAAGCACCTAATGATGTAAATATAGAGAGGCTTATTATTAAAGAAGTTAGCGGAGGTACTTATGGATACGGATATCAATTTGCCCGTTATAATAATGATAAAATGTTAGCTACCTATAATAACGGTGCTACAAGAATCTTTCTATATTCTAATGATTTAGGAACTGGTTTTGCTTCTAACTATATACATACAATGTACTGCTATGATGGGAGTAATTCACAAAAAATTTGGGTTAACGGAGTCGACGAAACAGGTACAGTTGCTAGCTTTACCCCAGGATTTACGGGTGGCAGTACGTCCGGCACTCCACTATATCTTATGAGAAGAGGAGGAGAATATGCTGAATCAGATACTGCTTTTGTAAGAATTTATAATAGAGGATTATCAGAACAAGAAGTACAACAAAACTACAACGCGCAAAAATCAAGATTTGGATTATAAAATATGTTTACAGGACCAGACATAGTAACAGACGGATTAGTTAGTTTATTAGATTCAAGATTATCTAATTCATCTACTGAACTATATGATCCAATTTCAGGCGGAACTATGACTCTATATAATGGGGCCTATATAGGAAATACCGCTGGTGATGGTATTTTTTTTGACGGTACAAATGACTATAGTACAAGTGATACAATATTTCGTGATGCTTATAATTTTGGTACCGGAGATTTTTCAATTGATATTTGGATAAAACAGCATGTTGTTTTAGGTAGTTGGAGAGGCATTTTAACAAAAGGCTCATCTGGTGCAACAGGTTTTGCATTATTAAAACACGGCAATAGCAGTACTACACTCTCCACTTCACTTGATTCACCTGATAACACACATTTTAATAACTCAGATGCAGATTATTCATCTTATATAAATAAATGGGTTTGCTTGTCTACTACTTGGGATAGAAGCGGTAGTGCTTCTATTTACTTTAATGGCCGGTTTGTAGCATCTAACGATATATCTGGACAATCTGCAACCGTTAGTAGTATTACTCCTGTTACTTTAGCATCATGGCAGGGTAATTCCTGGTGGTGGGATGGACAGATAGATTGTATAAGAGCATATAATAAAGTATTAACAGCCCAAGAAATCCTACAAAACTACAACGGTCAAAAATCAAGATTTAATCTATAATGGCAACAGCAGGTGGAGCAAATACAGTAGTAGATGGATTAGTATTCGGATATGATACTGGATATCCTTTGGTGTCTGGTAATTTGGATACTTATAAGTTTAATAGAGGAGAACCAACTACTAATTTAGTACCTGACAACGACACAAAAGATTTTGAAGGAGGAGGAGATGGATCCTGGAATTACCAAACAGTAGCAGGATCCGGATCTATAAGTACTGAAAACCCTAAAACAGGTACATATTCTGCTAAATTAACCAGAGTAGGTTCAGGAGGAGAGGTTAACTATTATTGGAATATTGGCCCGGGACTATCCCTTACACCAGGATCCACATATACTTTTAGTATGGACGTTTGGTGCGATAAGCCGGGTATGGCAAAATTATTTTCTTACTTAGCCGGCACAAATGGCTCTTCTGACTACCATCCTGGAGATAGCAATTGGCATAGATTAAGCATGCAATTTATACCTGCCGAGAGTACCTCCGCAGCCCAAATCCGATTTGGGATATTGACATCTAACTCAAATTACCCTGTTACCGCTTATTTTGATAATACACAGGTAGAGTTAAAATCACATAAAACTCCATTCACCACCGGAACCAGATCAGTATCCGGCTCACTCATAGATCTAACCAGAACAACAGATATAGATTTATCTAATGTATCATTTGATTCTAATGCTCAAATGACTTTTGATGGTACGGATGATATTATAGAACTAGACGTAGATGATTGGATAAGAACAAAATCTGTTCTGTCTTTTGAAGGAGTATTCTATCTTTCTGCAGATACCTACGGTGCACCTTGGGGAATTCTGACAGCAACATCTCCAGCTGGAGATGCTGATGGATTTTGGTGGCACGTCAGATATCCTGCTCTATCTAATTCGTTACTTTTTAGAGTAGAAGACAGTGAAGGTGAGCATGCATATAATCGAACTGAATTATTTCAATTGAATAAATGGTATCACGTAGTTACTGTAGTGGGGAATGATATGGTAAAAATCTACAGTAACGGAGAATTGTTAACTTCTTCTACCCCTACCTTTCAATGGAGTAATATAAATTCGGATACAGCTACTTTAACAATAGCTAAATCTTGGACTTCTAGAATGGCAGGAAATATTCCTATTTTTAAATTATTTGACAGAGAACTAACAGACTCAGAAGTACAACAAAACTACAATGCACTAAAAGAACGATTTAGTTTATAAGTACATATTTATAATAGACCCTTTTGGACAATGAAAAAAGGCATCAATTATGGCTAACGAATTTAAGATTAAAAAAGGCCTGATCGTTAACGGATCAGGTTCAACAGTATTAGATATACAAGGATCACAAGGTCAATTATTCTCAGTGACCGATTCACTTTCTGGATCCTTATTTGCAGTAAACGATATTTCAGGTATTCCTATTTTAAAAGTATTCTCTGATGATACTGTTAATATGGGTACTTTCGGGGCCGAAGCCGTAATTGTCTCGGGGTCAGACCTAAAACTACCCAATCTACCGGCAATCGCCGATGATACAGTCCTAGTAATTAACAGTGATGGAAAAGTAGGTACTAAAGAAGCAGCAGCTTCTTCCGGTACTTCTGGTACTAGCGGCTCATCAGGAACAAGCGGCTCATCAGGAACAAGCGGTTCTTCAGGTACAAGTGGTATAACAGGACCTACCGGTCCAATAGGACCAACCGGACCATCAGGAACTTCTGGATCATCTGGTTCATCTGGCACAAGCGGATCAAGCGGTACTTCAGGAACAAGCGGTTCATCCGGTACTTCCGGTTCTTCAGGTTCTTCAGGAACAAGCGGATCAAGCGGTACTTCAGGAACAAGCGGTTCTTCTGGAACTAGCGGTGTAAGTATTACCGGACCAACAGGACCAGCTGGACCTCCAGGTACCTCAGGATCTTCAGGATCATCGGGTACTTCAGGATCTTCTGGTACATCTGGAGTAAGTGTAACTGGACCTCCTGGTCCAACAGGACCAATAGGGCCAACAGGACCAACAGGACCAAGTGGAATAGATGGTACTCCCGGAACAAGCGGTTCATCCGGTACTTCCGGTTCTTCCGGTAATTCAGGAACAAGTGGTAGCTCAGGCTCAAGCGGAACTAGTGGATCATCAGGTACATCTGGATCAAGTGGTACAAGCGGTATAACAGGACCAACAGGTCCTATCGGTCCTACTGGACCAGCAGGCCCTACTGGAGTTGCTGGAACTTCTGGTAGTTCAGGTACAAGCGGGTCTTCTGGTACTAGTGGAGTTATTTCATTAGCAAATGATGGAGACAATAGAGTAATTACTTCTGATGGAGATGGTACTGGTACTGCTGAAGGTAATTTAACCTTTGACGGAACTACTTTAACCGTATCTGGATCAGGATCAACAATTTTAGACATACAAGGTTCTCAAGGACAATTATTCTCAGTTACTGACGACTTAACAGGTACATTATTTACTGTATCTGATATCTCAGGTATTCCAATCTTCTCGGTAGATGCAAGTGATGAGATAGTCTTTGATTCCGATAACATATATTTAACAGGTTCTTTACCTAACCATGCATCAGAAAATACTACATTAGTAATAGATTCTACTGGAAAAGTAGGGTATAGAGAAAATGCAGCCTCTTCTGGAACATCTGGATCTTCAGGTACTTCAGGTTCTTCTGGAACAAGCGGTGTAACAGGACCAACCGGACCTTCAGGAACATCAGGATCTTCTGGTACAAGCGGTTCTTCCGGAACTTCTGGTAGTTCAGGTACAAGCGGTGTAACAGGACCTCCGGGACCAACTGGACCTCCTGGACCAACAGGGGCTGATGCTTCTATTACTAATAATACCAATAATTACGTAGTAACAGCAACTGGAAC